>OGEP01000335.1_pt1 | contig 73846 bp, 50 predicted proteins | sample 1570721 | NCBI WGS metagenome assembly OGEP01 (sample SAMEA2582131, study PRJEB24529) | metagenome | biome: Human gut stool | place: China | collected 2011 | reverse complement strand
GTGGATCAGGGGGAGACGAGATCGATAGTTACGGAAAATCGATCACAATTTCGGTGGCACACCGGGCTTCGCACTGTGTAGGAAGTTCCACTATGTCGAAAAAGCTTTCCTTACTGCAGAAGGCAGGCTGTGTCGTTTCAGCTTTCCTACGGAAGGAAATTCTAGCACTTCTTCGGGAAAACGCCGCGCGTCTCCCGCCCTCATGAAACCTTCCCGTTCTCCGCGATTTTCCTTCCGAGAGAGCCTCGTTCCCTTTCCCTGGCCACCCCACGACCCCGGCACCCTGTCCATTTCATCCCCCGCACGTCGTTCCCGCCATCCCGCCGGGACCTCCTCCCGATCCCCGTCGCAGCGCACTGTCTTCCCTTATTCCCCGCCCTAACGAGGCAAAACGGCAATCCATAGCCTCAACCCTATCGAACAGATAACATTTTCAATATTCGACTTATGGACTAGCTCTCCTTAGACTTTAGGCGTAGTTGGTTGCGGTACCCTCTTCGAGGCGCACCGCACCGTCTTCCCCGACCCCAAGGAGATAAACCCATGTCCGACCAAGCTCAGCTCACCGAGCGCTTTACGGACGTCATGGCGAAGTTCACGGCCTTCTTCGGCAAGCGCCTTCCCGACGACGTTCTCGAAAAGCTCGAAGCCATGCGGCGCGTTCAGAAGAGCGAACTCGCCACGCTCGTCTACGACGCGATGTTCACCGATCTTGAAATGGCGAAGGAACGCAACGTCCCCTTCTGCCAGGACACCGGCGTCATTCAGTACCACATCGAACTCGGCGCCGACTTCCCGATTCGAAACGAACTCGAAGCCTGCCTCAAGGAGGCCGTGCGCCGCGCGACGGTGAAGGCCCCGCTTCGCCACAACGCCGTGCAGATCTTCGACGAGAAGAACACGGGCGACAACACCGGTCACCGCATCCCCTGGATCGACCTCGAAATCGTTCCGAATTCCTCCGACGCCGTGATCTACGCCTACATGGCGGGGGGCGGCTGCTCGCTCCCGGGCACCGCCAAGGTCCTCATGCCCGTCGAAGGCTACGAAGCCGTCGTGCAGTTCATCTTCGACACGATCTGCGAGCGCGGCGTCAACGCCTGCCCGCCCCTTCTCGTGGGGGTCGGCATCGCCGGTTCCGTCGAAGTCGCCGCAACGCTCTCGAAGCGCGCCCTCATGCGCCCCGTGGGTTCGCACAACCCGAACGCCCGCGCCGCTGAATTCGAGCGCATGGTGGAAGAAGGCCTCAACGCCATCAACATCGGCCCGGGCGGCCTCACGGGCGAAGGCTCCGTCATGGGCGTGAACGTCGAAACGGCCGCGCGCCATCCGTCGTGCCTCGCCGTCGGCGTTTCGGTCGGCTGCTGGGGACATCGTCGCGGTGCGATCCGCATCCACTCCGACATGTCGTACGAACTGCTTTCCTACAAGGGGGTTACGCTGTGAAGACGCATCATCTCACCACGCCGATCAAAAACGAAGATCTCGAAGGGATCGAAATCGGCGACATCGTCTACCTCTCGGGCTACCTCATCACCTCGCGCGACGACGTGCACATGCGTCTCGTGAAGCAGCACCGTCCCCTTCCCGTGGACCTCGCGGGCAAGGCCATCTTCCACGCGGGCCCCATCATGGTTCCCTGCGGCGACGAGTCGGGAAGCGGCTACAAGGTCGTGTCGATCGGCCCCACGACCTCCATGCGCATGGAAAAGTTCGAGCGCGAATTCATCCGCGACACGGGCGTCAAGATCATCGTCGGCAAAGGCGGCATGGGCCCCAACACGGAAGCGGGCTGCCGCGACCACAAGGCCCTTCACTGCGTGTGGCCGGGCGGCTGCGCCGTCCTTGCCGCGAGCAAGGTCGAAGAAGTCGAAGAGCACCACTGGGAGGAGCTCGGCATGCCCGAGTCGATCTGGGTGATGCGCGTGAAGGACTTCGGGCCGATGATCGTTTCGATCGACACGAAGGGCGAGAACCTCTTTGAGAAGAACAAGAAAGTGTTCAACGAAAAGAAGCAGCCGATCGTCGATGAAATCAACAAGCACGTCGACTACTTTGATTGACGGAAAAGCGTTGGCCGCGGGTCTCGATTGATCGGCGGCTTCGCGCGAGCGGGCGTCCGGGTTTTCGGGCGCCCGTTTTGCGTTGGGGAGGGAGCGGAATTGGAAACGCTTCGTTCCTCACCCGCGGGCGAACTTTTCCCTTGCAACGTCCTGCATGGTCTTGATGAGAAGACGCGCGGCCTTCGAGAGATAGCGCGCCGGCCGGTACGCCGCCACGACCTTTCTTACGGGAACGGCGGGTTCGATCGAGAAGAACCGCACGCGCTTCGCGGCCGCACTTCTTCTTGCGAGCGTTTCGGTGACGATCGTGGCGCCGAGCCCCGCGCCCGCGAGCGCCAGGGCGGCGGTGAGCGACTCGCTCTCGAGCACGATCTTGGGCGAGGCGCCGGTCTTCGCGATGAGTGAAAGATAGAGGTCGTGGATCTGCTGGCCCGCCCGCACGACGAGGAAGGGTTCGTCGGCGAGCAATCGGAAGGGAAAGGGAGGAAACTCTTCCCCTCGGCGCTCTTCGGGGCAAAGGGCAAGCGCCTTATCGATCAGGGGACTCTTCTCGCTTACGGCCAGAAGAAGGCGTTCCTCATAGATCTCCACCGCTTCGAGGCCCGGCTGCGCAAGAGGCGAGATGACGAGCGAGACGTCCGTCTTTCCCGTCCACACGAAGTCTTCGAGTTCGCGCGTGGTGCCCTCTTCGAGAGCGATTTCTATTCCCGGATGCGCCGCGCTGAAGACGGGGAGCACTTCGGTGAGAAAGAACATCTCGCGGTATTCCGACGCACCGATCACGACGCGTCCGCGCCCGCCCCCGTTGATGTCCTCCACAGCGCGTCGGCAGTCCTCTCGGATTTCCGCGACGCGCCTTTCCGCTTCGAAGAAGATCCGGCCCGATTCCGTCAGGGTAAGGGGCCGCGTGGAGCGGTCGAAGACTTCGGCGCCCAAGTCCTTTTCGATTCGCTGCACGAACTGCGAAAGCGAGGGCTGCGAGATGCCGAGGGTCTGGGCGGCTTTGGAGATGCTGCCGGCAGTGAGGATGGCGGAGAGGTAACGGTAGGAGTGGGGGTGCATGGGTCGGGAATGCTTATGGAATCAGTCTGGCGGTGAATGCATGGGGATCTGAGAACAGAGTATGCCGCAGGGACCGGGCTCGGGTTACGGTTGCCGCTTCGGCCTCAGGGCGGAGGCTTCGAGTTCGGAAAGAAGCGTAACAGGGACCGCCCCTCCGATCGCTTCCATTTCAGCAGCCGCCCTCCCCGACACATCCACCTCGTCGATGACGACAGCGAGGGTCTGCACGTCGGGACGCTCGAGCCGCAGGGCTTCGACCTTCTTCACATGAGAGCGCACGGCATCTACGGAAAGAACGTCCACATATCGGTCGTCGACGCGAAGATCAAAGGATATCGCACCACTCGCCGTTTGCACGACCGGAAAACATTCCATCTCCGCTTCGGGAAAAAGGCATCGAAACGCCAGCCCCGCCCTTGCGACATATTCCTTTCGATCGCAATCCACCGGGCAGTTCTTGTCGGCCGGCAGGGCAACGAGTTGCGTGAGAGCCAACAGATATCGGGCGCAGGCTTCCTCAGCCCGTTTGCGCGGCGCAATCATTTCGATGAGACCGGAAGGCTGCAGAACCACGCCCGTTCCCCGGAAGACGTCCTGAAGACGGTTCCATGCGGCCTCCTCTTCAAAGCTCATGCCAAGGGAAAGCAGTGTATGCAGATTGAGGCCCTCGTCAAAGAACCGAACCTCCTCGTCGAACGTCTGAACATAGGCTTCCAGCGGCGCGTCCCGGCTGATCCGGAAGGGCGTCTCCAGTTGATGGACGGCGGATCCGTCCCGGGTCGGGACCTGCTGCATTTCAAAGCCAAGGTCATTGAGGCAAAGCATAAAGAACTCTTCGGTTGCAGGCTGTGGTAATCGTACGGGCTTTCCTTAATTTCCGAGCGCCGCACCTCATCTTTCGTAAGGATGAGTTCCGGAGAATCATAATGTCCGGATTGTCCGCTTTCTTCAGCAAGAAGTCCCACCAATATTGCATTCCGGGCTCGCACACGCGTGGGTGCTCGGATGGGAGAAGAGACGAGAGTATTTGACGCTCCCAAACGGAGTTCTTTCATTCCGAGACAAGAAGAAATGGCATTTTCCACCTTAGGGCGTCTGTGTTACGATGGATAGTACGATCGGCAACGCCGATGTTGACCACTCTTTATTTCACCACTCTAACAAAAATCTCGAAATAACTATGAAATCAATTGGTTACCCCCCCCGAACGGCGCGCATCATAACTACATAAACATCCGCGGCTCCCTTCTACACAGAACATCAGTAGCCACTGCCGTTGCGGCAGTTCTTGCCGTGATCACCTGTCCCGGCGCTGTTGCCGCCAATGAACACGCTCTTTCGCTTAGACCCGAGATCGAGGTCGGACACATTGGCGAAATGTTCTCAGAACTCCCAACCTCCCCCACGACTCTCAGCGTCTCCTCCACCTCAACAACAGCCGAACAGGCCGAGCCTACTCGCACTATTTCGTCGACGGAAGACTGGAATCGCATTTGGAATAGCAGGTTGGAACAAGAAGAGGTCGTCGTCGTTGACAACTCACTCACGGTCGAAGCCATATCAAAAGGTTCATCGCCATCTACAGCAACTCAATTTACCTTAAGAGGCGAAGGACAAGCAGGAGAAAGAATAACGATTTCAACCGACACCCCTGTTGGTTCAAGCGGTTCGACTTACTACGGCTTAGTGTATCTAGGGGTTCAAAACGGAACCTCAATTTCGATCGAAAATATCGATTTTCAATCAGAATTAGAAAATGAAAACGATAAAAGTGGGGCCGCCATTTACATCAACAACAGAACCTCTAGCGAATACAGATTTCCGACGCTTGACTCAATAAATCTAAATAAACTTTCATTTCACGGATTCAACGACAAATACGTCATTGCTGTGGATGCCGATCCCGGAGGAAAGTACAATCCTTTCGACGGAATATCTAATTTTAACATCAAAAATGTAGACTTCATCGGCAACTCCACTGAAAATTCTCTTCTATCAATCTACAGAATTCAAAATGCGGTCATAGAAGACCTGCATATCAAAGACAACACCTCAAACAACTCCGGATTTTTCCTAGACGGCGGAACCGACAACTCCTCCCTCTCCTTAGCAAATTCCGAATTCATTGGGAACACAACCCAAGGCGCGACCCTTGCTTTACAGCAATTCCAAACCCTATTGCTAAGCGACTCATCATTCATCAACAATCACAACACATCGACCAATACCAGCAACAAGAAAGGGTTCGGCGGCGCGCTTTCACTTTCATCAGACGGAGGAACTAACGTAGGCGAAGATCCTAAAAAAGGGATGCCCTCAATTAAGAATGTTAAATTTATAGACAATTCCTCTGAACGATACGGCGGAGCAGTTTTTAGCGCAAGCAATGTTCTTTTTGAAAACACTGAGTTCACAAACAACACAGCAAATTATGGCGGAGCTGTATATATAGGAGAGCAAGTAACACCCAAAATCAACGCAATCTTCTCAAATGTGAAGATGCAGAATAATACAGCAACATCAGGAAGAGGCAGCGCAATATACGCACAAATACAAACAGAATGGAATCAAAGCAGACAGATAAATATCGATATCGAATCCATCAACAGTCAAATCACATGGCAAGGATCAAACGATTCCTCTCAAAAAACCATCGCCATTCAATTCATTGAATCAGACCCTGAAAACAACATTAACCTAGGGCTATACTCCCAGCAATTAGCGGAACAGTCGACCGAATCCGAGGCAGAGGTATATCTGCAAATCTCGGGCGGGCTTTCCGTAGCCACTAGCAGAGCCTCAAACACCGAAAACATCTCGAACATCTTGATCGGCGGCTCTACCGACGGCGATATTTTTGAGACCAGCAACGTAAAACTTGGCGGAAAATCAACCTTCTCGAATGCTACCGTCAACTTCGACGTAAAAGCTGGACGATTCGAATTGCTCTCTACCGCCGATCTTCGTTGGTACAGTAGTGCAGCTGGTCGGCTTACGACTGCCGCGGGCAGTGAATTTGCCCTGGCTTTGCAGGAAATCGATCCCACTAACGCCGACTCTCACGGCGACAGGGCAAAAATCCACCTGGCCGGGAACGAGCTCGACCTCGCACAAGGCAGTTCGCTCTCGGTCGATTGGAATGAAAGACTCGAAAGCCTTCCCGCGGTCGGGTCTCACTGGCTGATTCTGGCCGAAGACGCCCAACTGACTGTAACCAGCGCTCCCGACGTTTCCGTCCACACGGACAACTGGATTCTGGACTACGCGATGAAAGTTTCCGACGGAACACAGCTCACCCAAGGCATCGTCAATGAGGATGGAACGATCGCAGAAGGCACGGATAAAAACGTCTACATTGGTTTTTCCACGGAAAGTACGGCAGGCCCCGATCCGATCGATCCCGACGAAGACATTCGTTCGGCAACCAATTTGACGGCTCACTTCGCCTATTCGTCCATTCGTGAGGTTTCGCGGGGCATGTTGCACTGGCGTCCCGTACGTAGCGACGCCTTCTGGGCCATCCCTCAATACCTGCACGATCGCCGCGATCGCGACGACTTCGGCGTAGGCTTTGACGCACAGTTGCGGGGCATCACGGTCGGGAAGGATTTCACCACCGACAACGGCTTCTGGGGCGCCGCCTTCGGCTACGGCGACGGCAACATCCACTCGCTCGGCGGCATTGCCTATACGAGCGGCGACGTGCAAAGTTGGTGGGCCGGCATTTACGGAGAGCACAATGTCAACGACTGGCGCTTCGAGGGCATTCTCTCTTATCTGTGTCAGGATGCCGATCAGGATCAGAGCAACTCCGCCGCCGATCTGCATCTCAACACGAAGAACGACGTGGTGCTCGTCTCCGGGAAGGTCGCCCGCAACTTCGTACTCGACGCGAATGCCGAACGCACGATCCGCATGACGCCTTCGCTGGGATTGGAATACGTCTGGCTCAAGCAGCGGGACTTCAACGTTCGTATGAACAGCGGAGAAACACTGCTCAAGGGCGAGGCGGAAGACATGAACGTCTTCTCCGTCCCGGTTGATCTTCGCTTCGATCGCGATTGGGCCGGCGACAACGGTTGGCGTCACAATGCGAGCATGACGGTCGGCGGCAGCTTCAACTTTGGCGACGACACGATGTCAGGCGATTTCACCGGACCGAACGGCGTCGCCGCGGACGGTTGGCGCCTGATTCCTCTGGACGACTGTCAGGGACGCGTGGCCGCCGAATACGTCCTTCTCCACCCGAACCAGGCTTTCTCCGTCTCTGCCGGAGCGGGATACACCTTCTCGAAGAGCCGAGAACTGTTGGATCTTCAGGCCGTGATCCGCTACACCTGGTAACCGGTCAGATGACGTAGCGTCAACTTGCGGGCGGATTAGACACTTTCTACCAATCCGCCCCTTTCAGTACCTACCAGAGGCAGAATTTTGCACACCCCCTTGTTACGCGGAGATAGAATCGTACGGTAGGCTTTTTTTGCTTCTAGTACAACGTTCGTTAAATAACGCTATTTATTAGTTCATGAACCTCGTCCATCTTCCAGCGCCACCGGAAGGGGACGGGGTCAGCATTGCACTCATCAAGCCAGCCCTGAATGTGCTCTCTAAGCTCGTCCTTCGAATTCACGCGGAGGCCGCGCAAGCTCATTCGCGCCATCTTACTGAAGAACGCTTCAATCAAATTGAGCCATGATGCGTGCTTTGGCGTAAAGATGAATTGAAATCGGCCTTTGCGGGTATCAAGAAAAGCGCGCGTCTCTCGCGATGTGTGAATGGAGTGATTGTCTAACACCATGAAGATGACGCATTCCTTTGGATAATGAGCGTCGACGAGCTTTAGAAAGTCCACGAAATCCGAGCTTTTATGGCGCTCTCGAATAAGACTGTGGACTTTACCCGTAATCAAATCAATGCCAGCAAGCAGCGAGAGCGTGCCGTGACGTTTGTACTCGTAGTCGCGTCTTGTGAAACCCTTGCCTTGCTGAGGTGGTCGATCAGGATGAATATTGCCGACGGCCTGAATGCCGGGCTTTTCGTCATACGAGACATAAACAGCGCCGTTCGGCTGTGTTGAGCTCGACAGCGTATCTCGAAACTGAAGCTCCATTTCGACGCTGTTAGGGGACGTCAACAATGAAACGATCGGTCATGCGAATCTGAAAAATCGCTCCGAACGGACAGAATCTTTGAAACCTGAGTTTTGCGACAAGTTTTGACTAACAACGCTCAAAGAAACTCGAAGAACCTTTGAATACAGGCGGCTCCATCTGTGATCCGCCTTTTCTTTTATCTTTATTTACAGTATAATTATGCTGTCAATGGAGTTGAAAAAATGGCCCGCAAAGTCGATCCTTTTGCCCCCTATAGAATGAGTACGCACAAGCTCGGAAAGTACGTTTACGTCTGTACGCAGCCGGCCACCGTCGACGAGACGTCGGGTAAGCGGACCTACAGTCGCATTCATTGGGGACGCTTTGATCCGCAAAAGAAGACCTTCACCCCCAACCTTGCCTTCCTGTTGCTCACGCCGGAAGAGCGAAAGAAGTACATATTTCCGGAGGACTGGGACTTAACCGCCATTGAAACGATGGCCGGCATGCGCGGGCCCGGTAGACAGCCTCAGACGCGTCACGGCGATCGCTTGTACGGAGATGTCTGGCTCCTTGAGCAGATCGCCGAAAAGACGGGATTGCGTAAGGATCTGCTCACGGTTTTCGACGGCAACAAAGAAGTCGTCGACATGGTGCTGACCCTCGCCATGTTCCCTTACATTTCCCGCTACTCCTACAATCGTTTGCCGCGTTGGCAACGAATCGTTCGCACGCCTTGCGAAGAACCGCTCACAGCTTCCCGCATCACGCGTCTCACACAACGCATCACGACGCTTCACCGAGACGACCTCTTTCGTCTTCGCGCCAAACGTCTCGGCACGAACGCGCTTTGTGCTGTGGACAGTACGAGCCGAAGTGCTTACGGTCGCTCTCTGGCCGACGTTCGATGGGGCAAGAACAAGGACCGCCCTGATCTTCCTCAGACCAACGAAGTTGTCGTCTATTCGCTCACGGATCACCAGCCGATCTACTACAGAACGTTCCCGGGCAACATGCCTGATTGCAGAACGTTTGAAATCATCGTCAAGACCTTGGATGACGCGGGGTACAAGTCACTTCAGCTCATCACGGACCGCGGTTACGAAACGATCAAAAATCTGGAGCGTTCCATTTTGGATGAACGCTGTCTCATCACGGTTGCGCCGACAAGCCGAAGGATGATTTCCGCACATATCCGCCGTTACGGCGACTTCGTCACGAAGCCCGCGACCATGACCCTGGATCGCGAACGCAGGATCTATCACGAACAGTTTCAGGAGAATTACGTCGTGCAAACGGCGAAGGGGAAGGAGAAGAAGGCCGACAAACTTCGGGTTAATCTATATTTTGATCCTGAAGTCCGTGCAAGACAGGCTGTTCAACAAGATGAAGACATTCTCTCTCAACGAGAACTGTTGGAGCTTCTGATGAAGGAGCAGGAGCTCATAGAAGCTCCCGAAACCTTGCAGCGCAACTGCGATTACTTTACGTTGAGCTTCAAGGATCAGAAGTTGACCTCCTTTTCGCTCAAGGAAAAGAAGGTCGAAAGCGAGCGTCGATCACACGGCTTTTTTAGTCTTCTTACTCTCGGCGTAGATGACGATCCGGTCGAAGCACTGAATAAGTATCGCCTGCGTGACGAGCAGGAGAAGTACTTCGAGCATATGAAGGATCAGCTCGGCTTTTCGTTGCAGGACAATTGGTCTGAAGATGGAAAGGCTGGCCGCCTATTCATACTGTTCGTTGGACTCGTCTTGGCGAGCCATGTTCGGCACGTGTGGAAGTCGACGAAACTGCACGATCTCTTTGACTCGTCGCTTGCCGTCCTCGATGAGATGCGATGCATCCGCGCCATCGAGACGCCCGGGCATTACATGACCATGACGCCGTTCGTCTCGGCTCAGTTGACGATTTGCGAAGCGTTTGGCATTCCCGTCCCGGAAAACTGCCGTCCCGGGCACGAGTCCAAGCGGGTTCGTCAAAGGGGCCGGCCAAGGAAGACCCCGATCACCGAAAAGGATTCCTAGAATAAAAAGCTGCAAAACTCAGGAGACGAGGAGTACATCCCGACACGCATAGGCAAGCAGTGAGGTCTCTTCCCGGAACAAATATTCACGGGGATGCCGTGTGCTAGGATGGAGGGTGCGTCGTTTGACTGAATGTCAAACCGCAAACATTCGACCGTCTTTCATAAAGAAACAAAAAAGAAAGGAAAGCCAATGAAATCAATAGGTTACCCCCCCCTTCACTAACTTCTGACCATAAAGACTTCTGCTCCTGGAGCTGCCCGCACAAGTCATTGATCGCCGTTGCCCTAGCAGCGTGCTTTGCATTGCCCGAAGTACCTTTTGCAAGCACGATCTACCACGGGCATATTAAAGATAGCGTGAATGATTATTCACAAATAGTCGTGGTGGACCATAACAAAGATACCCACGTCTACGACTGGATAGATATCGAACACACGGTTCAGACAATCCAAAATCAGTTCACGGTTAAAATCACAAGTGGCGCACAACTGCAAGTTAACGGACTCTTTGACGTTGACGTCATCGCCCCTGAGTTAGATACGTCAGAGGGAGCCCGCGACCAAGGAAATCACGCCCTTTTCGTGAGCGGCGAGAGTTCTGTAGCCACTCTGAAGGGCGACATTAACATCTCCGTCAAACAAGATTATCCAGTCGATTCCATTGGCGCCAACGGCGTATATGTCAATGAAGGTGCGACCGCCATCCTGGGCTCGGCCGGCACCACCACCAAAATCTGGTCTATCGGCAACAAACCCGATACTTTGTCGGCAAAAGGAAAAGGAACAATTAAGCTCGAATCCACCAACAATCAGATTGTTGGCAATATGGACTTTCTGGGCCTTCCCCTGGGAGGAAGTGGATCAGAAATTTCAGCCACTTTTTCCGGCTCCGATGCTTATTGGTTTGGCGACGAACAGAGTTGGGCTAATGTATCCCTGAAAACGGACGAAGGTTGGTTTGAATATACAGATTACGCGGGGAAGGATTTTAATGGTATTCCGTGCCCTATAGTCTCAGATAAGTTCGAACTCACATTCCGAGACGGAGCACAATGGACGTATTTTGGCGTCGAGGATGAAATGACGTTCATCCCTCCTTTTTATGGACTTGTGCAAAGCGTAAAGGGCACTACTAAACGCATCTCTTCGATTCGTCTGGAAGACGGCGGCATCATCAACCTTTACGACGAAAACATTCAAAAAACCTGGAAGGATCTCGGACTGTTGGACGCCTTCAAGGAACTGGCTGATGTCAAGCACGACTACGTCCGAATCGGCGACCTCAAAGGTTCCGGCGGCATTTTCCGCCTGGACTTGAATGCCGATGAGTCCGCCGGCGGAAAGAAGATGAGCGACGTTGTTTTCATTGAAGGCTCTTCCGCTCCCGGCCAACACTTGATTGAACCGTACAAACCGCATCTTTTGACTTCTCTCGGCGGCGAAAACACCCTGATCTTTGCGGTCACCAAGAAGAATGAACTTGCTGACGGCGACGTCACCTTTGCCGACAAAATCAATCTTGAAGGCGAAAGCTTATACGACTACGAACTGCAGATTGCGAGCAGCGAGTTTGAATCCGGTGACATAGATCGTGAAGAGTTGAAGGGGAAGATGCCCGACTTCACCCCGGACAACCAAGCTGACTTCTCCGGATACGTGGGTGGTACCAAGTGGTTCATCGAACGCGTGAGCATCTCCCGCTCCGCAGCCACCCGCGGCTTCACGGGTGCGGGCTACGCGAGCTATGACGCCGCCGTCGAAATGGACCGTCACGATCGCCGCCTTGCGGAAACGGTGCGCAACGTGACCGATCCGGCTAACGGTCTCTGGGTCCGCATCCACCACGGCCGCAGCGGTGCGGAAAACCAGTATCGTTGGGACCGTACGGGCGCCACCATCGGCTTTGACCGCGATCTTTCGCCCACGAATCGTCTCGGCGCCTGGTTCTCCTACACCGAAGGCGACACGGAGTTCCTGGACGTCCGCGGTGACGGGGACATGAAGCGCTATGAAGCCGCGCTCTTTGACACGATCACGCTCGACAACCACTACATCGATCTCGTCGCGCGCTTCGGCCGCGTCTCGAGCGACTTCAGCGTCGGCAACACGAAGTTCTCGACCTCGGGCGACTACGATCAGGACTACGTTGCGGTTTCCGCGGAATACGGCTACACGCTGCGCGACACGAACGGCGTCTTCATCGAACCGCAGGTTCAGGTGCAGGCGGCTTATCTCAAGAGCTTCGATTACTCGTCGAACCGTGACATGAAGGTCGAAGCCGACTCCGCCACGAGCGTCATCGGCCGCGCCGGCTTCCGCGCCGGCCGTGCGCTGGAAACGTCCGACTCTGCGGGCGAACTCTATTTCCGCGCGGACGTTCTCCATCAGTTCACGGACGGTCAGGACGCCGAATTCATCGGGCAGAACGAACGGCTCGATGAAACCTGGGGCGACACGGGTACCTCGGCGAACTTCGGCGTAGGCGCCGTCTGGCAGTGGAAGGATACGCTCGGGTTCCAATTCGACCTCGAACGCACCGCGGGCGGCAAGACGGACGACACCTGGTTGGTTTCCGGCCGCTTCAACTACTTCTTCTGATCCTCCCCCGAGAAAAGCGGCGTCACCTCATCGGCCGAACGCCGCCTTTCTTCCTCTCCCTCACGGACCGCGCCAACCACGCGGTCCGCGTCTTTTCCAGGCGCGACTCACGCTTCGACCTCAAAAGACTCTCTCGCCCCCACTACGGCCTCCCCTCTCGCAATCTCTCCCCAATCCGAGCGTTCAGACAAAACCTTGTCCTAACCACGCCGTACCCCGCAGATTTCCTCCTCTCCTGCAGACACTTACGACATGTGGTGTCGTTACATTTTCCCGGTCCGCTTTTTAAACATTTGTCCCAATATTTGATCATGATTAAGATCAAACATTTTCTTTACAGCAGGAGATTCGCATCAAGAAAACCGTAAAAACAACTGCCTCATAGGGTTTTTGCGGTGTGTGAACCAAACGGAAACTGCGAATATTCCTTCATGCGAAGGCGAATCCCGAAATTCGCCTAGCGCGCACGGAAAAACAACAAACCATCCTGCAAGTTCCGAAGTTTGCACCGCGCACGTCGCCCCGGAGCGTTTTCCCAACGATCCCCGCCGCGGTCGCTTTGCAAGAGTTTCGGGCCGGCCGGGTGCGCGTGCTTTTTTCCCTTCTCCATTTGACCGGACATCAATCTCAAAAAAACACAAGAAGGACCACCATGAACCATCTTCCATCAGCCCCCCGTTCCGGCATCCCCGCCGCGAAGGACTTCAGCTTCGCTCCGATCGCCGCAGCCGTTGCGGCGGTCTTGACCGCGGCCGCGAGCTCCTCAGTCTTTGCGGCCGACCACGTTGCCTTTGTTAAGCCCAACCAAGACCTGGTTGTTGGCCATGCCGACGTCGTCCTCAACCTCGACCGCATCTCGAATGCGAACGGTTTTGAATGGCTGAATGAGAGCGGCGCTCTCTTCACTGTCGACGGCTGTGACGAGACCGACCCGATCCGCACTGCCGTTCAGTGGTGGTACCCCGATCGGCCCAACGATTTGTACTCAGTCAGTTCCAACACCATCAAAGATTTTCAGCACGGTACGCTCACCGTCACGAACGATACGGGTGACTTCAATCTTGGTTGGGATTTCGGGTATGACAACATTAAATCCGACGACGAGAATTTCAGCCCCTACGGTCCGGCCATCGCCAACTTCCGACAGGGTGCGCTCAACAATGCAGATACCTCCGCCGACCAGTTTTTAAAGCACTTCACCTTCGAGGCTGCCGAAGGAGGAAGTCAGATCGCCATTGTCACGAGGAATTCCCGCGTAAGTTCGACAAATGCGGGAGACGGCGAGGCGATGCTCGGCCTCTCGGTATTGAACAAGCGCGGTTGGATGACCTTCGCCGACGAGACTTTCCTCGTAAGCGACTTCCAATTTACGTATCCGAAGAACATTGAGACTGCCTCGCTCGATTTCACCGTTCTTTCCGGTACGGAAGATGAGCTCCCTTCCGGTACGGCCGACGAATACATCGCAGCCGGTGTTGTGGCCGGATTTGGCGCTGTTTCTAACGAGCCGGTTACAGAGGGACAAGGGCTCTTTGACAAGCTCTTTACGAAAGAAAATGGCGACTATACGACCAATCTCGCAGAAGGCGTCACCGACGCTTATCTCGACAATTACGGTCGCATTGACTTCATAGAACGTTCCGTCGTGAGCGTGACTGCCGTCTCGTCTAAGGACGACGGCTTTGAAGAACACCTCGGTCGACTGCACGAAGTTTTCGGCGTCCTCACGAACGAAGGCGGCAACGTCATATTCGAGCAGGGCGGCGACATACTCGTGAAGGGCCGCGACAAGCACCACATCGTGAGCGCCCTCACCTCCGCCTCGACTCTGGGCATTCTCGATCCTTTGAAGTCCGGGAAAATCACGTTTACCGCCGGAGGGGGCGTGAACCGTATCTGGGGTTGGTCGGACAACTATGATGGTTCCGCTCCGGTCACCGTCGGAAGCGGGCATTCGCTCAACAATCCCGAAGCTGAACCTCAGGAAAAGCCGCTTTTCGGCGAAAACGGGTATCTCGATGACACCGCCTTTGAGGATATGAGGGGGCAAATTGAGGATTACCTCGAAATTGCGACCGGCGGAAACGAAATCGTCAAAGCGGATCAGCATCTGCGCGGCTCGATTCTCGCGGCCAACGATTCAGTGATCACCGTGACGGACAGCCCTGATAAAAACGGTTGGCTCGACATCCGCGGCGACGTCGTCGCGGCCGTGAAAAACGGCGACGGCGCGGGCTCCAACACCTTTATCTCACAGAACGGTGATCCGGGCAACGACTACCATCCGAACTACATGAACGGGACGGTCACGCGGGCCACGGTCAATCTGACGCTTTCGCACGAAAACTCCACCCTGGTCGGGAACGTCTATGAACGTCACCGCGTCGGGGACGAGGAAGCCGTACAGAAAGAGACGAATGAGGGCACCTCAGCCATCGAGCAATATCAGTCGTTTAAAGACTGGCAGGACGAACAGTACATAGCGGAAAGTCTGACGCTCGGCGGCACGGTCAACCTGAGCATCTCCGGCGGCGCCGTGTGGTATCCGACGAAGGACTGGAAGGGTTGGAATTACGACTTCCTGTATCAGGAATTTTTCGACGAAACCGGCAACAACGATTACGGCACCGTCAACACCGGCTACGAGTACTACGACACGTCCGACCAGTACAACCTGCACGTCAAAGCCGAGAACGGAAGTTACGAGCCCGCGAACCAACCGGTCCCGGCGGATGGAGAATCTGTTGATTCGGGAAAGATCAACGATCTTGATCTCCTCGACCATCTCAAAGAAGGGGAGGTTCCCGACTCCATCAAAGTGGCGAACGAAAAGCCCAGGGATGATCAGGGGCACCAAACTTACACGACCGTCGACGCCGGCGTCTACCACCTGACGCTCAACGGCGGCACGGTGGACCTCTCCTACCTGCGCCGTGACTTCCAGATGTCGACGGCTCAGGAAGACCTCGGCGTGATCCGCCCGGGCGAAGCGATTGACGTCAAGGGCCCCGAAGAGATCGACGTCAAGAAGTTCCGCGTTCAGGCACTTGACGGGGAATCGGGCAACTTCCGCATCTACGCGAAGGACGCGACGCACCACGACCTCGTGATCGTCGACGAAATGCGTGACGCCCAGAACGTCAAGCATGAGGGCAAGTCCTTCGACCTCAACCTCGTTCTCTGGAACGACGGCATCGGCGACGAGCACAAGCTCACGATCGATCCGAATGATCCGCTCACCTACATCCAGGTGGCCCGCGTTCCGGACTCGGTGAACGTCACCGCCGAATCCTACGGCGAAGGCCGCACGACCTACACGGCCTACCGCGTCGTGAAGGACGAAAAGACGGTGGTGGACGGAGTGTCGAAATACGTTGACGGGAGCATCACTTACGATCAGGGCCTCGACTGGCACGAACAGAACGTCAACTGGTTCATCACGGGCGAAGCGGAAAACCGCAAGGACATGGCCGTGGTCGGCACGACGGAACTCGCCGCCAACTTGGGCTACCTCATGGCGACCACGATGGAAACCCTGCGCGACCGCCGCGGTGAAATGGCCTTCAACGGCACGAAGGAAGACGGTTGGTGGGTGCGCTACACGCACGACCGCTTCGGTCTCGACGGCTTCACGGCCGAAACCGACGGCTTCCAATTTGGTTACGAATGGATGAAACCCGAAGAGGGCGGCCGACTCTTCCGCGGCGCGGCGTTGGACGTCGCGCAGGGGGACGTCGACTACGACCGTCTCTCGGGCGAATCCGAAGCCGACCGCTATCGTCTGAGCGCCTATCAGACCTACATGGGCGACAACGGTGTCTACTACGACGCCGTCCTGCGCGCGGGCTGGTACGACGCCGAAACGAACGTCGCCTACACGCGCTACAACGGCACGGTCTACGACATGAAGGGGAACTTCGACTACTGGGCCGCCGCCGCGTCCTTTGAAGCGGGCCACCGCTTCGAGTCGTCGAGCGCCTGGTGGATCGAGCCGGAAGTCCAGCTGCAGTACACCTACATCACGGACTACGACTACAAGACGAACCACGGCATCCGCATCGACACGGACGACACGCAGAGCCTGATCGGGCGCTTCGGCGTCCGGATGGGGAAGGTCCTCACGTCGGACGCCGGCCGCCACATGAGCGTGTGGGCGGGTGCGGACGTCTTCCACGAGTGGTTGGGCGACCGCGACGGCACGATGACAGGCGTCGACGAAACGGTGCGCTACGACATCTCGGGCGACGACACCTGGTGGGACGCCGTCTTCGGGATGACCTGGGAAACCGGTCCGGATTCCCGCGTCTTTGCGGCCGCGAAGCATGACTTCGGCGGCGACAAGGAAAACACCTGGACCGTTAACGTCGGCGCTACCTGGAACTTCTGATTTCCGATCGTCTGACTGAGCAGAGCGCCCGCATCAAAACCGGGCGCTCTTTTTTCACCCGTACACACCCGCAACACAAGGAGAAATCCCTCATGCGCTACCCCATCGCCATCGAACCCGGAGACGAAACCCACGCCTTCGGCGTCATCGTCCCGGACCTCCCCGGCTGTTATTCCGCGGGCGACACGCTCGAAGAGGCGCACGCCAACGCCAAGGAATCGGCCGAACTCTGGCTCGAAGCCGTGCTCGAAGACGGAGGCTTCGTTCCGCAACCCTCTTCCCCGAAAGTCCTCCTCCAAGAACATCCGGAAAGGGCCGACTGGCTTTGGTCCTCCGTGGAGGTGGCCGTTCCGGGCGAATCCGACCGTAGCGGCCGAGGGGCCTAACCCTCCAATTCACCTCCGACGCCGCCCCGACACGCCGGCCCCCGCCCCCGCTCCCTCACGGGAAAATTCAAAGCGAAGCCAAACGGAGGCTCGCCCGCACGACGCCTTCGCAATTCACTCGTTCCTTCGCGACGTTCTCCCCAGTGATCCTTGCCCCCCGCCCGCAAAGACCGCCCGTCCCCGCCTGATAAAATGTCCTCCACCCGTTGCGACGGCCCGACCAACTCTCCGCCGCCGCAAAAAGAAAGGACACCGTCATGAACTTCCAGCCGCTCGCCCCGTACTATCCGAAACTCTCCGCCCTCGGAGAGCACTGCGAAGACCTGATCCGCGACCGCCACTACCGCGAAAGCGTCCAGGGGATGCGGCAGTTCGCCGAAGGCGTCCTCAAAACCGTCTTTCGCGTCCAGGACGACGACGAAGGCCTCGGGGCCCTCATGCGCCGAGACGACTTCGCGATCGTCGTCCCCCGCAAAACCGCGGCGAGCTTTTCGCTCCTGCAGCGCTACGGCAACAAGGCCTCGCACTTTCAGGTGAACGACCTCCCCGTCTCCGTCCCCTACGAACGGCACTACGAAATCCGCACGAAGGAGGACGCCGAGACCTGCCTTCGCCACGGCTACGACATCGCCCGCTGGCTTCTCTCCTGCCGGGATCCGTCCGCCCCCTACCCCGACTTTCAGCCGCTTGAAACCGTGCGCACGAACGCCAAGGGCGAGAAGCGAAAGATCGTCTTCGACAGACATCAGGAAGAGGCGATCGGCCTTCAAAGCGGACGCCACCTGGTGCTCGCCCCTCCGGGCTGCGGAAAAACCGAGATTCTGACGGAGCGCGTGCGCCGCGCCCTCGAATCGGGCGTCGCGCTCACCGACATGCTCTGTCTCACGTTCACGAACCGCGCGGCCCGCGGCATGCAGGAGCGAATCGTCGAGAACTTTCCCGAGCGCAGCATGGGCGAGCTCTACGTCGGGAACCTCCACCGCTTCTGCTCGAAACTCTTGTTCGAGAGCGAAGCCGTTCCCGAAACCGCGACGATCCTCGACGAAGATGACGCGCGCGAAGTGATCGACTCGCTCGCCCGCGAACGTCTCTTGGAAGACCGCCCGCCCGTGTCGGAGGGTCTTCCCCTTCCGGAAGAGCCCCTTCCCGACTTCGTCGCCGACTTCATTCAACAGCGCGCGGCGGAACTCCTGCAGAAGGACCGCGGCTTTCACGAGGACACGATTCAGGAAGCGCACGCCCCGGAAGTGAACCAAAAGAATTTCGAGCTCTTCGCCGCCTTCGGGCTCGTCGCGTACGACGACTGCGGCAAACCGAAGTTCGACGAAGACCGCATCGACCGAATCGCCCGCGACTACCTCGCCTACAAGGCGTCGCAGGAACTCCTCGACTTCAACGACCTCCTTCTCAAGGCCTGGCTTTTCCTCACGGACGAACGCTCCTTCGTGAAGCGCTATCCCTGGATCCAGGTGGACGAAGTGCAGGATTTGTCGCCTCTGCAGCTCGCGATCGTCGAACTTCTCTGGGACGACGAAAAGCCCTCGAGCGTCTGCGTCTATTTCGGCGACGAGCAGCAGGCGATCTTCTCCTTCATGGGGGCAAAACTCGATCGGCTTCAAGCCCTGAGCCGCACGCACAAGGTGCACCACCTGCACCGAAACTTCCGCTCGCCCTCGTACCTGCTCGATCTCTTCAACAAATTCGCCGTCCGCGAGCTCGACGCCGATCCCGCGCTGCTGCCGCGAGCCGACAAAATCACCCCGAAGCCCATGGGAGCGCTTCGGCTTCTCGCCGCCTGCGACGCGAAGGACCAGATCGAGCTTTTGAGCGAGCTTGCCCTCCGCGCGCCCGAGGGCGAGACGACGGCCGTACTCGTGCCTTCGAACGCGATGGCCGATGCGCTGAGCCTGCACCTCAAGGAGAAGGGCGTCGAGCACTTCAAAATTTCGGGGACCGACATCTTCCGCATGGACGTCCTGAAGACCGCCAAGGCCTACCTCGGAATCCTGAAGGACGACTTTCAGACGGCTCCGTGGGCGCAGCTCATCTCGCGCCTCACGCGAAAGGACACGAGCTTGAAGCGGATCCGCGACTATCTCGCCCGCGAATTCCCCGACTACGGTCTTCTTCCCTCGGACCTTCTGCACTACTCCGTGGAGAACCCCGACGAGCCCATGAGTCTTCTCGACGACTTCACGCGGGCGTATTGGGGCGAACTCGTCGTCTTCGACACGGAAACGACGGGGCTCGAAGTGGGTCTTGACGACGTCATTCAGATCGCGGCCCGCAAACTCCGGGGCGGCCGATGCGTCGAAAAGTTCGAGCTCTTTCTGAAGACCGAGCGCGAGATCCCCAAGATGCTCGGCAACATTCCGAACCCGATGGTGGAGGTGTACGAAGCCGAGAAGGCCCGCGGATCGCTCCTTCCTCCCGTCCTCGCCTTCAAGAAGTTCCTCGCCTTCGTGGGCGACGCCCCGGTCGTCGGGCACAACGTCGAGTACGACGTCAACATCGTGAACGCCCAATACGCGGTCCTGAAGGACCGGATGAAGAAGGCCTTCGACGACGACGTCGACGTCTCCGCGCTCCCGCGCGCCTACGCCCGCGGGGAGCTTCTGAAGCGCTACGACACGCTTCGCCTCTCCTACGCCTTGGAGCGCGTCATCTGCCGCGAAGCGGGGATCAAGCGCCTGCCCTCGCACAAGCTCAAGGACCTCATCCGCATTCTGGGGGTCGAGGGGACGAATTCGCACAAGGCCGACGACGACGTCGCCGCGACCGAGGGGCTTCTCGCGCGCTTTTACGAGCTCGCCCGGCCGCTCGTTGAAAAGCAGAGGAAGTTCCTGCAAAAGTCTTCGATCCGCAACATGTCGCAGACGCTTCGCCGCACGCTCAAGGAGATCTTCGACGAACACCGGGACTTGAGCTTCCGCCCGCAGGACCCAGAAGACCCGGCGATTCTCGTGCAGGTTCTGCGCGAATTCGTCGAGAGTCTTCCGAACCATACGGAGAACGAGGGCCAAATCGGCGAGATCCAAAAGAAGCTCCCGCTTCTCTACGCCTATCTCGACCGGGTGCTCATCGACAAGGAACGCTCGAGGACGCTCTACGCGCAGCTGCAGCGCTATCTCGTCCACATCAATTCGTTGAAGGAAGCGGACCTCTGCTCGAGCGACGTCGTGCGCGACCGCGTCTTTCTCTCGACCGTGCACAAGGCGAAGGGGCTCGAATTCGACAACGTCGTGATCGCCGACGTGAGGGACGGGGTCTACCCCTTCTTCAAGAGTTCCACGCCCGAGGCCAAAGAGGAGGACGCGCGCAAGTTCTACGTCGCGCTCTCGCGCGCCAAAAAGACGATCACGATCACTTGGCCCCTTGAGAACGACTGGGGCTACTCGTGCCGGGAGTCGCCCTTTTTGGCGGCGATCCGAGAGGACTTCGTGCGGGCGACGGAAAGCGACGTACTGCGGGACGACAAGACCTAAGAGGACCCCGAACGCATCGAGAACCTCGACGAAGACGATCCGCTCTTCTGACGAGCCGCCCGCCTCCCGGGGGCTCCCGTGCGCACGCTGATCCGCCCCGCCGCGCACGAAAAAGCCCCGGCGGGGCGTTTTCCGCCGGGGTGCAGGAATCGGCACGAACTCAGCGCTTTCGTTCCGGATTGAACTCTTCGTCGTAACGGAGGAGGAACTTCACGAGTTCAGGATTGCGGTGCGGCCACCAAAAGTCCGCGGGCGTGTCGAGCGGGCGCAGGCTCTCCAAGTCCTCCTTCGAGAGCGAAAAGTCGAAGACCTCGAGATTCGCCTTCATGCGGTCGACGTGCGTCGTCATCGGATCGCGACGATCCCGCGCCCGATCGGATATCGGGATCATCCACGCGCTCTACACCGACCTCAACCACCTCGAGGTCGTCCGGGTTCTCGACGGGTGGCAGAGCAAAAATGAACCCGCGGTCTACGCCAAGCCCCATGCGGGGCCGCGCCCCGCGGTCGAAGGCGCGTCTACCGTTCCCGTCGTCTTCGACGACTGAGCGCCGACACGAACGAACAGGAAGCGCCACAAGGAAAAGCCCGCTCGGGGCAGGCTCCTTCCCGGAGCAAAGTCGATCACAGTTCCCGAACCTTATACCTCGAACGAGTCGCCTTGCGTATTCGGAAGGTCTTCCCGACAGTCCTCTGCGGCGGTGACGACGGTACCGACCCACTCGTCGTCTACGTCTCGGCTCATAGGGACTTTCCCGATCAACCGCTCCAAACACGTCAAGTTTTGTCTTTTCGCAAATTACGCGCGTAAGTCCGCGAAAGAGAATCGACCCGTGCGGACGTCTCAACCGCCCGCGCGGACAACTACAGCAAAAAGGAGATTCCCTCATGCAAACCAAGCTTTCCGTCGCACTTGCCGCGACTCTTGCAGGTTTCGCTCTCAGCGCCCAAGCCGCCAACGTCGAGGTCTACGGCCTCATCGACACGGGCCTCAACTATCAGCACGTCGACGCCGACCGCGCCGGCGTCGACGACGTGTCCAAGTTCCAGATGAAGTCCTCGCAGTCGACGCCGAACCGTGTGGGTCTGCGCGGAACCGAAGATCTCGGCCAGGGCCTCAAGGTCGGCTTCGTTCTCGAAAGCCAGTTCAACAGCGACGACGGCTCGCTCATGCCGGGCAACCGCCTCTTCCACCGCGCCGCGCAGATCATGCTGATGTCGGACGACTACGGCACCCTCGTTCTCGGCCGTTCCGGCATGCTCCGCAGCGGTTTCGGCACGACCGGCATCTGGGGCGGCAAGGTCTCCCCCTTCAGCAACTCCTGGGGCGACTACATGGTCGGCTCCAAGTACATCATGCCGGGCGGCTTCAAGCCGGGCGACAACACGATCACCTATCAGTCCCCCGTCATGTCGGGCCTGCAGCTCCATGCCCAGTATTCGAACCAGCTTGACGCCGCCGGCGCCGACGACTGGGAAGAAGAAGGCAAGAACAGCACCGACCGTCAGTGGGCCTTGGGCGCCACCTACACGGGCGGTCCCGTGCACGTCGCCGCGGTGCTCGACTCCGTTCTCTACGGCCGCACTGCCGAAACGGGCGGCTACGATCCCGACGACTCCCTCAGCTTCAGCCTTGCCGCGACCTACGACTTCGGCTTCATGAAGCTCTACGCTTCGGGCATGTACTTCTCTGACATGCTTGCGAGCGAATTCCAGGGCCACAACGGCATGCAGTCGATTACGACCACCGCCGCTGAAGGCAACCAGGTTTCCTTCAAGGGCTACAGCCTGCAGTTGGGCACCACGGTCCCGGCCTGGGGCGGCACGGTGAAGGCCAACTTGGGCTGGATGGACGCCTCGGTTGACCACCGTTACACGGACAACGCCGACAAATTCGGCGACACGGACCGCATCGGCTTCTCGCTCGGCTACGTCTATCCGCTCTCGAAGAAGGCGGAAGTTTACGTGGGCGCCGGCGTCACGAAGGACAGCGCCAGCACGAAGGACGGTACCGACTCGTCCGATCCGATCGCCTACGAAGTGCTCTCGGGTCTCCTGGTCCGCTTCTGATCGATCGACAGGTTGCGCACGCTCCTCCCCCGCGTGCGCAACCGCCAAGGTCTTTTCCATTTCTGCCCCGCACCGACTCCGTCGGCCGCGGGGTTTCCTTTGTTCGCCGGGACGGGAGTCGTCGAAGTTCTCCCGCGCCCCCGACCTCCTCGCCGGACCGGAGTCGTCCGGCGTTCCCTTTCCCGCCGGGCCTTTCTTCAACTCCGCAGACGACCAAAGCTCCCGCACCGCTCGAACGCGGAAGGCTTTCCTCGGGTTACCGTCAAAGGACTCCCGCGCCGCCCGACCTTTCTGTCGACTGAAGTCCCCCGACGTCCCCAACCCGCCCGCCCCTCGCGGGAACGGAGTCGTCGGGCGTTTCCCTCCTCCGCCGGACTTCCTTTCGTTTCGGACAAAACGAAGCCTCCCGCATCGCTTGGACACGGGAGGCTTCACTCACCTCAAAAAGCAATCAAACTCAGGCGGTCGCGGCGTTCTTGCCGGCGATGCGACCGAAGAGGAGGCAGTCGACGATCGACACCGTGCCGAGACGCACCATGCCGTGGACGCCCCCGCAGATTTCGCCCGCGGCGTAGAGGCCCGGAATGGGTTTGAGGTCGTTGCCGATCACTTCGGCCTTCGGCGTAATGGCGAGACCGCCCATCGTGTAGTGAACGCGCGGCCAGAGGCGGATCGAATAGAACTTCCCTTCGTTCACCTTCGTGTCGTCGAAGATCTTCGCGTTGTAGGCCGGATCCTTCTTCGCCTTCACGGCTTCGTTCCACGTCTTGAGAGACGCCATGAACGCGTCCTTCGGGATCTTGTGGAAGTCCGCAAGCGCTTCGGCCGAATTAAAGGTCTTGACGACGCCCTTTTCCAGGCCCGTCTTCAGGGCTTCCGCCGGAACGTGGCCGACGTTGTCGACGCTCACCGCGAGCACCGCGGGATGTCCCGTCGCGACGATCGCGTCGGAGCGGACCTTGCGGTTGCCCGTTTCATTCACGAAGCGCTTCCCGGTTTCCGGGTCGACCATGAAGCCGTAGCCCACGACCGCCTCGACGATCTTGGGCGCGACGCCGAAGCCCTTTTCGTCGGGCGAGGTCCACGGACCGAGCTGGATCCAGTCCATCTGAATGTCGGTCGCGCCGATGCGCTGCGCCGCCATCAGGGCGTCGCCCGTGGCGCCGGGCTGGTTCGTCGATTCGAGCTGCGGCCCGAGGCGCGGATCGTGGAGCTTGCGAAGTTCGACGTTCTGCGAGAAGCCGCCGCCCGCGAGGACGAGGCCCTTCTTCACGCGGACGCGCACGTTCTTGCCGCTCTTCTCGTCGGGGAATTTGTAGCCTTCCGTGATCACGGCGCCCGCGACGCGGCCGTTTTCAACGATGATGTCAACGAGGCGCGTACGGTTCTGAACCTTGACGCCGAGGCTCTTCGCCTTTTCCACGAGGGGCTTCACGAGCTGGGCGCCGTTCCCCTTCATGTAGGCCGCACTGCGGGGCACCGAATGGCCGCCGTGGAAGGCGAGGCGGTCGAACTTCACGCCGATTACGTCGCGGACCCATTCGTAGGTCGGAAGCGCATTGTCGGCCACGACGCGGGCGAGTTCCTCGTGCACGAGGCCGCCGCCCGACTTCAGCATGTCGCGGTAGAGCTGATCGGCCGAGTCCTTGACGCCCGCAGCCTTCTGCAGATCGCTTCCCGGCGCGGCAATGCCGCCGCCGCAGAGCGCGGAGTTGCCGCCCAACACCACCATCTTCTCAATGAGGAGCGTGTCGGCTCCGGCCGTGCGGGCTTCGATCGCGGCGCAAAGACCCGCGTAGCCCGAACCCACGACGAGAACGTCGCATTCGCGGTCCCAGGAAGCGGGCGCTTCAGCCGCATGCGCGGCGTGGGCGGCGCCCGCCATCAGACCGGCACCGGCGAGTCCCAAGACGTTGCGGCGGGAAAGTTTGTCCATGTTTCTCTCCTTGATTGGTCAATGAACGCTTCATTGTCAAGCCGATCGTTACGCGCGTAATTTGACGGGGCGCAAATGAAGGCGACAAGCAAGCGAAGCGCCGCGCCGAGGATATGCCGAGAAAGCCCTTGACAAGTAGCCGTGGACTCGTAGCCTTACACCCTCCCGAGCCACGCGGCGGCGAACGCGGGGGTATGGGGGCGGAGCTCCCAAGCCGGCGGGATGCCTGTTACAAGGCAGTGCCCGTGAAGCGTTCGCCGTACCGGATCGCGATGAACGCCCCCGCAGCCAAAGCGCGGAGGCGTTCCCGTCGCCCGAAGGGCTTCAACCGCCCCGAGCGACGTCCCTTACCGATCAAGCCCGATTTCAGCACCAGGGGTTCTCGTCGGCGGCGTTGCGGCCGGCGATGCGCCCGAAAACCAGGGCTTCGGCATTGTTGCAGGCGCCCTGATAGATCGGACCCCACATGGAACCGAGTTCGCCCGCGCCGTAAAGACGCGGAATCGTCTTTCCGAGGGCGCTCACGATCCGAGCCTTTTCGTCTCGACGGGGACCGCCCTGGGTGTTGACGAGCGTGGGCCACAGTTCGAACGCGTAGTAGGGACCCTTTTCGATCGGCGCGGAAACGAGCGGCGCGTCAAAGGCATAGGATTTTGCAGCCTTCTTGATGGGACGGCCAAAGAGCGTGTCTTTGCCTGCGCGGATGTCTTCGTTCCAACGCTTCACCGTCGCTTCGAGCTCTTCGACCGGAACCTTGATCGCACGCGCCAGATCGGCGATCGTGTCGGCCTTCTTGACGAGCCCCATTTCAATTTCCTTTTCGCAGTCCTTCGACCAGGTGTGGTGTTCGCGGTTGATGGCCCAGCCCGAACCGAGGCTGCTCCCGAGCGGCCCCATGCGGAGGGTCGCATGATCAAAGACGAGCCAGCAGGGAATGCGCGGATAGCGATGATTGACGGCGTCGATGACGCTTGCCGCATACATCTGGCAGTGGCCGTCCGTGAGTTCGTTCGCAAAGCGGCGGCCGTCCTGGTCGACCCAGATGTAGCCCGCGCCCTTGATGGAGGCCCCGACGTTCGTCGAGTAGCCGGGATAGCGGACGTCCAGACCCGCGGAGTAGGCGTTCATGTGCCAGAGCTTTGCGCCCACGGACTGCGCAAGACGAAGGCCGTCGCCGGTGTTCCCGGGATTGCCGAGGGCGCCGATCCCGGTGCCCATGGTGAAGTTCATGAGGCTCTCTTGGTCGAACTCAAAGCCGCCCGTGGCGAGCACCACCGCGCGGCGGGCGCGGACCGCGATTTCCTTGCCCTTGTGCTTCGCAACGACGCCCACGACCGTGTCGCCCCTGCGAATCATCTCGACCACGGGCGTTTCCGTCATGTATTCGATCCCGGCCTTCTCGACCGCTCCCTTTAGGACGTCGAAGAGACAGTCGCCCGCGCTCTTCTTGGGACCGCCCTTTTGCCCGCGCACGCGATAGCGCTTGATGACTTCCTGACCGGGGAGATTCTTGAAGCCCGCGTAACCGTAGACGAAGAGCTTGACGTCGTCGCCGAGTCCCGTAACGAAGTTCTTGAGATCCATCACTTCGCGGCAGAAGGTGCGAAGGAGCGCCTCGTCCATTTCCGCGTGCGAATAGGTGTAGGTGCCCTTCAGGTATTCGTAGGCTTTCGCTTCGTCGTCCGGGCACATGAAGCCGCCCGCGCTCACGGCGGTGTTGCCGCCGGGCTGCGGCATCTTTTCGAGAATGAGAACGTCCGCCCCCTTCTTCTTCGCCTCGATCGCGGCCGCCGCACCGGCGCCGCCGAAGCCGAGAACGAGCACGTCGGTCGTCTTGTCCCACTTCATGTCGTCGGTCGCCACGCGGGCCACCGCCGAAGCGCAGCTCCCGAGCGCAAGACCCGACCCCATCGCGAACTTGAGAAAGTTTCGCTTCGTCATCGTTGCCGTCATAGTCCCTCCTTTTGGACTGAAGTTCATTGCAACGGAGGGATTCTTGCCCGGCAACCTGCCTAGGTAACTTGGCGAAGGTCAGAATGTCGTGCGATTCTTCGTCGTTGCGCGGGTTCGGCTTCACCGCGGCCTCCGAGGAAGACTGCGGAAACGTCGCGCTTCACGCCGCGGGATGCCCGCCGAAGAAGACGCCTCTTCCTCCAAAGGGATTCCGAAAACGGACGAACGTTCCCCAAAAAGTATTTCGGAAACAAAAAAGAAGGGAGGCCCGCCTTTGCCCGGCGAGCGCTCCCTTCGAGCGATCGCCGCCCGATCAGGCCCAGGCCTTTTGCGACGCCGCCACGGCGCCCGCCTTGCGGCCGTTCACCAAGCAGTCGAGCACGGCGCAGGCCCCGATGCGCACGGCTCCGTGGATGCCGCCCACGCATTCGCCCGCGGCGAAGAGCCCCGGAATCGGGCGGTCCGTCATCACGTCTTCGACGGCCGTGTCGACCTTCGTCGCCATGCCGCCCATCGCGTGGTGGATCTTCGGTTCCATTTCGGAGACGTAGTAGGGTCCGTCGTTCATGGGTTTGGCGGCCTTGTCGAAAGGACGGCCGAAGTCTTCGTCCCGACCTTTTTGCAAAAGCTCGTTGTAGCGCGCGATTTCGGCGCGCAGAACCTTGCCGTCAAAGCCGTAGGCCTTCGCGAGCGCATCGGCGTCGGGATACTTCTTGACGCTTCCCGCGGCGAGCATCTTGTCGAGTGCGCCCGGACGGAGCTTTTCGAGATGCGCGACGCCGTCGGAGTCGGCGATGGAGAGGGCCTTTCCGCCCTTGTTGATGACCGTGAGGAAGCTGTCCGTCAAAACCTTGCGGTCCCCGAATTCGTTCACGAAGCGCTTCCCGTCGAGGCTCGAGACGTAGATCCCGAAAAGCGCACCCGAGATCGACGCGAAGTGGGACGCAATTCCCATGCCTTCTTCCACGGGCGAGCAGTTGGGAAGACACTGAATCCAGTCGGCCTGGATGATGTTGGCGCCGATGCGGCTCGCTTCGCGCCAGCCTTCCGACGTGGCGCCCGGCTGATTGGTCGTCTTGTACTGGGCGCCCAACTTCGGATCGAGCCGGCGGCGGTAGTTGACGTCCGCGCAGAAGCCGCCGAAGGCGAGCACCACGCCGCGGCGTGCCCCGATCGTGCGGCGCTTGCCGGAAGAGGGCTTACCAAATTCATAGCCTTCGCGCACGACGACGCCCTTCACGCGCCCGTCCGCGTCCCGAATGATGGTGTCGAGAATCGTGCGGCGGCGGATTTCGACGCCGAGCTTCGCGAGGCGCTCGACCGCGGGCTTGATGATGCCCTGCCCCGTGCCCTCTTCCGTGATCATGCAGCGAAGCGCCGAATGGCCGCCTTTGCCCGTGAGATTCGTCTGCCATCGGACGCCCATTTCCTTGCGCGTCCATTCAAAGGTGTCCGCCGCGTCCTCGCAGAGGAAGCGGATGTGTTCGGGGTCGCCGAGGCCCTGACCGATGCGCATCATGTCGGCTTCGAGGGCTTCGGGCTTGTCTTCGATTCCCTGCTCGTGCTGCACGGACGAATTCGGCACGGCGATCATGCCGCCCGAAAGCGAGCTGTTTCCGCCGATGAAGGCCATCTTTTCGACGACCAAAACGTCCGCCCCCGCGAGCTTGGCGGAGAGCGCCGCGGAAAGTCCCGCAAAGCCCGAGCCCACGACCACGACGTCGTGCATTTCGTCGAATTTCGCGGGCATCGGATCGCGGCAGGCGGCCTTCGCCGAGAGCGCCGTCGCGCCCGTCAAGACGCCCGCCGCGGCGGCTCCGAGGAATTTGCGTCGATTGGCGGTGATGGTCATTCTTTTCTCCTTTTCGTTAAGCAAATGACTTTTGGAAGCGAACGCCCCGAAGGACGTCGCCGGTAGCGAAGGAAAATCCTAACGATTTGCCGTCCCCGCGCCCATCCGCACTTTTCCGAGCGAGAAAAGTCGTATTTTTCTTCCGCAATCCGCTTTGCGCCGTCCGAAGCGCTCTCCCCTAAAAGAAAAAGCGGGCGGCCCGAAGCTTCTCCGACCTCTTCGAAGAAGCGAGCCAAAATGTCCTACCGACGGGAAAAGGCTGGCTTCTTGCAGTGAACGACATGGAGCGCCTCTCCCGAAAGGAGTCGGCCGTCCTCATCGCAGCACTTCACCGGACGACGCAATCGAACTCAATGAAAACGCCTCTTCGTAAAAGCGAAAGAGGCGCGTGAAATATCCGGGTTAACTTGCTGCGCAAGATACCGATGAATGTACCGATTCATCTCGGGCCCCGCAGCCGAAGCTTTTTCGGTCGTGTTCTCTACACAACGGCGCAAACTGCAGACTCATAGCCGCTCTTCGTTCGAAACTTTTCTATGGGGCATGGCGGAAACCCGTTCATGAGCTTTCGCGATTCTGTCCGCATTGCGATACGGATCGGCGAGCGCCCTTGCCAAATTCTCGAGTTCTTCCCGAGAAAGGCGAAGATCTCTCTTCACGGGAAGTTCCGCCTCCGTTTTCAAGGTCGATACCGCCATCTGATAGATCGCCATACTGGCCCTGCGATTTAATGCAAAGCGGCATGGTTCCTTCGCTTTGACCTCATTGGTTCACCCACTGCAGCAACGCGGGCAGCGCCTTCTTCGCGTCCTCGACGCCGAGACCGTAGGCGCGCCGCACGTCTTCCGGATCGCGCGAAAGCCGCCCGACGGGAATCGGCCGCTCGGGCCGGATCGAAAAGACGCGTCCCTCCTTGACGCGCTCGTCGATCAGGCGCTGCGTCGCCTCGTAGACCTCGGGACTCTTTTGAAAGCTCTCCACGAACTTCGGATATTTCGCATACCACCACTTCGCCGCCCAGGCGTCGCGGTCGCGCACGGCGTGTTCTCTCGGATGCGTCTGAATCACGATGTTGTGCGTAAAGCCCATGCGCTCGAAGGCCGCTAGCGGAATGCGGTCCGTGCAGCCGCCGTCCAAAAGCTTCATCCCGCGAAATTCCACGGCGGGTGAGACATACGGCAAAGAGGCCGACGCGCGCAGGCCGTCGATGTCGTCCGTCAAATTCGGCAGCCGCAGGTATTCGGGGCGCCCCGTCTCGAGGTTTGATGCGCAGGCGTAAAAGGCCTTCCCGGAATTTTCGAAGGCTTCTTCGTCGAAGGGCACGAGCCGGTCGGGAATCTCGCGGTAGCAGAACGTCGGGTCGATGAGGTTTCCCGTCCTCACCCAGCGCCACAGACTCCAGAGACGCTCGTCCGCGGCGTAGCGCGTGTAGATTTCGAGACTTCTACCCTTCTGGCCCGATACGAAGGACGCGCCGTGAATCGCTCCCATCGAAACGCCGATCACCCCCGCGATGGGGAGCGCTTCGTCGATGAGGACGTCGAGGACGCCCGCCGTATAGTGCGCGCGAAAGCCGCCTCCTTCGAGGACGAGGCCGAGACGGTGCGAAGTGGATGTCGTCATGGGAAAGAGCGGAAAAATACGGAGAGCAAAAAGGCCGCCGGAGAATTCCGACGGCCCCGGAGGAAAACGCGGACGGATTACGCGAAGAAGCCGCGCAGACCGTAGGCGAAGATCGCGACGATCACGACCGGAATGACGTAGCGCACGAGCGCGTACCAGAGGCCCGTGGACTTGTGGATCATCGTGCCGTTGTTGTCGATTTCGGCGACGGCGTTTTGCTTCATGACCCAGCCCACGTAGAGCGTGGCGCCCAAAGCCGTAATGACGAAGCAGATGTTGCCGCTCACGAAGTCGAAGGCGTCGAAGATGTTGCGGTCGAGAAAGCGCACGTCGCGCCAGGGACCGTAGGCCATGATGCAGGGGATGTTCCCGAGGACGAAGACGCCGCCCAGAACCCAGTTGATCGCGCGGTGGAGCAGAATCCGGTGGCGCTCGAAGAGCACGCTGATGATCACCTGATAGATGGTGAGCGACGTCGTGAGCGCCGCGATGATGAGAAGAAGGAAGAAGACCACGGCGAAGAAGTTGCCGCAGAACATCTGCGAGAAGGCGATCGGAAGCGACTTGAAGACGAGCGAGGGACCCGAATCGGGCGCGAGGTGGGCGCTGAAGAGGGACGGGAAGATCATGAAGCCCGCCATGACGGCGACGAGCGTGTTGATGATCCCGGTGATGACGGCGGTCTTCACCATGTCTTCCTTTTGGCTCAGGTGCGAGGAGAGCGTGATCATCACGCCGAAGCCGAGCGACAACGCAAAGAAGACCTGTCCCAAAACGTCGAGAAGGAGTTTCGGGGTGATCTTCGAGAAATCGGGCATGAGGTAGAAGCGGATGCCTTCCGCCGCGTTCTCGAGCGTGAGATTGCGCAGCACCATGACGAGGAGGCACAAAAAGAGCATCGGCATCAGGTATTTCACCGACTTTTCAATCCCTTCGATCACGCCCTTTCTCAAAATCACCCAGTTGATGAGGACGAAGACGAAGGTGAAGCACGCGATCGCAAAGGGCGAGTTTTCGATTTTGTCTGCGTAAAAGGCTTCCGTCACTTCCTTCGTGACGGGGCTCGAAAGATCGAGCCCGCCCGCAAAGCCCGCGGCTCCCAAGAGAATGTGCCAGATGTAGGAGATGACCCAGCCGCCGATCACCATGTAGTAGGCGAGAATCCCGAAGGCCCCCAAGAGTCCCGTGTAGCCGAAGATCTTCCAGAGGGCGCTCGGCTTCTTGCCGTCGGAGATTCCTGCGCGCACGAAGGCGTCGACGCTGTTGGCCTGGCCGCGCCGGCCGATGACGTTTTCGACGAGGATGATCGGGATGCCCACGAGCAGCATCACGAGACAGAAGGTGAGCACGTAGGCGCCGCCGCCGTTTTCACCCACGAGATACGGAAAGCGCCAGGTGGCGCCGAAACCGATGGTCGCGCCCGCGACCGTGAGAATGTACGTCAAACGGCTCGACCAGGTTTGGCGTTCGCTCATAAGGATTCTCCAGAGTTATAGGTTGTTGTCGGTATGCACGAGAATCCACGCGGATCGCGACGAATCGCCGTGAGGGAGGGCGATGCGGCCGGTGCGTCCTCTTCGGGGGATGCGGTCGCCCGGCTTTCTGGTGCACGGAGACGTCGGGCCGGCACCGAGCGGAAAGGGACCGTCCGCGCAGGCTCGAGACTCGAAAATTGTCATTGTAGACCGATCCATTCTACCGCAAGGCCTTCCGTTGCCGCCCGAGACCTGCGGACTTCTCTCGAGGACAGCAGCGCAAGCGGCCCTCCCGAGACCTTGCCGCGAGGAAACCGGGGCGGATCGAAGACGCGATTCGCAGCGCCGAGGCGTCGGGTTGGCAATGAGCGGGGGGAATTCGGGAAAGACGAAAATTTGCGTTTTTTGGAGAATGTCCGTTCGCGCATCATCCTTTTTCCAACGAAGAAGAAAAAGAGAAAAATCCTTTTTGCCGCAGGAAGAATTCAGGAGACCCGGCAATCGCCGTCAACCCCGGCCGCCCCGACTCCGTTCCGCGGAAAAACCAAAGGATGCGACCCACAAAAAGGGGCTCGCCACGGTCGTCGGCAGGTCACCGCGGGGCGTCGCCGAGACGCTCCGAACCGCCTCACTTTGCGCGCGCGAGCACCGAACGCAGCCAAGTCTCCCACGGCGTCGTTTCCGAAGCGGCCGCATTCTCCTGCGCCCCGGCCTTTTCTTCCGGCACCATCTCCACCACGTGCACGTCGGGCCCGACGTTCATGCCCGCCCCCGCGCCCATGGGAAAGAGCCCGAACGACTGGAAGCTTTCCAGCAAAACGGGATGGCGGGCGACGCCCTCGAAAAAGTCGGCAAAGTAGGCTTCCCGGTCCTTCTTTTTCTCGGAGGCTTCGCCGGAAGCGTTCTTCGCAAGGATCGCCGCTTCGCACCAGGCCGCCGCAACGAGCGCCGTCAGGACGTGACGGCCCCAGTCAGCCAAATATTCGCGCCAGACCTCGGCTGCTTCCGCCTTGGAGAAAGCGCTTCCCTGCGCGTCACACAAAAGGACGCGGGGCGCGTCCCCGGCGTCCGTCCCGTCCGGCGACTCCTCGTAGAGAATTTTTCGCCCCGCCGCTTCTTTTTTTGGCGTCGTACACGACGCCGATGCGCTCGTTCGTCAGCAGAAGCGGTCCGCCCGCCGGTCGGCGAGCGGCGTGAGCGCAGGAAGAAGGAGCGTCGTTTCCCCGCACTCGAGAGCGGTCACGACGCGCTGATGCAGAAGGGAGCGTGGATTGGCGAGTTCCTTTTCGTGTACCCGCACGCCCCGGAGGTCGACGGGACAATTCTTGTGCTTTGCTCTTTTGAAAACAAATTTTCGTTCTTCGTTGGTGAGAAGCGTCAGCAGTCGACTCAGAATCAGGGAAGAAAAGTTCGGCGGGGTGTTCATGTTCTTTTGTCCGGTAAAAGCGATGTGGAAAAAGTAAACCGACGCCGCGCGACGACGGATGTCGCACAAATCGCCCCCCGCCCATCTTTTTCCTCCCGATCGGGCGCGAACCCGCTACACTCATTTCCCGTCCGTCACTTCCTTTCTTTTTTCCGCATGCCCGAATCCGCCGCCGGAACGCTCTACATCGCCGAAAAACCGTCGCTCGGCCGCGCCATCGCCGAGGGGCTCGGCATCGTCCGCCGCGAAAACGGCTGCTTCGTCTGCCGCAACGGCGCGACCGTCACCTGGTGCTTCGGACATCTCTTCGAGCAGGCCGAGCCCGACGCCTATCTCCCCGACGACCTCCCGACCACGAAGCGCGGGAAAAAGATGTGGCGCCTTCGCGACCTCCCCGTGATCCCGACCGAGTGGAAAACGCTCGTGCGAAAGCAAAAGGGCGTCAAGGACCAGCTCTCCGTCATCGGAAAGCTGATCCGCTCCTCGGCCGTCATCGTGAACGCGGGCGACCCGGACCGCGAGGGGCAACTCCTCGTCGACGAAGTCCTCGAGCACTTCCGCGTGCGAAAGCCCGTGAAGCGCTTCTGGGTGTCGGCGATCGACCCCGCCTCCATCAAGAAGGGACTCGCCGCGCTCAAGGAAAACCAGGGCTACGCCGGCATGCGCGACGCGGCCCGGGCACGCTCTCGAGCGGACTGGCTTCTCGGCATGAATCTCTCGCGCGCCTACACCCTCACGGGCCCGGGCGGCCTCATCGCCGTCGGGCGCGTGCAGACCCCGACCCTTGCCATGGTCGCGCGGCGCGACTACGCCGTGCGGCACTTCGTTCCGAAGCCCTATCTCGCGATCACGGCGAATCTCGCCAAAGACGGCGCGACGTTTCGCGCGAAGTGGCAACCCAAGCCCGGTCAGCCGGGGATGGACGAAGAGGGAAAACTTCTTTTGGACATTCCCCTGGGGCGATCCTTGGTCGAAAAGCTCGCCAAGGAAAAGACAGCGACGGTCCTCTCCGCGGAAACGAAGCGAAAGCGTGTCCATCCGCCCAAGGTCTATTCGCTCGCCGACATTCAGGCTGAGGCGAACCGTCTCTACGGCTTCACGGCAGAAGAAACACTCGCGGGCTGTCAGGCGCTCTACGAAAAGCACAAGGTGACGAGCTACCCGAGAACGGATTCCTCGTATCTGCCCGAATCCCAGCACGCGGAGGCCCCGGGCGTGCTCGCGGCGATTGCAAAAACCTTTCCCGCGACCGCCAAGGCCGTGGAAAGGGCGGATCCAACGCTCAAAAGCCCCGTCTTCAACGACAAGAAAGTGACGGCGCACCACGGGATCGTTCCGGTCGCGCACGCCGTCGACTGGTCACAGTTGTCGGACCGCGAGCAAAAGCTATACCGCCTCATCGCCAAGCGCTACATCGCGCAGTTCTTCCCGGTGCACGAATACGACGAAACGGTCGTGAAACTCGCCCTCGGGGACGAAACCTTCGCGGCCCGCGGACGAGTGGTCGTCGTGAAGGGATGGAAGGCGCTCTATCAGAAGGTGGAGAAGAGCGTTCCGGAAAAACGCTCGGCGAAGAAGTCCAAGGGAGACGACGCCGAACCCGAAGACGAGGACGCCGCCCAGACGCTGCCTGTCCTCCAAAAGGGAGACGTCGTCGACGTGCTCTCGGTCGACGGGCGCGAAGACCAAACGAAACCGCCCGCCTACTTTACGGAAGGCACCTTGATCGCTGCGATGGAGACGATCTGGAAGAGTTTCGACGACCCGCACCTGCAGGAAAAGTTGAAGGAAGCGGGCGGGATCGGAACCCCCGCAACGCGCTCCGTAATCATTCAGGAATTGAAGAGGAAGAAGTACCTCGAGACGGAAGGGAAAAAGCTCCACTGCACGGAAGAAGGCCGCAAAGTGCTCCTCACCGCCTCCCCCAAGGTGCGAAGCGCCGTGATGACGGCGCAGTTCGAGGCGAAGCTGCAGGAAATCGAGCGCGGCACGACGACGCTCGACGCGTTCGTCGCGGAGTACGAGGCCTTCATTCGCGCGGAGTTGGCCGAAGTGACGGCAAAGCGGGAAGGCGGCAAAACCGACCCGAAGACGGTCGGCGCGCAGGGAATCGTTTCGGAAGCGTCGGTCGGATGACGGCCCGCACCGAACGGAACGGCCGTCGCGGCCCTTCGTCCGCAGGTTTTGCTTTCGGCAAAGGAAGGATCGGGAGGACTCTCTTTGATTCGGACTTGCCGCAGCCTTTCGTGCCGGCGTAAAAAGCCCCGGAGAGCATCGCGCCTTCCGGGGCTTGGGCAAGTCAGGTTCGGAAGAGCTCGGGCTCAATGAAGAAGTTCCTTGAGACACGGCTCCACGATCACCCCTTCGCGCGGGTCCGACCCCGACGCCAGGGTGAATTCCATCACGCGGCTCACGAACCGCATCGCGAGCGCCGAAGCGGCCGCGAGAGTTTCTCCGCGCAGCAGCGCCCCCGTCACGACGCTCGTAAAGAGGTCCCCCGTCCCGCAGGTCGTAAAGGGAATGCGCGGCGTCGTGCGCTCGGCGTATTCGCCCGCGACCGAATCAAAGCTCACGACCTTGATTTCGTTTTCACCCGCCGGCACGCTCGTGATGACGACCTGCTTCGCCCCCAGGGCGGCGAGCTTTTCCGTCATCGCGCGAAGCGCTTCGCTCGAGGGAACCGCCGTCCCGCAGGATTCGCCGAGCAGGAAGCAGGCTTCCGTGAAGTTCGGCGTAATGAGGGTCGCCTCCCTGACGAGCGTGCGCATCGCGTCGACGTATTCGGGACCGAAGACCGGGTAGAGCTTGCCGTCGTCCCCCATGGCGGGGTCCACCACGACAAGAGCCCCCTCGTGCGAAGCGAAGCGCCGCACGGCGTCGCGCACGACTTCAATCTGCTCGACCGAAGCCAGAAAGCCGCTGTAGACGGCGTCGTACCGGAATCCGAGCTTCTCCCAACGGTCCATGAAGCCCGTCATCTTGTCGGTGAAGTCGTGAAAAGTGAATTCGCCGTAGGTGAGATTGTTCGAGAAAAAGGCTGTGGGCAGGGGACACACCTGCATGCCCATCGCCGAAATCACGGGAATCGCGGCGGTGAGCGAACAGCGCCCGAAGGAGCACAGATCGTGCACGGCCAAAACGCGCTTTGTCTTCATAAGAGGTCTCCCCGAAAAAATTTGCGTTCGGTCATTCTAACGACAAAAGCAAGGAGAAACCCGAAGAAGAGCGGTGTTTTGCGGACTGCGCTACACTTCCTCACACTCTCCCGACTCAACCCGATCCCATGCCGACCCCTGCTCCCGACCGAAAAGCCGGTCTTGCCGCCGCCCTCGTCTCCTACCTCTTCTGGGGTTTCATGGCGCTCTACTGGAACCTGCTCGTACGAGCCGATTCCTGGGAAGTGATCGCTCACCGCGTCGTCTGGACCTTCTTTTTCGTCCTCGCGCTCCTCCTTGTGCGGGGACGCGGAAAAGACATTTCGGAAACGGTGAAGACGCTCGTACACGACCCGCGCCGGGCCGGTCTTTTGCTCGCGGCCGCGGTGTTCGCCTCCCTCAACTGGTGGATCAACGTGATCGGCGTCATCTCCGAACAGGTCGTGCAACTCGGAATCGGGACGTTCCTCACGCCCCTCATTTCGGTGCTCCTGGGCGTTCTCTTTTTCTCGGAGCGGCTCGGGCGCGTGAAGTGGACCGCGATCGGACTCGCGGCCGCCGGAGTCTCCCTCATGATCGCGTCCTTCGGGCAGTTTCCCTGGATTGCGCTCGGCGTCTCCGCCACCTGGGGGCTCTACGGGGCAATGAAGAAAAAACTCATGCTCGACGCGCAGATCGGGATTCTTCTCGAAGTCACGGTGATGCTTCCCGTGGCGATCTGGTACGCGTGGCATCTGCAGTCGGCGGGGCTCGGGCACTTCCTCACGGGCGACGCGGTTCTGTCGTTCGCGCTCGTGGGCACCGGGATCGTGACGTCGATTCCGCTCGTTCTCTTTACGTTTGCCGCGATGAACCTTCCGATGAACGTACTGGGCTTTTGTCAATACCTCTCGCCGATTCTCACGCTCCTTCTCGGGATTTTCTGGTTCAAGGAACCTTTCGGACAAGAAGAGCTTCTGCCGCTCCTCTTCATCTGGTCGGGGATTCTCCTTTTCTGCGCGGCGGAAGTGCGGGAGATGCGCGGCGCCAAGAAGGCGTGACGGTCCCTTCCCTCTTCACGGGAAAATGAAGCGGAATGCCGAGTGCGGACGGCATTCTGCCGACGGGGGCTTATCCCTGCAGCCAGTCGTAGGCGAGATAGGCGACAAGCCCCAGCATGATGCAGCTGAAGACGGCGGAGAAAACGGAATAGAAACTTTCGTGAAGCTTCGGCTTCTGAGGATCAGTCATGGCGGGCCTCGGTGTCGCGGTTCGTGCGCCGGGTTTCGGCGCGGGGTCATTGGAGAGAGCCGACATTTTCTCACGATGCCCGGTAGAAGGGAAGCGGAGCCGCGTAAAAAGCGCCCGTCCCAATCCCTACGCTCAAAAGCAAAGCGACCCGCTTTCGGGGCCCGATGAAAGCGAGTCGCTCGGGGCTCCGCCCTTCTCAAAGAAGAGAGGAGCCCGTTTGTCCGATGGTCCGGACGTAAGTCCGGATCAGGAGGGACTTAGAAGAAGTGCACCATGCCGAAGCCGACTTCGGTGTCCTTTTCCGTGGACTTGCCGGAATTCTGAGCGGCGCCCTTCGTGTCGTGGAAGGTGCCCTTGAGTTCGCCCTGGTTGAAGGCGGCGTAACCATAGAGCTTGGTTCGCTTCGAGAGCGGATAGTCGTAGCCCGCGGCAAAACCCCAGCGTTCGATGTCGGCCGTGGCGAAACCGTCTGCATCACCGAGCTTTTCAGCCGTAATCGGCGCACGGTAGGCGTTACCGTCAAGCTTCCCGTCCGTGTAGTTCACGGCCGTGTAGAGGTTGCCACCAAGAAGCGGAGTTACCGCGCCGAGTGCCACGGCATAGCCCTTCAGACCACCGTTGCGGGTGGAACCGTACTTGTTTGCGTCCGTGTCGGCATAGTCTTCGAGCATCGAGGCGAAGCTGAAGCCCCCCAGCTTGTTTTCGTTCTTGCCATACTGAACGAGAATCATGGGCTTCGTGACGCCGAGATCAAACGAAGCGCCCCAGGAAACGCCGAGCGAATCTTCCGTGTTGCCGGACGTGTCCTTGTTGCCGTTCATGATCGTGTCGACGACGAGACCCGTGCTGAAGGCGCCGAGATTGTAGGTGGCGCCCAAGGCGGCGTAGCGCTTGTTAAGCGACGAGTGAGCCGCTTCCGCGCCGTCCGCGCGAAGCGAATACTGGGCGGAAACCGTAAGGCCCGCGAATTCGGGCGAGACGTAGGTGAACGTGTTGTCGAAGCGGTCGCGGTCGCCGAGCATGAACTGCCCCTTGGCGCCCGCGTAGTCGCCCCAGCCCGTGCCGAAGGCGGCGTAGTCGTAGATGCGGCTGAACGATCCCGCACCCGAAGAAAGGGCGCCCACGCGGCCCATGGCGAAGGTGCCGAATTCGCCCTTCACGTAGACGATCGCTTCACGGCCGAAGAGCCGGTCTTCCTGAGAGAAAGCGCCCGTGTCGGAATCAAAGCCGTTTTCGAGGATGAAGCCAACCGAAGTGCCGTTTCCAAGTTCTTCCGAACCCTTGAGCGTCACGCGCGAGGCCGAGTACTGGCCCGACTTCATGGAGAAGGTGTCGGCGGATTCCTGGCCCGTCTTCTTGGCGTTGTGGTAATTGAGACCCGCGTCGATGCGCCCCGAAAGGGTGACGTCGGCGGCGTTGGCGGCAAAGGCCGCGGCGGAAAGCGTAACGAGCGCGATGAGGGACTTCTTGAACATGTCTTGTCCTTTGAGTGGTGAAAGGTTCGCCGTCCCGGCGAAACCCGTGGAGTACGCCCGAAGGGGAGCTTCCCGCGGCATTGCGCGCCGAGCCGCGGGCTCCCTCTCGGGATCGGGCTCATCCTCGCACATGCATTCCGCACCCCCTGAAAACGATTTTTCGCGGCCGTTTTCGCGAAATCCCGACGGGGGAAGAGAAAGCTTCGAAAAAGACGGAAAGGAAAGTTGTGGCGCAAAATCCAATCCGACACGCATTTTACGCGTTCATACCACACCCGTTGCGGGAGAAGGCATTGCAGTCGTCGCACCCTCCCCGGCAATCGCTTTGGAAAATCTTCTGAGGATTCCGCAAGGGAACTTTGGAACGGCGTCCGCCCGCCCCCTTCCGTTCGGAAAAGAGAAGAGCACTTTCGAAAAGTCGAACAATGCCGCGCGCATCATGAAGGGGACATCAACCGGAAAAGGAGACTTTCCATCATGCAACGTCGATTCTTTCTGACGGCGACCGCCTCGCTTCTCATGGCCTCGGGCTTTCTCTCGAGCACCGTCTTTGCGGCGACGCGCGTCATGGACACGGACCTCGTGATCGTGGGCGGCGGTTTGAGCGGCATCGCCGCGGCGGCCGAAGCGACCGACAAGGGTCTGAAGCCCGTGGTTCTTGAAAAGCTCGCCATCCTAGGCGGCGCGGGGAACTTCCCCGAAGGGTCGCTCGGCATCGGCACGCGCTACCAGAAGGAGCACGGCATCAAATGGGACGTGCAGAGGACCTTGAACCGCTTCCTCGAATTCAACCACTACCGCACCAATCCGAACGTGATTCGTCAGTTGATCGCCGAATCGGGCTCGACCATCGACTGGGTCGTCGACAAGGGCGTGACGATCCGCGGCATCCGCACGATCATGCCCGAAGAAGAATCCTTCCATTGCTGGCACCTCTTCAAGGGCGGCGCCTCGACCGTGGTCGCGAAACTCGCCGAGTCCGCGAAGGCCAAGGGCGCCACGATCCTCACGGAAACGCCCGCGAAGAAGCTTCTTCTCACGAACGGGCGCGTGACGGGCGTGGAAGCCGTCGACACGAAGACGGGCGAAACGGTCGTCATTCGCGCGAAGAAGGTGATTCTCGCAACGGGCGGCTTTGCCGCGAATCCCGGCATGATTCAGCAGTACGTTCCGGACTCGAGCGACCCGAGCGTCTCCGAACCGATTTGGCTTCGCAGCGCCTTGATCGACGACCGCACGGGCGACGGCATCAACATGGCCATGAAGGTGGGCGGCGCCACGGCCGGCATGTCGCAGGTGGTCGGGAACGCCCCCTACCTCCCCGACCGTCCGCCGATCAATCAGTTCAACGGCGAAGACTGGTTGAAGCAGGGCCGCTGCGCCCTCGCGCAGCCGTGGCTCTGGATTGACCGCAACGGCGAACGCTTCTTCAACGAATCGCGCGGCTCGGTCTTTACCGAGGTCTACGCCGCCATGACCGCGGCGGGCGGCATCATGTACAACATTCTCGACCAGGCGAAGTTCGATCAGCTCGTCGCGACGGGGCCGCTCATTCCGTTCAACGCGATCGTGACGGTCGGAACGCCGCTGAAGGCCCTCCCCAAGACCTTCGAAGAAGGCATGAAGCGCGGCTGGGCCTTCAAGGCCGACACCCTCGAAGACCTCGCCATGCAGATCGGCGTGCCCTTTGAAAACCTCAAGGCCACGATGGAAAAGGTGAACGAATACGCGAAGACCGGCGTCGACGCCGAATTCGGGCGCAAGAAGGAACACATCGCCGCCTTCAACATGGAAAAGGGCCCCTACTACGCTCTGAAGGGCATCCGTACCTACTTCCTCACGCTCGGCGGCATCAAGATCAACCGTCGCTTTGAGGCCTTGAACGGTCAGGGCGACAGCATCCCGAACCTCTACATGGCGGGCGCCGACATGGGCGGCCTCTTCATGGACACGGACGACATCAAGGTGGAAGGCGCCACCTCGGGCTTCGCACTGACGTCGGGACGCCTTGCGGCCCGCTACGCCATGGACGCGATCAAGGCCGGACGTTGACGTCCTTCGTTTGATCGAAAGTAGTGTTCTTCCCCGGTTCGGTCGGGGAGTCTCCCCGGCCGAACCACTTTTCCTCCCTCGGGCCGCATAGCTCGAGGGAGTTTTTTCTCGGGGTAATGAGCCGTCCCTCTTCTGTGGCATCATGGAATCTCACGGGATTTCCGAACCGACGTTCTCTCTTTCCGATTTCTTTCTCTCATGCCCGACGCTGCCGACTTCAATCTCAACCTTCTCAAGACCTTCCTGTCGCTATACCGCGAGCGCAACATGACGCGTGCGGCGCGCGAGCTGGGACTCGCCGTCTCGACCGTAAGCGAGCACCTCAAGGCGCTGCGTGAAGCCTACGGGAATCCCCTTTTTCTTCCTTCCGACAAGGGTCTCGCGCCCACCATCTTCGCAGAAGAACTCTTTCCTGCGGTCTCGGATGCGCTCGGCGCCTGTGCACGGGCGCTCCCCGGTGAAATGCAGCGAGGGACCGCGGTCGTGATCTCCCTATCGGACGACTTCGAGATCGTGCTCGGGCGAAAACTCACGGACGCCTTTCGAGAACAACTCCCCGAAGCGACCCCCATTCTTCGACAGACGAACGCGCTCTTGGCCGAGCGGGCACTCCTCTCGCGAGCCACACACTTCACGATCACGGGCGGGGGCACGCACTCGAACGCGGTCGCGCGGGAATCCTTCGGACTGCACTGGGACTGCTGCCTTTTCGACGAACCCGATTCCACGAAACGAGGGAAGGCGTTGACCTTGGAGGAATATGCGGCGAGGCCGCACATGGTGGTGCACTACGGCGGGACCTTCGGAGTGGCGGAAGGGTATCTGAGGAGACTGGGGCATCGTCGGCGGGTCGACGTGATGACCTCGCACTACGCGGAAGTGCCGCAGTATCTGCTCGGCACCGACCGCATCGCGCTTGTGCCCGTGCACACGGCGAAGTGTTTTCTCGAGCGTTTTCCGACGCTTGACGTCTGCGAGATTCCGTTTCACACGTCGCAGGACTCGGTGGAGCTCTCCTATCGGAACGATCTATTCGAGGAGAAACTCTTTCGGCGGGCGGCGAAGGTGTTGAGGGGCGTACTCGCAAACGTCGACTGGACGATAAGGACGGCGGCGTTGCGTTGAGAGGGAAGAGAAGGAGTTTGGAGGGAACCGCACCAAACCTTGCGGGAAGCGATGTCCAATACGTTGAGAGCCTCGTCCGACGAATCGAACGAGGCTCTCTGTCAGCTTATGTCAGGTGTGGGAGACACCTGATGAAAGACTGATTAGAAGTAGTGGATCAGACCGACACCAGCTTCGATGTCCTTCTGCTTTTCCTTGCCGCTTTCGCCGACAGTAGCAGTCGCGGTGCCATATTCGGTGTACTTGAACTCGCCTTCGTTGTAGGCAGCGAAGCCGTAGAGCTTCGTGCGCTTGCTGAGCGGATAGTCGTAACCGACCGTCACGCCCCAACGCTGCACGTCACCCGTGACACGACCAGTTTCATCGGGATTATCCCAATTGGGAGTATTGTTCTTATTGAACGTCGTGGTGTGCTGCGTCAGAACATCGCCGTCGAATTCACCGTCAGCATACTGAACCGTCGTGTAGAGGTTGCCGCCAAAGAGAGGCGTGACAGCACCGAGAGCAACGGCAAAGCCCTTCAAACCCTCATTAGCATTGGTACGGTCAGCGTCATTCTTGTTCGTTTCGTTGAAGTCAGCGTTGGAGAAGCCAGCCATCTGGTTTTCGTTCTTGCCGTACTGAACGAGGATCATGGGCTTGGTGACGCCGAGGTCATACGAAGCACCCCAGGAAATACCGAGGGAGTCTTCCGTGTTCGCGGAGGCATCGTCGCGACCGTTCATGATCGTGTCGACCACGAGAGCCGTGCTGAAGGCGCCGACGTTGTAGGTGGCGCCCAAAGCGGCATAGCGCTTGTTGACACCACTGTGTTCGTCTTCCTGGCCGTCCGCATCAAGCGAGTACTGAGCAAAGACCTGAACACCGGCGAACGAGGGCGAACGATAGGTGAGCGTGTTGTTGAAGCGGTCGCGGTCGTCGATCATGAACTGGCCCTTGTTACCGGCGTAGTCGCCCCAACCCGTACCGTACGGCAGATAACCGTAAACCAGGTTGTAGGAACCGACACCCGACGTGAGAGCGCCTTCACGGCCCATGGAGAAGTGACCGAAGTCGCCTTCCAAGTAGACAATGGCTTCACGACCAAAGAGGCGGCTCTGCCCCCACGTGCCATCGTCACCGTTGAAACCGTTTTCAAGGATGAAACCAGCCTTCATGCCGTTGCCGAGTTCTTCCGAACCCTTGATCGTGATACGGGAACCAGAATACTGACCGGCCTTCATACCGAAGGTGTCTTCCTTGACGGTATCAAAAGTCGGATCCGTATCCGTGACCTTGTTCCAGTGATAGTTGAGACCCGTGTCGATACGACCGGAGATCGTGATGTCCGCAGCCATGGCAGAGCCGGCAAAGGCAGTGAGGGCAGCGACAGCAATCAGAGACTTCTTGAACATGTTCATATATCCTTTTATGTCATGTCTGATCTGAAACGGGATCCGACGGGAATGGACTTACACGATTGGATCCCCCATCCTTACGGCGTCTCACTCATGCTTGCCATCACGAGAGGGACGTCTTTTCCGTTTGGACGTTGGCATGTTTTCATAACTTTTACCCCTCCCCCTATAGAGGTTTACCCTTACCTCCTTTCGTAAATCATTGCAACAGTAGCTAATCATATCGTGCAACATGCACTCTCAAATTTGTTGCATAGTTGCCAATCGCCCCTCCCCACGCATTTTCCATCCCTTCTCCGGACTCCTCTCAATCCCGCCTCTTCCAAGGTCTTTCCGCCCTCGCGGAAGTTGCTACACTTTTCTCCTTGACGAGGCCTTGACACCACTTGACAAACCTGCGTCATCAGTACTTCCGCTCCCCGTTTCTCTTCCTTTTCTCGAGGTCTTCCGATGCTCTCGCGCCCATTGATCGGCATTCTCCTTGCCTCCGCCGCCGGCGTCTTTTGGGGTTCCATGAGCATCGCCGCGCAATACCTGATGGAGTCGGTGTCGTTCGATGCGATCGACCTCTCCGCCCTGCGTCTAGCGGGTGCCGGCATCCTCCTTCTGGTTCTTGAGGCACTCGTTCTCCGCGAAGACATCCTCGCGCCTTTTCGCGTGAAGACCGACCGAGGCGATCTCCTCTTCTACGCCCTCGGGATGCTCGGGATTCAGCTCACCTTCTTTCTCTCGATTCGGGACGCCAACGCCGCCACGGCGGCGCTCACCGTTACGACGGGCCCGCTTTTCGTGACGGGCTGGACCGCCTACGCCGAACACCGCGCCATCACGAAGGAGGAGTGGATTTCGATTGCGCTCGCCATGGCGGGCGTCTCGCTTCTCGTCACGAAGGGAGATTTCTCGACCCTTGACTTCTCGCCCGCCGGGGTGCTCTGGGGGATCGCTTCCGCCGCCTGCGGGGCCTTTTGTACGGTGCAGCCCAAACGCATGCTCTCTCACCTGTCGGTCGGCGTCGTCGTGGGCTGGGGCATGACCTTGGGCGGCGTAATTCTCTGTCTTGTCAATCCCCCGGACGTCGGCGCGGTGGAGTGGAACCTCGTCACAACGGGCCTCTACTTCTACATCGCCGCCGTCGGCACGGTCGCGGCCTTCTGGTGTTATCTCCGGAGCCTCGCCTACATCTCGGCTCCCACCACGGCACTTCTCGCCAACTTCGAACCCTTGACGGCCGTGATCCTGGGCGTCCTTCTTCTCGGCCTCACACTCAACGCGGCGGAACTCGTCGGGATCGCGCTTCTCGCCGTGATGGTCTTTCGCCTCACGCGTGCGAAGAAGAAGTAAGCGGAGAGCCGCTCTTTTTCACCGCAACGCCGCCTCGACAATCGTCCGTTGTCGTTTTGTACCACTACTGCCTTCCAACGACTTTGGGAATCTCCCTTTTCGGACGACCGTTCCCAAACGCCGATCCAAAACAAGCGTTTTCCCTCTCAGTCGTCATTAAGGCGCCTCCCTTAGAATGGATTCGCAAAAGACTTCGGACGGGATCCGTCCGGGGCGAACCCTTTCATCCCGATCTCAAGGAAACGTCATGTTCACCTTCTTTTCCATTGTTTTCGGCCTCATCTGGGCCGTCGCGAGCTTCCTTCTCCTCTTCAAGGTTTGGGACGGCCTCGGCCCGATCGTTCTGGGGATCTCGAAGAGCCACTTCGTGCAGGCGGCCGCGATGATCATCACTTACCTCGTGATCTTCGGCGTTCCCGCCTGGCTCTGGTGCAAGATCTTCGGTTGATTTTCCCCTGAAATCCTGCACACCCGCTTCGCATCCCGCCGCTTCCGTGAAAGCGGCGGCCTTCGTCTTCCCTTTTGAGTGAGGTTTTCCCATGCTCGGCAGTCTTCAGAATCAGGTGGCCATTGTTACGGGCGGTTCACGCGGCATCGGCCGCGGCATTGCGCGGGTGCTCGCCAAGGCGGGCGCCAACGTCCTCGTCGCGGGCCTCGAAGAAAACGAGTGCCGTGAAGCCGCGGAAGAACTCCGCAGCTTCGGCGTCGAAGCCGAAGGCATCGCGGGGGACGTGACGAAGCGCGATTTCTGCGAAAAAATGGTGCGCCTTGCCGTGGAACGCTGGGGCCGCCTCGACGTGCTCTGCGCCAACGCAGGGATTTTCCCGCAGGCTAAGCTCGAAGAGATGACGGAAGCCGACTTCGAGCGCGTGATGAACGTGAACGTCACGGGGACCTTCCTCTCCGTGCAGGCGGCGATTCCCGTGATGAAGAAACAAAACTTCGGGCGCATCGTCCTCACGAGCTCCATCACGGGCCCGATCACGGGCTATCCGGGCTGGGCGCACTACGGGGCGTCCAAGGCCGCACAGCTCGGCTTCATGCGCACGGCCGCGATCGAACTCGCTCCCTACGGGATCACGGTGAACGCCGTGCAGCCGGGGAACATCGCGACGGAGGGCTTGGACGGTCTCGGCGACGAGTACCTCGCCCAAATGGCGCGTTGCATTCCCATGAAGCGCCTCGGCACGCCGGAAGACATCGGGACGGCCGTCCTTTTCTTTGCCTCGAAGGAAGCGCACTACGTCACGGGCCAGAGCCTCGTGGTGGACGGCGGTCAGATTCTTCCCGAGTCGCCTGAAGCGCTCGCCTGAGGCCCAGGAGACTCCTTCTCTTCGCCCATACGGCAAAACCGGCGACCTGTGTGCGGATCGCCGGTTTTTTCATTGTGTGGGAGAGCGGATTCGTTCGAAGCGTCTTCCGCCTCAACCTTCGGGCGTCTTTGCGACGCTCTCCGTCGTCTTCGCGGTCTCCGTCAAGGCGTTTTCCTTCGTCGGTGCGGGACGATCCGACGCGTCTTCCGAAGCCGCCTCCGGCTTCTTCGCAGCTTCCTCTTCCCCTGCGTTCGCCTCGGAGGCCTGCGCCGTCCCGCCGGCAAACCTCGCCATCCACGCCTCCATCATGCGGCCCGCGTCTTCGACGAGCTTCACCATGGCACGCACCCAGGCGTCCACCGTGTCGCGGGAACCCCGCACGAAGGCCTTCGTCTCTTCGGGCGCCGCAAGGAAAGCGAGGAGCGCAAAGAAGATGCAGAGCACCACCGCAAGAAGCAGGAGCGCAAAGGAGAGAAAGGCGAGCGCAAGCGCCACGAGAAAGAGAATCGCAAGCGTCACCGCGCGGATGGTTTTGACGGGCATGGCGGCTCCGGAGAAAGAGGGAGAAAATCGTCCGTCGAGTACTCGGGCGAACGGTCAAGGAAAAAGGCGGGCGTCCGCGCGAAGTCAGAGGCTTCACGCAGAACGTCCGCCCCACTCTACCCGAAAGACGGGCGCCCCGCAGGGCGCCGTGCCGTCGGGCGCAAAGTTTCTCAGAGCACGCGGCGGTGCTGCCAGAGGTGCACCGCGAGGAACCCGAAGAAGACGGAGCCGAGCACCCAGTGGGCGCCCCAGGCGCGAAGGAAGATCGCCGCGGTGGAGCCCGCGAGCGCCCCGCCCATCAGACGGTTCTGCGCGACGCGGCGCGTGCGGGCGCCCGCCTTCGCTTTCTTCTCGGGCACCACAATGGGCGCGACGAGGTCGAGCGCCTTCTGACCGCAACGCTTCAGTGCTTCCCCCGCCGGTTCGAGCGTTTCGGCGAGGGTCTCGACCGACGCCTTCACGGAGGCGCAGGCGCGGCAACGGCCGGCGTCTTCCGTCGAGGACTCGGCCTTTTCACCCGAAGACGAAACCTCCCCGGCGTTTTCGCAGGTCGGCTCGGCACACTCGCCGTCGACCCCGCAGACGGATTCGTCCGCGGGCGCAAAGAGCGCGAAAAGCCCGGCCGCTTCTTCGGCCAAGTCTTCAAAGGTCCAGTCGGCCTGCGACTCATCCCAGAGAAGAAGAAGGCTTCCCACGCGGGGGTTGAGCGTGACCTCCGTCATGCCCGGCTTCGTCTTGAGCCAGGCAACGAGTCCGTCGGCCAAGTCGTCCGAGAGTTCGGCAAGAGCCGGGTGCCGCAGGCGAAGCCGCCCCGGAACGAAGGAGCGCACCGAAGCGAGAAGGCTTTCGGTCGTGATTGCTTGCATGATGGATCTCCTTAAGTCGTTCTGTATCTGCAGATCGTCGGCGTCAGGCGAGCGTCGGAAGACGTCCGCGCCCGTGACCGCCCCGGCCACCCTGACCGCCCGTCTGCGTCGAGGCCGCGCCTTCCGCACGCTCGAGCGTGTCGGTGACGTGCGAGAGCGCATGACGAAGGTTCTCCCCGATGTCGGAGAGAAGGGCCTTACCGTCGATCCCCTTGGCGTCGGGATTGCGCATGGCGTTGAGGCACACGCCGATCGTCGTGCCGTTGTGAAGGAGCGCTCCGGCGGCGGGCATGAGGGTCCCGGTGAGACCGCCCGCAAGGAAGAGGCCGTTCAGACCGACGGACGCGACGAAATTCTGACGGATGCGCGCCATCGCGGCCTTGCCGAGGTCCATCGCGACGGGGAGGCCCGTCAACGTGTTTTCGGTCAACACCACGTCGGCCACTTCCTGCGCGATGTCCGCGCCGTCGCGAAGCGTGACGCCCACATGCGAGGCGGAGAGCGCCGGACTGTCGTTGACGCCGTCCCCCACCATGAGGACCTTGGCGCCCTTTTCCTTCAGAGCCGTCACGACGGCCGCCTTGTCGGCGGGAAGAATGCCCGCGCGGTAGTGGTCGATCCCGAGCGTTTCGGCGACGACCCGAGCGGTGCGCTCGTCGTCGCCCGTAAGCATCCAGACTTCCTTGACGCCGCGCTCGTGCAAAGCCGCAATCACGGCCTTCGCTTCCGCGCGGATCGGGTCTTCAATCCCGAGAAGGCCGGCGAGTCGTCCGCCGACCGCAAGATAGAGAATCGATTTTCCTTCGCGGGCGAGGCGTTCGGCCGCCTCGTGCCCGACTTCGACCGAAATCCCTTCGTCTTCCTCCACGAAGTGGCGAGAGCCCAACACCACGCGCTCCCCTTCGACGGAGGAGGCGATCCCGTGGGCCACCACGTAGTCGATCTTCGCGTCGTGCGCTTCGATCGTGTGGGCGAGGCCCTTGGCTTCCGCGGCGTGAACGACGGCGCGGCCGACGGGGTGCGGGAAGTGCTCTTCGAGACACGCGGCGAGACGGAGAAGATCGTCCGCGTCGTGCGCGTCGTCCAAGGTGACGACGTCCGCCAACTTCGGAGCGCTCGCCGTGAGCGTCCCCGTCTTGTCGAAAACCACCGTGTCGACTTCGGCAAGGGCTTCGAGGTATTTGCCACCCTTCACGACGACGCCCCGTTGGGTACCCGTGCGCATGGCGGTGAGAATCGCCAAGGGCGTCGCAAGACGGAGCGCACAGCTGAAGTCGACCATGAGGACGGAGGCCATGCGCGCGAAGTCCCGCGTCACGAGCCACACGAGTCCTGCCAGGAGGAAGTGATAGGGAACGATGCGGTCCGCCCACTTGAGGGCTTTGCCTTCGATCCCGGCCTTGGCGGCTTCGGAATTCTCGATGAAGCGCACGATCTGCTGCAGACGCGTGCCGTCGCCCACGCCCGTGGGCCGGATCATGAGTTCGCCGTCTTCAAGGACCGTGCCCGCAAAAACGGTGCCGCCCTTCATGCGGTGGACGGGGAGAGGTTCGCCCGTCATCGAGGCCTGATTGACGCTCCCGTCGCCCTCGACCACGATCCCGTCCACCGGAATGGCGTTCCCCGCGTGCACCACGACGACGTCTTCCTTCGTGACGTCGCGAAGCGCGATCTTGACGTTCCCGTCTCCGCGGCGCACCCAGACGCTGTCGACCCGCAGGGCGAGCTCGTCGGCGAGACTCGCCATCGACTTCTTGCGCGTATAGGATTCGAGCATTTCGCCCAGGCCCAGGAGCACGATCAGAAGCCCCGCCGTGCGGAAGTCCCGACGCAAGAACGACACGAGCAACGCCGCGCCGTCGAGAACCGCCACATCGAAGCGTCCGCGAAGGAGCGACTTCACGCCCGAGAGCACGAAGGGAACGCTCGCCAGAAGCGCGTTCGCGGCGTTGAGTCCCACGGGAAGGAGCGGGCGCAGGAAGAGAAAGCGGGTGAGCGGCGCAAAGTCAAGCGCCCCTTCTTCGCGCTCGGGCTTCTCGGCGGAGACCGCCAGGGCGCCCGATCCGGCGCGGCCCGCAACCGAGCGGCCGCGTCCGGAAACGCCGCCCAGGAAGTATTTCGAAAGACGCTGCCAGACGTGCAGGACCGGCATGTCGGAGAGCGCTCGGTTGACGGTCGCGATCGTCTCCGAAAGAGCGGAGGACGCCGCGGAGTCGCCAGAAGCCGCCGATTCCGTTTTGGCGGTCGCCGCCTGAGCGAGCGCCCTGCGGGCGGCCGCCGTGTCGACGCGCGTGATGAGGGGCGCCTTTTCGAGCGACGCAAAGTAACGGGCGACGCGCTCGCGCGCGTCCCAGTCCGCCACCGTCAAGACTACCGATCCCGTGCGGGGATTGACGCGAAGGCCGGTGACGCCCGGCGTTTGTTCGAGTTCGTCGGCGAGAAGCTTCGCCGAGGCGAGGCTCATCGTCCCGTCGGTGCGCCAACGGGTGCGGTTGCCGACTTCGTGAACCAGTTTGAAGACCATGAAGGGCCTCTAGTAAGTGTGATTCGGCCTGCGCAAAGAGAAAAAGGGAGACGTGCGTCCCCGTTCTCTTTCGGACGCAGCCGGATTTGAAAGCGTTTCGGGGCGCGGCTTTCGCCGCACCCCGACGAATATGAACCATACCTGCCGAGCGGCTTAGGCCGCGGCGGGCTTCGCTTCTGGCGCGGGAGCGGCCGGCGTTTCGGCGGAGGCTTCCCGGGCTTCCTTTTCGAGCTTGCGTTCCTGAGCCTTCACTTCGGCTTCGGCCACGACGTCGGCCAGGTCTTCCTTCACGCCTTCGACGCCCGCCATGATCTTGTCGCGCAGATCCATGCCGGAACTCAGAAGGTTCGTCGCGAGGGGCTTGACGTCAAGCTTGCCGCGCGTGAGGGCCACGGCGCCGAGCGCGCCCACGATCACGCCGCCGACAAAAAAGAGTCCGTACTTGGTCGTTTCGTTCATTTTGCTTTGTCCTTAGTCTTGGGAGGTCTGCGCCGGGGAGGATTTCCTCAGCAATTGAAAACAATACTCATTTTAACCGTTTCAACGAAAAAAACCCGCCGCTCTCCAAGAAGGATCTTGATGCTCATCAAAAGATTGAAAAAAGACGACGGGGCGGACCGATCGGTAACACGGCATGACCTGAATGCGGTGACCGTACGCTTTCCCCTCCTACGCTACGGGACGGAACGTTCGTACGAAAAAGCGAAACGGATCTTCGACGATCAAAACCCTCCCTTTTGTAGACTGAACGGAAGGCGAAGCCGCCCGCCGCTTCGTCGGTTGCCCCGGCTCTCACAAATGAAAGGAAGAATCATGTCCACGAAATACGAAAAGTGCCTCGCTGGCGTTCCCTTCGTCGGCGGGAAGGATCCCGACCATCTCCGATTGATCCGTCGGGCGAGAAAGCTTCTGCGGCAGTTGAACGACGTCGAGTACGACGACGCCGAAGAAAAGGAGCGTCTGATGCGTGAACTCTTCGGACACGTGGGAAAGGGCGTTCATCTCGAGATTGATTTTCATTGCGAACTCGGCCGCCACATCTTCATCGGCGACAACGTCGTGATCAACATGAACTGCACCTTTATCGACAACCACCGCATCGACATCGGGAACAACGTCCTCATCGCTCCCAACGTGCAGATCTATACGGGGACGCACTCGACGCGCCTTTCCGAGCGCATCGTCACCGAAGACATTCCGGGCGAAGGACTCTGCCGAACCGTCGCGCGTCCCGTCAGAATCGAGGACGGCGTCTGGATCGGCGGCGGCGCCATTTTGCTTCCGGGCGTGACGATCGGGCGCAACAGCGTGATCGGTGCGGGCAGCGTCGTCACCCGATCGATTCCGGAGAACGTCGTCGCAGTCGGCAACCCCTGCCGGGTGATCAAAACGATCGACCCCTGAACGAAAACGCCCGGGGACTGCAGGCGACACGTCGCCTTTCGAGTGCATCCGGACGTTCTTTCGAAAATAAGCCGGGGCGGGACCCCGTTGAGGGTCTTCGCCCCGACCGCACCGCGAGCCTTACTTCGCGGGCGTCTTGTTCCAGGTCGCGGGACGGCCGAACCACTTCTCGTGGATCTTGTCGTAGGTGCCGTCGGCCATGATTTCCTTCAGCGCCTTGTTGAGGGCGTCGCGCGTTTCGGGACGGTTCTTCGGCACGACCATCGCCATGTAGCTACCCTGCTCGACGTCGAGGCGCTTCACCTGCTTGGCCAAAGCCGGACGCGTCGCGATCATGTAGTCGGTCGAGGCGAGCGAATTGATCGCCGCGTCGCTTCCGCCCTGGATCATGTTGAGGATCGCGTCGGGGCTCTGGTCGAAAGTCGTGATCCGGGCGTCGGGAATGGTCTTCGCCTTGTCGTGGCTAATCGACCCCATCTGGACCGAGATGCTCTTACCCTTCAGATCTTCGAACTTCTCGATCTTGAGGTCGCTCTTGGCGGGCAGAATCACGGTGATCCCGGACTTGTAGAAGGGATCGGTGAAGAGCACCTTCTTCTTGCGTTCTTCCGTGATCGCGAAGCCCGCGGCGGCGAAGTCGACGGTGTTCGAGAGAACCGCCGGGAGAATCCCGTCGAACTTGTACATCGTGATTTCGGGTTCCTTGCCCATCTTGGCGCAAAGCGCCTTGACGAGGTCGATTTCGAAGCCTTCGAGCTGGCCCGTCTTTGAGTTCATGAATTCAAACGGGGCGAAGGTCCCTTCGCTCGCGACGCGGATCTTCTCGGCCGCGGAAACGCCGCCCGCCATAAGGGCGGCGGCAACGAGGGCGAAGCATTTCGATTTGAGTCCGAATTTCAGCATGGCGTTTTCCTTACTGGGTTTACGTGTCGAGTGTTTCGTTCTTTGCGCCTCCTGGTCCGCGTTCTTTTCCGCGGGTTCCGTTTTGCGCCGTCGTGAGATTGACTCTACTCTCCTTTTTGTGAGTGCGTCGGCTTCCCGCACAACGATTTGAAGGTTCTTTGCGCGACCTTCGCAGCACTTCGGCAAAACCTCCCAACAGTCGGTTTTGGCAGACCTTTTTCAACCGATTGCCTTCTTTTGGTCGTCATTGGTCGACCATTTCCCGACCGTCTACGGCATCCGCCCGATCCCTTTTGCGCTCTCGAAAGAAACCTTCACTTCGCGCGGTACCCGCGCCCCGAAAAGGCGCTTTCCTCGGCTAGGCTTTTGTGTCAACAAAACCGTCCACGCCAAAGAATCAGGAGGAAAACCGTGTCCCAACTCAACGCGCTCATCGATCCGCTTCTCACCGAAGAACTCCGCCGGGACGTCCTCGCCTGGCGCAGCCACATCCATCAACACCCCGAACTGAGCTTCCAAGAGCACGAAACTGCCGCCTACATCGAAGCGGAACTGCGCGCCATAGGTTACGACGACGTCGCAAGCCCCACGCCCACGAGCCGCGTCGCGACGCTCAAGGGCGGAAAGGGTCCGGGGCGCACGATCGCGCTTCGCGCCGACATCGACGCTTTGCCCGTGGAAGAGGCGGAAGGGCTCGCCTGCCGCTCCGTCGTGCCGGGCGTCTCGCACGTCTGCGGGCACGACGCCCACGCGGCGATGCTTCTCGGGACGGCGAAGCTTCTTTTGTCGATCAAGAACGAAATTCCGGGGACGGTCAAGTTCTTCTTTCAGCACGCCGAAGAGCAGGCCCCGGGCGGTGCGGCGGAAATGGTGAAGGCGGGCGTGCTCGAAGGCGTCGACGCCTGCGTGGGACTGCACGTCATGAACGATCCGATCGGACTCGTGCGCGTCACGACGACGCCCGCCGTCACGACCACCTGCGACGAAATCACCGTCACGATCCGCGGACGCGGCACGCACGGCTCGATGCCCCACGCCGGGGTCGATCCGATTCTGGTCGGGGCCGAAATGGTCCTCGCGATGCACACGATCGTTTCGCGAAACCTCCCGCCCGGACGCTTCGCCGTGGTTTCCCCCACGATCTTTCAGGCGGGAAACGCCGTGAACGTCATTCCCGACACGGCCAAAATCGGCGTCAACTTCCGTACGAAGAGCGAAGAGGACCGCAACTTCCTTTTCGAGCGCATCGAGGCAGTCGCGCGAAGCGTCGCGGCCGTGCACGGAGCGGAGGTCGACATCCGCGCCGTCCGCGGTTGCGCCGCGACGATTCAGGATCCGGCCATGATTGAACGGGCCCTGAGAGTCGCCAAGGAAGTGATGCCCGCGGACAAGGTCGGAACGGGCAACGGCATGACGGGTTCGGAAGACTTCTCGGTCTTTGCCGAAAAAGTGCCGTCGGTCTACTTGATCCTCGGCGGCGGCACCGCGGAAGAAGGCTACCCCTACGCGAACCATCACCCCGCCTTCCGGCCCGACGAGGGTTGCTTCATGGCGGGCGTACGGATCGAAGCGGCGATGGCGCTCGACTTTCTGATGCGGCCTTGAGCGGGCGCAACCGTTCACGACTCCTCTTGCGGCGGAAAGCTTCTTCAAGCAATCCGTCGCGTTGTCCTTTGCGCAACAGAAAGAACTGCGCTCCGTCCGACAGGTGTTTCACGACGCCTGCGCCCGAAGTCGGCTTCCGCGACGCCCTTCGGGGTGCATCGGCCTTCGAAGGACGCGTCGGTAGCGCCGGCTTGGCGTGAAAAGACAGTCCGACGTCCACCGCAGGCCCCCTCGAAAGCGTTGCGACGCGCTACACTCATGGCTTTCCATTTATTACCGCAAGAGGATTCCTCGCCATGTCGATCGAACGACCCCGCATCGCCCTTCTCGCCACGGGCGGCACCATCGTGAGTTCCGGGAAGAGCCCCGACCAGATGACGGGCTACGGCATTGAAAACTTCCGCGTGACCGACCTCGTCGCGGCCGTGCCGGGAATTGAAAAGATTGCCGAACTCGAAGTCGAACAGGTCGCCAACATCGACTCGAGCTCCATGACCTACAGCGTGTGGCGTGCGCTCGCCGAGCGCATCGAAGCCTACGCCGCGCGCGAAGACATCGACGGGATCGTCGTGACGCACGGCACCGACACGCTCGAGGAAACCGCCTACTTCCTCACGCTCGTCCTCAATACCGCCAAGCCCGTCGTGCTCACGGGCGCGATGCGTCCCGCGACGGCCCTCTCCGCCGACGGTCCGCTCAACCTCTACAACGCCGTGCGCGTCGCTTCGACCCCGGCCGCCCAGAAGAAGGGCGTCCTCATCGTTCTGAACGACCTCATTCTCGACGCCCGCGAAGGGACGAAGACGAATCCCACGAACGTCGCGACCTTCTTCTCGCGCGACTTCGGCGCGATCGGCATGATCGCGGGCCCGCGCATCGAATTCTTCCGTTGTCCTTCGCGCGCCCACACGATTCGCACGCCGTTCTCGGTCGAAAACCTCCCCGACGAACTCCCGCGCGTCGACATCGTGGTCTCCCACGCAGACGACGACGGCGTGCTCGTGCGCGCCGCCGTGGCGGCGGGTGCCTGCGGGATCATTCATGCCGGGACCGGGAACGGCTCCGTGCACGGGAATACCGAAGAGGCGCTTATGGAAGCCTCGAAGGCGGGCGTCATCGTCGTGCGCGCTTCCCGCGTCGGCGGCGGCATGACGGTGGAAGGCCTCGCGCACTGGCAGGAAGCGGGCTGGATCCCCTCGGGGTCGCTCCTTCCCTGGAAGGCCCGCGTTCTTCTGCAGCTCGCCCTCACCCGCACGGATTCGCCCGCCGCGGTGAAGGAGATGTTCTCGCTCTACTGACGAGGAGGAAAAGACCGACTCCGTTTGTCGATCGCTCCTTGACTCGCTCTTCGTGACTCAGGTCCTTGGAACGCCTTGGACTCAAGCATCGAAAACGTGACTACGCAGGGAGGCCGTTCCAAAGCAGACGGCCTCCCTGTTTCTATTTTTGAATGCCGTGCCGATTCCCTTGTCCGCACATGAATATTGAGAATTCCGTCAAAGAGGAACGAGTGCCCCTCAATGCACTATGATCCGAATCATCGACGAATCTTTCTTTTTCCTACGATGAGAATAAATTACTGTGAAGTTTCTTAGAGCCTCCGCAATCTTTTCACACCCGGAGACGCACAGCAACTGACAGCGCAGTACGTGAAGTACCGCCGCCTGGCCCTAGGTCTTTCGCGCAGGAAGCTTGCGGAAAAAACAGGCATTCCGGAAAGTGCGATCGCCCGTTTCGAACGGACCGGTCAGATCTCCTTTTGCCGGTTCCTGGTCCTTTGGGCAGCCGTGGACAACATTGATCGTCTGAAATTCCTCTGGACCCCGGAGGAGCCGAAGTACGTCATGATGTCTGATTTTCTGAAGAGTTGAAGGCAACAGAGCCAGAACGGCATTGACCGTTTCCGCACGGCCGTCGACCAGGTCTCAAATGCAATTCGGCAGCCTTTCGGCTGCCGAATGCTTTCGGTTTGCAGTAAGCCGCAAAGCGGATTAGAGCTTGCCGCCCGGGACGACGTTGCGCAGGTCAAACTTCGTGCCAAGCGCAATGCGTTCGAGCTTCATCTTGCCGAACTTCTTTTCAGGCTGACGGAACCAGTAGAGCGGTTCGGCGTCCTTCGGGCCGAGCACTTCGCAGTTGAATTCACCGGTGATAAAGAGGGCCGTGCCTTCGGGGAGGCCGATCACTTCTTCGTCGCGGTTGTAGGCGAGGAACTCTTCGAGACGGTCTTCACGCGTTTCGTTGTTGAGACCGGCCGTACCACCCGAGATAAAGTGCGGGTTCGTCTGGAACGGGCAGAAACCGAAGGTGTTGAAAGACGGGGGTTCGGCGATCGGCATGTCGTTCGTCGTGCGAAGCGTCGGGCAGGCGACGTTGCCGCCCGCGGACCAGCCGACGTAGGGCATGCCGGCGTTGACGCGGTCGCGGATCAGGTCGATGATGCCGGCTTCGTACATGCGCGTCGTGAGCGCCCAGGTGTTGCCGCCGCCCACGGCGATGGCTTCGGCCTTCTTGACGGCTTCAACGGGGTTGTCGAAGCGGTGGATCGAGACGATCTTGTGGCCGTAGCGCTTGAAGGCGTCCTGCACCTGCTTTTCATAGCCGTCGTAGGAGCTGCTGACGCGGGCATACGGAATGAAAAGGATTTCGTGCTTCTCGGAGCCGTAGAGCTTTTCGTACTGTTCGTCGCAGAAGTCGAGATAGCCCGAATTGTGGTAGCGCGAGCTCGACTGCATCAGCACGCGGCGCTTTTCGCTCACCTTGGCGGCGGGAAGGGGATTCTTCACTTTGGCTTCGGCGACGCCGGCAAGAGACGTAAGCGAGAGCGCACCGACGGTCGCGGTGCGGAAAAGGGAACGACGAGTCAACATGGTTTGGTTCTCATGCAGGTTCGTTGATGAGGCCGCGGATCTTCGCCAACAGGATTTACGGCGATGCTTCGCGGCGGTTGGTCCGGGTTCCGCACGGTCGCGAAACCCGAGGCAAACTCTATCGAGTTTTGATCGAAGTCACCATAAGGAGAAATCCCGTTGACAAAAATCTTATTCTTCTACGAAAGAATCCTTAATTCTCACATTTGCCGAAACCGTCTTCGGGAAGACGGCGGCGTCCCCGACCTTTTCCATCCGCGCGCCGCAAGGCCAGGAGCGAAATCAAACGAAATCCAAGAAGGAAAATCCTTTCGGAAATCACGCCTCTTTGGAACGGACTCCGAAGCCCCGGCGTGTCCTGTCGGCAGTTTTCTCGAAAAATCGCCGCACCCCCAGGATTTTCCCGATCATCGGAGGCATGCCCGCGAACCCGTCGCGGCGTCCCGAGAGAGTTGCATGCCCCGATTCGCGCGGCCGACGTCACAAAAACGTCATAAAACCGTATCGAAACATTGCTTTCCCCTAAGCAATTCGCCCTCCTCCGAAAGGATAGCCGTATAATCCCTTGACCTGAAAAGACAGACTGGGGCCGACGTCTTCCGGACCTTCGGTCTGTTTTTATTTTCACCGCCCCGATTACGGCGACATCGACACGGCCCCTACATGTTCTCCTCTTCGATCCATTCGATCCGAAAACACTTTACGCGCAGCATCGCCGAGTGGGCGGATGCGGGCACGGGGACGGTTTCGCTTCTTTTGAACAGCCTCGGACTTCTCTTGGCCTGGCTTTTCGTGCCGCTTGAGAGCGGCTACTGGCGAAACGTCCGCGAGCACCGCAAAGAGCTTTTCCCCCACGTCAACTTCGAACGCCCCACCGTCGCCGACATGATCCGCGTCGCGCTGCAGTCGGTGTTTCTCTTCGTCATCTACGCCTTCGACTGGCAGCGCTTCCGACGCGAGAATCCCCTCGCCCGCCTCGTCACGGGCGTGACGTCGGCCGTGGGGGCGCTGGGCGAGAAAATCGGCGCCGTCGGGAGCCGCTGGCTCTCGGGGATCGGTTCTTTGAGCGAAGACGGGGGCGAACACCGTCCGGACCCGGTATCGGAACCGAAGAAGCGCCTGCAGTCGATTCTCGTCGGCACCGCCGCCGTGCTCGCGATCGGTCTCGCGGTTCTCTGCATCACCCAGCCCTTCGACTTCAGCGGTCAGGTGATCTTTCTCTCGATCATGCTGATTTCCGCGTGGAGCTTCACGCACATCCGCGCCCGCGTGACGCTGATGGTGCTCTTCGTGATTTCGGTCGTGGTGTCGGGGCGCTACCTCTGGTGGCGCTGCACGGCGACGCTGCAGCCCTCCTCTCCCGCCGAACTCTTCTTCTCGGTCCTTCTGCTCGCGGCCGAATTCTACGCCTTCGTCGTGACGGTTCTCGGGTACTTCCAGGTCTGCTGGGTCCTGAACCGCAAGCCCTATCCGCTCCCCGCCGACCGGTCGGTCTGGCCCACGGTCGACATCTTCATCCCGACCTACAACGAGTCGCTCGAAGTCATCAAGCCCACCGTCTTTGCGGCCTTGAACCTCGACTGGCCCGCGGAAAAACTCAAGGTTCATCTCCTCGACGACGGAAGCCGCGACGCCTTCCGCGAATTCGCCGAGTCGGTGGGCGTTCGCTACATCAAGCGCGAAGAGCACAACCACGCCAAGGCCGGGAACATCAATCACGCCCTCGGGATCACGAACGGCGAATTCATCGTGATCTTCGACTGCGACCACGTGCCTTCCTGCGACTTTCTGACGTCCACCGTCGGCTGGCTTGTGAAGGACAAGAAGATCGCGCTCGTGCAGACGCCGCACCACTTCTATTCGCCCGACCCCTTCGAGAAGAACCTTCACCTCGAGCGGGCGATGCCGATTGAAAATTCGCTCTTTCACGACTTTATTCAGAAGGGGAACGACACCTGGAACGCCGTGATGTTCTGCGGCTCGAGCGCCGTCATGCGCCGCGCCGCGCTCATGCAGATCGGCGGGATCGCGGTGGAAACCGTGACGGAAGACGCCCACACGTCCTTGAAGCTCAACCGCCTCGGCTGGAAGTCGGCCTTCATCTCGAAGCCCGTCGCTTCGGGGCTCTCCACCGAATCGCTCTCCGCCCACGTGGGCCAGCGCATCCGCTGGGCTCGAGGAATGATTCAGATCTTCCGCCTGGACAACCCCTTCTCGGGGAAGGGCCTCACGCTTCCGCAGCGTTTGTGTTTCTTCAACGCGATGGTGCACTTCCTGCACGGGCTTCCGCGCCTGGTGTTCCTCGCCGCGCCTTTGCCCTACATGTTCGCCGACATCTACGTGATCTACGCGTCGGCCGCGGCCATCTTCGCCTACGTGATCCCGCACATGGTGCACTCGGCCATCACGAACAAGATCCTGCAGCGGGGCTACCGCTATCCCTTCCTCGGGGCCGTCTACGAAACGGTCCTCTCCTGGTACATCCTGCTCCCGACGACGGTCGCCCTCATCTTCCCGCACAAGGGGAAGTTCAACGTCACCGCCAAGGGGATGACGATCGACAAGAAGTACGTCGACTGGGGAATCGCGAAGCCCATCCTCGTTCTGATCGCCTTGAATCTCGCGGGGCTCGCCGTCGGCATCTACAAGACGATCGTCGCCGCCGACCCGCAGGTCTCGACCCTTCTCATCAACTTCGGCTGGATTCTCTACAACCTCGTCGTCCTCGGCGCTTCCGCCGCGGTCGCCGTGGAAGAGGTGCAGAAGCACCGTCTGCCGCGCGTGCCTTTGAACGTCGGCGTTCGCGTGGGGCGCGGGGAAACTCTTTCCGATGCGTTTGCCGCTCGCCTTCGCGAATTCTCGCAGGAGCACCTCCGTTTCGAAGTCGATCCCGAAGCGCTCAAGAACCTCGCCGAAGGGGACGAGCTCTTCGTCGAAATTCCGACCCGAGGCGAAGCGCACGTCTTCCGCACGAGCGTGACGCTTTTGGAAGACAAGGCCTTCGAAGTGCGCGTGCTTCTCGCCGACCGCGCCGAAGAAGTGCGGCTCAACCGCTGCACCTTCGCGCGCGAGGGGATCTGGGCCGAGCCTCCCGAAGGCGAAGTCGACGACCGCTTCGTCGCGGGCTTCCTGCGCCTCATCCGCATTGCGCTCTACGGCTACAAGTCGCTTTTGGAATTCCTCCCCGGCCGCGTCGGCCAACTGATCCGTTTTCTTCTTTCGCTCCTGCCGCGCATCCCGCGTCAGGCCGCCACCCAAAGGGTTTCATGATGTCCTTCTTTACGAGAACGCGTCCGGCGGACGCAAAGCTTCACACGAACCGGGCCGCTCTGACCGCGCTCGCGGCGTCCCTTACACTCGCCCTCGGTCTTGCCGAACCGGTTTTCGCCGCCGACACGCCCGCGCCGGTGTGGCGCACCGACGCGACGGCCTCCGTGACCGAATCGCACGACCTCATCCGCCTCGTCCCCGGAGGACTCGCCACCGCGGTGAAGCTTACGGGCGCGATGCCGACGCAATACTTCGACTTCGGCGTGCGCGCGGACGAAATCGTTTCGAAGGCTACGCTCGACCTCTCGTTTACGCCCTCTCCCTCGCTGATTCCCGGGACCTCGCAGCTGAACGTCTACCTCAACGGAGAACTTCAGGGCGTCACCGCGATCACGAAGGAAATGCTCGGCAAGCCCACAAGCCTCTCGGTCGCGCTCAACGCGAAGTCCATGAAGACGCGCAATCAGCTGAGCGTCGAATTCGTCGGGCACTACTCGATCGTGTGCGAAAACGAAGGAAACAGCGCGCTCTGGCTCGACATTTCTCCGACGAGCCAGTTGACGCTCGAAAAGCAGAACCTGCGCTTGACGAACGACCTGGCGCAGCTCCCGTTGCCGTTTGTCGACACCTCGGTCGAAAAGGCGACGACGCTCCCCGTGGTCTTCGCTTCGGCTCCTTCCAAGGACACCCTTCGCGCCGCCGCCATCGTGACGGGCCGCGTCGCCGCGGCGAGCGCCTGGCGAGGCGCCGACTTCCCGGTCTATTTCTCGGAAGTTCCCGCCCAGGGTCACTTCGTCGTTTTCGCTACGAACGAAAATCGTCCGGCGTTTCTGCGGGAACTGGCACCCTTTGAAGGACCGGAACTTCTCATGCTCGACGCCCCGGGCGGACTCTATGAAAAGATGCTCGTCGTGGGCGGCAAGACCGACGCCGAGCTCGTGACGGCCGCGCAGGCCTTCGCGACGACGGGGCGCATCCTCATCGGACCGCGCGCCGCGATCAAGGACTTCCAGGCGGCCGATCCTCTTCCCGCCTACGTGTCGCCCAACTGGGTGAACACCGACTTCGCGGTGCCCCTGAGCCAGCTCATCGAATACCCCGAACAGCTGACGGCCCGCGGTGAAACGCTGCCGCCCCTTCACGTCGCCTTCCGACTTGCTCCGGACACCTATCTCACGAGCGCTTCGTCGGCGACTCTGAATCTTCTTTACCGCTACACGAAGCCCGTCACGGGTCAGGCCGCGCAGCTTCGCACCCTCGTAAACGGCGCCCTCGCCGACAGTCAGAACCTCTCCGACGAAGAAAGCCGCGGCGCTGCCGTCGTGAATCTGCCCGTCCCCGAAGGACCGGTCGTGACGGCGGGCGCCTTGCATAAGGGGGGACTCGGCTTTGTGAACGACCTCTCCTTTGAAGCGGGCTATCAGCAAAACCCCAACGAAGGCACGCCCGAAAACTGCCGTGCGGCGACCCTCACCTCGCATCAGGTGCAGATCGATCCCTCGTCGATGATCGAATTCTCCGGGATGTACCACTATGCGCAGCTCCCCGAGATCGGACTCTTCACGCAGGGAGCCTTCCCCTTCTCCATGTACGCGGACCTGAGTCGGACGGCCGCGGTCGTGCGCAAGGACGCGCGTCCGATTGAACTCACGACCTTCTTGAACGCCGTCGGCCGCATGGCGGCGACGACGGACGTGGCGCCCCTGCACCTCACCGTGGCGAATCCCGAAGATTCGGCCTCTCTCAAAGAGAAGGATCTGCTCATCGTCGGCCCCATGCCCGAAGGCGTGATGGACATCAGTCCGGAATCGGCCGCCGCTTTGGCCGACGGCGTCTCGAAGTGGTTTGCGAAGCCCGCCGAAAAGACGGAAGGCGCTGCCGAACCCGAACGCCTCGCCACGGGTTTTGCCGCGATCGTCTCCGTGAAGTCCCCCGTCGACAACGCCCGCACGGCCGTGGCGCTTCTCGCCGAAGACGGCGCGAGCGGTCATCTTCTCAACCGACGCCTTGCGAACCCGGGCGACCTGGCGCTTGCGAAGGGCGGCATCGTCTTCGTGGGCGAAGACGAACTGCGCGGCTTTGAACCCGCGTCCACCTACACGGTGGGCGACATGCCGTGGTTCCGCCGCGTGTGGCTGTCGCTCGCCGACCGGCCCTTCGTTCTCGTCTTCTGCGCGCTCCTCGCCGCGGTCGTGGCGGGCGCCGGGATCTTCGTCTTCATGCGCCGCTGGATCCGCGGCCGCTCGCAGGGCGCCCACTGACCTCCGAACGTTCTTTGGCCGGCGGGACCTTCCGCCGGCACCCGAAACTTTTTAGAGAACGGAGCCTTCCCGCGCGAAGGCCCGTCCGGACGAAAACCATGAAATCGCATCTCACTCCTCTTCTTCTCGCGGGCGCCATGACGGCCCTCCTCTCGATGGCGGACCGCGCCGCGGCCTGGCCGATGTGGGACAGCTTCAAGACGGTCAACATCGACAAGAACTTCCGTGTGATCGACTACAGCGACAAACGCTCCATCACGACGAGCGAAGGGCAGTCCTACGCCATGTTCTTCGCGCTCGTCGCCGACGACCGGGAAACCTTCGCGAAGCTCCTCGAGTGGACCGAAAAGAATCTGAGCAAGGGCGACATCACGAAGAATCTTCCCTCGTGGCTTTGGGGGAAGACCGGAAACGGCTGGGGCATCATCGACACGAACAACGCCACCGACTCCGACCTCTGGATCGCCTACGACCTTCTCGAAGCCGCACGTCTCTGGAACGAGCCCGCCTACGAAGAAAAGGCCCGCGCGATGATGGAGGGCCTCAAGCGCGACGTGCGCGACGTTCCGAACTTGGGCAAGGTCCTCCTTCCGGGCGGAAGCGGCTTTGACCACCCGACCCACGTGACGCTCAACCCGAGCTACTACCCGGTCTTCATCCTGCGCCGCCTGGCGCTCGTCGACCCCTACTGGAAGGAGGTCGCCGAAGGGACGATCCGCGCGCTCGTGCGCACGGCCCCCGCGGGCTTCTCCCCCGACTGGGCGAAGATCGACAAGACCGGTAAGCTCATCGCCCCCGAGGGCGAAGACTACACGCTCGGAAGCTACAACGCGATCCGCGTCTATCTCTGGGCCGCCATGACGGATCCGTCGGATCCCTCCTACGGCGTCCTCATGAAACACTTCGACCCGATGCGCCGCCTCACCGAAGAAATGAACATGCCGCCCGAGAAGGTGGAGATTCTCACGGGCAAAGCGAACCGCGCCGGCAACGCGGGCTTCGGCGCCTGCGTTCTCGAAATGCTCGGGAATTCCAAAACGGCCGATCTTCTGCGCACCGTCATTCAGGCCGAACCCATCATCGGCGAAAACTACTACCGCAACGTCCTGATGCTCTACGGCGCGGGTTTTGACGCGGGCCTCTTCCGCTTCGACCGCGAAGGCAAGCTCGTCGTTTCGCGCGCGGCGGTGGACGCCAAGCCCCTTCCCGCTCCCGAAAAGAAGGCCGAGGAGGCCGACGACCGGGAGGCGTCGGAAGCTCTGGAACCTGCCGAACCCGCGAAGAAGCCGGCCGCGACGACCGAAGCCAAGAAGGACGAAAAGTCCGAGGCCAAGTCGGAAGCCGAGTCCGAAGGCAACTCCGAGGCGAAGCCCGAATCCGCCGAAAAGCAGGAAGCCCCCGCGGCGAAGGGGGATGAAAAGGCCGAGTCCGCTCCGGCCGCTCAGGAGGTCCGTGCACCCGCCCGGGCGGCCTCCTCCGCCCCGTCTGAAACCCCGGCCGCGCCCGCCGTCGAGACGCCCGCCGCGGAAGGAGCCAATAAGTGACCGCTTCGCAGAAAACCGCCGTGCCGACGCCCGCCTACTTCGGGCTCGGCATCTGGAACGTCTACTTCATCGGGAAGTTCGCGCTCGCCTACACGGGCTATCTGCGCCTCGACCTCCTTTTGAACGCGGCGTTCTTCCTCTTCCTTCTCATTCCGATCCGCGGGAAGTGGCTTCATCGCCTGCACGCGCTCATTGCGCTCGTCCTCGGCACGGCCCTTCTCTGGTCGGAGAGCTGGCTCCCCGGGATCGACTCGATCCTCGCCAACAAGTCGGGGATCACGGGCTTTTCCGTGAACTACGTCGTGCAGCTCGCCTGGGACTTCATCAACTTCCGCATGGTGGGCTGGGGCTTCGTGATTCTCCTTGCCTACTATCTCCTGCGGGACTTCGTGCGCGTCACGACGATCACGGCGCTCTATCTCGTCTTCCTCATCGTGCAGCCCTTCTTTACGGCGCCCACGGCCCCGGTGCGCGCGGTGCCCGCGGTCGCGGCCGACACCCCGAAGACGAACGAAGAGATCCTCAACCTCGCGAACGCCGCGACCACGACCGACGCCGTCGTGTCGGCCGAGGAAGTGGACACCTGGTACAAGGCCTTCCTCGACTACGAAAAGGACCGCGTCGCGCAGCTGCCCACTGGGATCTCCGCGAAGGACACGCCCTTTGACATCATCATCCTCAACATCTGCTCGCTCTCGAACGACGACCTCGAAGCTTCGAACCTCTCGAACCACCGCGTCTTCTCGCGCTTCAACATCCGGTTCGACAAGTTCAATTCGGCGACCTCGTATTCGGGCCCGGCCGCGCTTCGCCTTTTGACAGGCGCCTGCGGTCAGCCTTCGCACGACGCGCTCTACGACGCGCGCCGCCCGGACTGCGAGATCATGAACCGTCTGGACGCTCTGGGCTTCAAGCAGCATCTCTTCCTCGACCACAGCGGCGCGTACGACAACTACCTCAACACGATGCGCACGCAGGCCGGGTTGACGGCCACCTTCGAGCAGCGCAAGTTCCCGCTCAAGTACATGTCCTTCAACAACGAAGAGATCGCCGACACGCTCGCGGTGCTTCGTCACTGGAACCGCGTGATGACGCGCGACAAGGACGTCCGCTCGGTGTCGCTCTTCAACTTCATCGCGCTTCACGACGGAAACCGCCTGCCGCTTCACAGCCGTTGGGAAGCCTTTGAGCCGCGCGCCAAGACCTTCCTCGATTCGCTCAACACCTTCATCAACGAGCTCGAGCGCGGCAAGCGCAAGGTAATGCTCATCGTCGTTCCCGAACACGGCGCCGCCGTGCGGGGCGACCGCATCCAGACGCCGCGTCTTCGCGACATCCCGACGCGCCGCATCACGCAGGTGCCCGTCCTCGTGAAGTTCGTGGGTCTCAAGAACCTCCCGAAGGAACAGATCCACGTGACGGGGAATTCGAGCTACCTCGCGCTCAGCACCCTCATCGGGCGCACGATCGAGACGAACTTCTTCTCGAATTCGAAGGGAGCCGTTCCGCTCGAAAACCTCGTGAAGGACCTCCCGACCACGCACATGGTCTCGGAAAACGGCCAGGCGGCCGTCCTCGAATACAAGGGCCGGGACTACATGAAGCTCAATCGCGGAAAGTGGGAGCCCTACGGCGGCTAAACGCCCGAAAGGCACTTGATAAAAGGCGCTTCGTTCGAAGGGACGGAGCGCCTTTTGCGTTGCTTTCCACCTACCAGCAACCTGCCAACCTACCAAAGCTGGTTGGTAGGTTGGCAGGTGATTGGTCGGTTGGAAAATTACTGCAACTGAAAGTACGGTCTGCAGTTTTGGGGCGACACGACGTGAATTGAACAGTCCGGATACGCGTCTCGGAACTCCTGCCCGCCGCTGTCCTTCTTCTTTGGATTCAGCTTGCACTCAAACGCCTCCAGGCGATTGTCCTTCGCCTCGACGAAGTCGATCTCCCGGCTGTACTCGACCGCCTTCTCCGTGCCGGCGACGCGACGCGTCCCGCGAACCCGCCAGAAGAACTGCCGCGTAAAAGTTCGCTCCAAATCGTGCTTTTTCAGACGCTCCATGAAGAAAAAGTTCTCCCAAAGCGCCCCGGCATCACTCCGCGCCGTAAACGGCGTGAAATCGTCAAGAACGGCGTTTCGGATGCCGACGTCGCAGAAATAGATTTTCTTTCCCTTGCGCAGTTCGTTTGCCAGGTTGCGCGAGAACGACGAAACGCGCCGGATGATGAAGCACTTTTCCAGGATGTCCAGATAACGCTCGATCGTCGGACTGCTCAGACGCGTCTCGCGGGCGAGACTGTCATACGACACTTCCTGCCCGACACTCTGTGCGAGAACGTAGACAAGGTTTCTCAGACTCGTCGGATTTCGAATCTGCGCCAGAGAAAAAGCGTCCTTGTACATGATGTCGTCGATGAAGTCCATCAACATTTCCACAGCGTCATCCGCATTCAGCACGTTCTCCGGAAAAGTCCCGTACACAAGAAAGCGCTCGAGATTGTCCTCCACGAACCCCCAGCCGTATTGTCTGGCGAGCTCGTTCATGGAAAAAGGCCATAGATGGCGGTTGACGATTCGGCCGACAGCCGACTCCCGCACTCCTTGCGCGAGATCGAAGGAAGAGGAACCCGTCAGAAAGAGCTTTGTTTTCTGATTGGCGTCCAGAAGCATTTTCGTAATGAGTCCGATGTTCGGGACCCGTTGTGCCTCATCGATGACGATCGTGTCGGCACTCGAGAGAAATATTTCGATGTCGCCGGCGGATTCAAGAGACTGCAGAACGCGCACGTCCGCCTGACGATCGGCATTGAGAAGGCGAATCTGACCGGCTTCAGGACCGAGCAGCGATTTTACGAGCGTGGTTTTTCCCGCCCGTCGGGGACCGTATATGACGACCGCCTTCGGCGGCGTGGCGGGGAGAATTTTGGCGGCGAGGTCTCGAGGGATCATGTTGTCCGGCATTTTGCTAATCATACTTTGGAAATTTAGCAAAAAATCCAAAGTATGTTTAGGCAAAAATGACGGACATGGTGTATTTACCAAATCATACTTGGGAATTTTCGTCGAAATTCCCAAGTATGTTTATGGAAATTTTCGCCACACCACTCACCGAGCGAATTCTCTCCGACGACTGACGTTGTGCTGGCTACCCATCCATCACCGACCAACGACCTGCCGGCTACCGAACTTGATTGTTAGGTTGGCAGGTGGAGCACTCACCGCCCGCGTTCCTTTCGAACCGCCGAAACGCCGGAGCCCGACCTTCCACACGGGAGGGTCGGGCTCCGTTCGTTTGAGCGCGGATCACCGTACTCGGGCGTTCCGCCTTACCGACGGCTCAGGATGAGACCGAGCTCTTCCAAGGTCTGCGGCGTCACCTTGCGGTGATCCGTGATCACGGGTTCGATTCGGGCGGGGAGGCCCTTTTCGAGCGCCGGGCTCTCCTCTTCCTCGTCCGACTCGGCCTTGGAGGCCTCGGCGTCGGGACGCATGTTGAGGAAGAAGAACTCGTCCGCAGGCGTCCATTGGACGCGAAGCGGTTCGGCGTGTACCGCATGGTTCGCGCCCGACATCAGGGTGTCCAAACTGATCTTCGGGAGTTCGGTCGGACGCCAAGCGCCGGAACCGGAACCCGAAGGCAGGTTCTCGACCACCTGATCCGCGAACTCGCCCATGCCGCCGATCGCGGCGGCCACGCCGTCCGACGAATCGAGGTGATGCGAGCCAGACGTCGAGCCTTCGTCTCCGGTCAGGGCAAAGACGTTGTCTTTGCCGTGCACGGATCCGTTGAGCACGTTGTCGCCGCGGTTGTTGAAGATGGTCACGGACGTGGCCGAATCGACCTCGCCCACCGTCACGTCGGCGACGGACTCGTCGCCGACGCGGTAGATGTAGGTCGAACCTTCGGTCGACGTCACGCGGTCGAGCGAGATGCCGCCCTCACCCGTGATCACCGTCACCTGCGTGCCGGAGATCGGACCGGTGAATTCGACGCCCGAAGATTCTTCGGGTTCGCGTTCACCGTCGTCGAGCGCCGTCAGGATCCCGACCGTGCCTTCCGCTTCCAGGCCTTCGCCCTTCACGGACGCCCCCTGGATCACGGCGTCGCCCTTCACCGAAAGGTCGTCCGTAAACGTCAGACCGCTCTCTTCGCCGATCACGGTGAGGTCGCCGTTTACCGTGCCGTTCTGCTTTTCGTTCACCGCAATTTCGGTGTCGCGTCCCGAGGTGGCGAGGTTGACGTCCTCGGCCGCCTCCACGGTGATCCGGTCAAAGGCGTTCCCCTGCGACCCGATCGACTCGTCGCGGCCGGCGCCGAGGTCCACGGCACCTTCGTTCGACGCAACGGTGAGGTCGGAACCTCGCAGACCGCCGTCGCCCGTAGTGACGGACTGCATCACGTCGCCCTTGGCGGTGAGCGTCACCGAGGCTTCGTTTTCATCCGTCGTTTCGTCGCCGACCGTCACGGCGCCCGTCATCGCGATGCCGCCCGTTTCCGAAGCGATGCCGACAGATTCATCCGCCGTCACGAGCGTGTCTCCCGAGAGCGTCACGTCGTCGGAAGCGGCGATCGACACCGTCTCTTCGGCGCGGATCACGGCCGAATCGGCGGTGAAGCCGCCCGTTTCGAGCGCAACGTTCTCGGCCGTGACGCGGAAGCCTTCGTTCAACGTCAGGTCGGCGTCGACGTCAACGCGGAAGTCGCCTTGTGCAACCGAATAGTCGCCCGTACCGAAACCGCCGCCCGCAAGCTCGGAAGCCGTGACCGAGAAGTCGCCCTTCGAGACGACCACGCTCTGCGGCGCGTCGCCGAAGTTCACCGTGTCGCCCGCCGTAATCGCGACCGACTCGGCTGCAAAGCCGTTCTCGGCCTTCATGAGACCGTCGAGCTGAGCGTTGCCGCCCGCCGACACGGCCACGTCGCCAACGCCGCCTTCCGTTCCGGTGAGCTTCGCGTCGGTGAGCGCCACGTCGCCCGTCGTCGCCGTGATCGTCACGTCGCCCGCGGCGCCCGTCTCGTCCGTCCCGACCGTAACGGCGAGGTTTTCGGCCGTCAGGTTCTGAGTAGCCGAGGCTTCGAACGACCCCGCAGCGACGGCGGCGTTCGAGAGGTTCGCGTCGCCGGCGGTGGCCGCAATCGTCGCGTCTTCAGCCGTGATCTTCGTCGCGTCCCCGGCGAGGTTCACGTTCTTTCGCCCGTGATCCGCAGGACGAAAAAGCGGAGGCATGGACGACAAAAAGGCCCGCCTCCTTGTGAGAACCCTCGGTGACGCTCCGGGAAAATCGAAGGAAACACCTCACGCTCATTCTGAGCAGAGCCAAAGTGCGCCGGCATCCGTCGGAGGGGCGGGAACGTCCGTCGGACACGGCTCCCGTCCGGGCGGATTCTTCGCCAGAGGGAGAGGATGGTTACCGGCGGGCGGTTACCGAAGTACTGCGAACAAGTGAGCGTTGTTCGAGGCAGCCAATACCGAGTTCGGTCTCGGACTCGCATACGTCGACGCTTTCAGCTTGTGTCGACTGAAGTCCGACGAACTGTACTACGAGTGCTCAACTGTACCAAAAAAGGTCTAAGTATACTTACAAGTATACTTCTCGACTCATGCTCACTTCTTTACTGGTTCGACGGCTCCCCCATCGAGCGAAAAAGGCCCGTCTCCTTGTGAGAAGCGAGCCTTCCGAATCCTTGCGGAAGATGCAAAATGATTCGGGCTTAGTGAGCCACGCCGCATGATCAAGTCCGTCGCACCAAACGATAACGCTGCCTGGGACTCTTCGGTCGCTCAAGAGGCTCAATGAGACCGCGCTCCTTGAGTCGACGCAGGCGAATGGACACTGCGTTGCGCGAGAGTCCGGAGGATTCCATGATTTCGGTAACCGTTAAACTGCCCCTCTTTTGCAGCTCCGAGACAAGCGCCACCTCAAAATTGTCCCAAGAGCGTACGCTACCTTCCTCTTGCGTCAAACGCCGCTTCAGGAAAGTAATTTGAAATGCCGAAACGTAGTCTTTGATCTCCGCCTCCGGCATAAGCGCCTCTGACAACTGTCGCTTGATTTGCTGCAATCCCGTTCCTCGATTTTCGATGACGTAACCTGCCGGCTCGCCCATTTCCAAGTACGGAGTAAATTCGAGCAGTTGAGAGAGTCTTGCGTTCCGTGTTGCAGAAATCCCTACGGGAATGGTACTCAAAGAAGCCGCCCCGTAGAGACCCCCGGGATTCAGAATCTCCAGTCGGTCCGCGTACATATTGATCTGAACCTGAGAACCACGTCCTTCAGGCGAATAATCGCGGTGCTGCAGTGCGTTGACGATTGCTTCTCGGCAAGCAAGAATGGGGTAATCCGTCACGTCCCTTCTCAGGGCCCCCTGCATGATTGCTCCATGATTCATATGCTTGTCCAACAGCTCCATGGAAGTCATCAACATTTCCGGAATGGAGCCGTTCACAGGGAGAGATTCGACATAACGCCAAGAATCTCTCTGCGCCTGTGCCTTCGTAATCCCCGAATACACTGAGAACGTAATGTTTAGACGAGGAAAGAATTCCTGAGGAAACTTTCCTGCCACCAGAAGGCCGGCGAGCGTCGGGACGTACCGATCAGGACTCTTTTCGTCCCTGGTAACCGCACCGAGTTTCTCCAGGATCTCATGGCTCTCCATCTTTCCGAAAACACGCGGAGTGATTTGTCGATTTCTTTTGACGATGGCTTCCAAAACGGAATGATCCAAGTCACTCAGGGAAGCTTCGTAAACCGGCTCCCTGTCAAATGCCGGTTGACGATGAAATTCACGCATGCGGTCGATTTCATAATTCGTCAGCCTCTTGTCTCCGTCCCCGGTACGGATGTACGACCCGGTCCACACCCCCTTTCTGGTGATGAAACACGGACGTTGGTCCAGCGCTACCGGGCCGACGGCGCCCACGACAATTTCCGAGCCTTCGAACGGATAGCGCTCGATTTCCAGGCGACAAGGAGGCGTCAAGTCGTTGCCGAGTCTCAGTAAAGCATCAGCAACACTCTTGGCATTGAAGCCAACGACCGGCGCAAAACGATTTTTCTCATCCAGTCCGAGAATGATTGTGCCGCCGTCCCGATTGGCAAAAGCGGAAACCGTTTCCGCGAGACTCTCCGGCAGTCCCTGCCCTGCGGCCTTTACCTCGTAGTGTTGCGTGTCCGATCCGATCAGACGCATGCGTTCGATCGCCGTTTTCAGATCTTCAGGCAGAAATTGCATGGCTCCCTCGTTGATTTTCATTCCTAACGCGTTAGACGGAATCGGCCGTTCCCCGTCGTCCCAAGCCTCCCTCATCGAGTCATTTCCAAAGAACCCGATGCTAGGAGTTGGGAATCGACAAAGAGCGGGAGGTTCCCGTACCGAAGCATATCTCGGCGGTGCAAACTGCACCCAATGCAGTCAAAGTGTACTCGAAGTGTACCATAAGTACACTTGTAAGTATACTTCCCCGCATTTTTGGTACAGTTTTACTTCTATGGTATAGTTTGTTGGGAGAAAGAGAGGAGGATGGGGCGCGGCGGCGGGAGGTCGAATTTCCGAATTTCTATTGTTTTGCTAAGAAATTAGGGAGTGGTTCGCACAAGGCATCAGGTTTTCCGGAAGAAAGTAAAGGTGGGGTTGGTATACATGTGCTGTGCTTGAGTGTACCTTGAGTATACTTCTCGACTCATGTCCACTTCTTTGCTGGTTGATGCACCTCCACCTAGCGAATGATGCACCTCCACCGAGCGAAAAAAGGCCCGCCTCCTTGTGAGAAGCGAGCCTTTCGAATCCTTACGGGAAGGGGCGCGAAATTACTCGGCCTTTTCTTCCTTGGCTTCGGCGACGGCCGGAGCGGCCTTGTCGACGAGTTCCATGTAGGCCATCGGGGCGTTGTCGCCGACGCGGAAGCCCATCTTCAGGATGCGGGTGTAACCACCCTGACGGGCGGCAAAACGGGGACCGAGTTCGCCGAAGAGCTTGACGACGGCTTCGCGGTCGCGAAGACGGGAGAAGGCGAGACGCTTGTTGGCAAGGGTGGGTTCCTTGGCGAGCGTGATCATCGGTTCGATGACGCGGCGAAGTTCCTTGGCCTTGGGGAGAGTCGTCTTGATGGCTTCGTGCTTGATGAGGGAGACCATCATGTTGCGGAGCATGGCGAGACGATGGGCGCTCGTACGATTGAGCTTGCGGAGACCGTGACGGTGACGCATGATTAATTCCTTGTTTCTAAAGTTCTCAAAAAGAGTCTCCTTCCCCGACTCTTCTATCCTTTCTTTCGAATCGAAAAGCGGACGGGTGGAGGAGAAAGTGCGCATTGTACGCAAACCGCGGCGCAGATTCAAGCGAAAAGCCGCGTTTTCTTTCGCCGAGCGCCGGCATGCGCCGCCCCTTTTCAGAAGCGAAGCCTCCCGGCCCGATCGACTCGGAGGCGGGAGGCTTCGAAATCGGAAGGAAGGAGCGGTCAGCCCGCCTTCTTCGCGCCCTCGACGATCTTCATCGCCGAAGCGATCATGCCGCTCATGTCGCCCAAGTTCCCCGGAACGATGAGGGTGTTGTTCTCCTTGGCGAGTTTTCCGAAGGCGTCGACGTACTTTTCGGCGACCTGCAGGTTCACGGCCGTCATTCCGCCCTCGGTCTGCGTGGCCGCCGCCACCGTGCGAAGGGCTTCGGCCGTGGCCTTGGCGATCGCAAGCGTCGCCGCGGCCTGGCCTTCGGCCTTGTTGATTTCGGCCTGCTTTTCGCCTTCCGACTGCGCGATCGCGGCTTCGCGCGCACCCGTCGCGAGGTTGATCTGCTCCTGTTTCTTCCCTTCGGAGGCGGCGATCAGGGCGCGCTTTTCACGCTCGGCCGTGATCTGCTGCTGCATGGCCTGAAGAATGACGGCGGGCGGCGTCAGGTCCTTGATTTCGTAACGGAGCACCTTCACGCCCCAGTTCATGGCAGCCTCGTCGATGGCGGAGACGACGTTGTTGTTGATCGCGTCGCGCTCCTCAAAGGTCTTGTCGAGCTCCATGCGCCCGATGACGCTTCGCAGCGTCGTCTGCGCGAGCTGCGTGATGGCGATCACGTAGTTGCTCGTGCCGTAGCTCGCGCGCTTGGGGTCGGTTACCTGAAAGTAGAGGACGCCGTCGACCGTGAGCTGCGTGTTGTCGCGCGTGATGCACACCTGACTCGGCGTATCGAGCGGAATTTCCTTCAGCGAATGCCGGTAGGCCACGCGGTCGATGAAGGGGATGATGATGTTGAGTCCCGGATTGAGGACCGCATGGAATTTTCCGAGGCGCTCCACGACCCAGGCCGTCTGTTGCGGGACGACCTTGATCCCCTGCACGGCAAAGAGAAGCGCCACGCAGACGAGCACCAGCGCAAAAATCAAAGTGCCGCTCACGGCCCAAGAAACATCGTTCATAACGGTTTCCTTCTTACGATTGAATGGATTCTTTCTTTTCGAGAACAAGCTCGGTCCCGTCGACCCGACCGATCGTCCAGCGTCCGGCCGCAAGGGAGCCGACCGCGGCGCGGGCGCGCCAG
>OGEP01000321.1_pt1 | contig 75741 bp, 42 predicted proteins | sample 1570721 | NCBI WGS metagenome assembly OGEP01 (sample SAMEA2582131, study PRJEB24529) | metagenome | biome: Human gut stool | place: China | collected 2011 | reverse complement strand
TCAACCCATCCGAAGCACCTGAATCCGTAAAATCGGAACTGGCGAAAATAAATAAGAGACAGGATGATATTATACGTTTCATTCGTCACTATGAGGAAGAACAACTGAATCCGATGATACGAGCTACAAATTCTATCGCTTTGCGCTTCGATGATATTGGCAAAACATTAGAAACTCTTATTCTCTCCCAACTGGAAGCCAGCCAGGAGAGACAAACAGCCGTACTTAAAAAGTTGAGTGAACAGTTCAGCAATCATGCAGCTGTGATAAACAACCAATCCAAACAGATCAATGCACTCTACCAAATACACCAACGAGATTATAAAAAATTGTTTCACCTGATACAACTCTATTCGGAACTTTCTGCTTGTGGTGTGATGGATAGCAAAAGGAAAGAACACCTAAAAGCCGAAATCAATAATTTGATAAAAACATAAGATTATGCACATAGACTTTGCTCCACCATCAAACGGAACATATAATAATTCCAAAAGCTGCCGACAGCTAGCTAACTATATGGAACATGAAGATTTAGAACGGATAGAGAAAGGAATCTATACTGATGGCTTTTTCAATCTGACGGAGGATAATATCTATAAAACAACCGTCATAAAAGATATAGATACTAATATTGGACAACTTTTAAAAACTGATGCTAAGTTTTACGCTATCCATGTCAGCCCATCGGAAAAGAAACTTCAAGCGATAGGTAACACAGAGCAGGAGCAAACGGAAGCTATGAAACGTTATATTCGTAAGGTGTTTATCCCTGAATATGCTAACAACTTTAATAAAGAACTAACTGTTACGGATATAAAGTTTTACGGTAAGATTCATTTTGATCGTAGTCGTTCAGATAATGAGCTGAATATGCACTGCCATTTGATAGTGAGCCGGAAAGAGCAATCCAATAAGAAAAAGCTATCCCCGCTTACTAATCACAAGAACACCGAGAAGGGAATAATCAAAGGCGGCTTTGATCGTGTGAACTTGTTCCAGCAAGTAGAACAAGGATTCGATAAGCTATTCGGCTACAATAGGCAACTAACCGAATCCTTTGAGTATTACAACACAATGAAGAATGATAGAATCTTCGAGCAACCCGACATGCTGGAACGGCAAATTGGTAATGAAAGTAGAAATACAGTTATACAAATAGAATTGAATGAAACAAACAAAACAATATTCTGACAAATATACAGCTTGAAAATCAAGAAAGCAAAAATAAAGAAAAACAAACATTCAGCATCCCTAATTTGGGTTTATCCTCTGTATTTGATTTACTTACTCATGAATCTAACGACAACGATGAACAACAAATTCCCATGAAAAGAAAAAAGAAGAAACCGAAGCGAGGTTTTGGACGATAATAGCCCATTTTAAATTTGTGAGACAAGATATATTCTAAACCTGAAACGGAAACACCAAACTTGGGTTTTAGTAAATTTCTTCTTTTTCGCCTATAAGAAGAGTAAATTTCTTAAAATCATTGCTTTATTTAGCCTTTCCATACAAGGGATGTCTAACAAATCTAAAAAGATGAAATACGTATATTGAAATGTAACTATGGTGTAAATTTGGGCTGGTTCCTACAAATATCCTAAAAAAAGTTCTATATTTGAAGCCAAATTAAATTCTTAATCATGAATCGTATAAAAAAGATTCTCAATGAAAAAGGAATCAAACAGACATGGCTTGCTGAAAAATTAGGTAAAAGCTTCAAAATAGTGAATGCTTATGCTTGCAACCGAAAGCAACCAAGTGTAGAAACACTCTATGAAATAGCAAGGCTACTTCAAGTAAGTGTAAAAGATTTATTGACTGAAGAAAATAACTTAGAAAACGAAAATGGCAATTAAAAAATCAGAATTATACAGTACTCTTTGGCGTAGTTGTGATGAACTGCGTGGAGGGATGGACGCTAGTCAATACAAAAATTATGTATTGACTTTGTTATTCGTTAAATACGTTTCAGATAAAGCAAAATATAATGTAGAATCGCTGATAGAAGTTCCTGAAGGTTGCTCTTTTGATGATATGGTCAACCTAAAGGGAAAAACGAACATTGGCGAACAAATGAATATTAAACTTGCGGCATGGGAAGAAGCCAATGATTTAGACGGGATGTTTAAAGAGGCAGACTTCAGCGATGAGAGCAAGTTAGGCAAAGGAAAAGATTTAGTTCAGACAGTAAGCAACTTAATCGGCATATTTCAATCCTCAGGATTGAATTTTGGGAAAAATCAAGCAAGTGATGACGATTTAATGGGCGATGCCTATGAATATCTGATGAAGCACTTTGCCACTGAAAGCGGAAAGAGTAAAGGACAGTTTTATACTCCTGCGGAAGTAAGCAGAGTAATGGCAAAAGTGATCGGATTAAATAAGGAAACACGCCCCAATGTGTCCATATATGATCCAACATGCGGATCGGCATCGCTATTGCTACGCGCTTTATCCGAAGCGTCGAATGGTGCTGCTTTGTATGGGCAGGAGTATGATATTACTACTGTGGGATTGGCGAAAATGAATATGATATTACATGGGTATGAAACTTATGATATTCGTTCCGGCGATACGCTTAACAATCCTCAATTTGTAAAAGATGATAATTTAACGACATTCTCCTACGCTGTGGCAAATCCTCCATTCTCACAAAAATCATGGCTTAAGAGTGCAAAGACAAATGATAAATATGAACGTTGGAATGAACACATGATAGGAGTACCTCCCGAAAAAAATGGCGACTATGCCTTTCTGCTTCATATCATTCGTTCGTTGAAAGATAAAGGAAAAGGAGCATGTATTCTTCCGCATGGTGTTTTGTTTAGAGGTAATGCTGAGGCTGATATCAGAAAACATCTTATAAAAAGAGGCTATATAAAAGGAATTATTGGATTACCTTCAAACCTCTTCTACGGAACAGGAATTCCTGCCTGCATTATAATTATTGATAAAGAAGATGCAACAAGCCGTAAAGGTATATTTATGATAGATGCCAAAAATGGATTTGTCAAAGATGGCAATAAAAACCGCTTACGGGAACAGGATATTCGGCGCATTGTTGATACATGGGATGCTTTTGAAGATGTGCTTCATTATGCCCGATTTGTAAAAAACGAAGAGATAAAGAAAAATGAATATAATTTGAACCTGTCTCGCTATATTGATGCAGAGGACGATGAAGTAATCCATAACATTGAGGCTCATCTAAAAGGAGGTATTCCGGAACACGATATAAAACAGTTTTATCGCTATTGGGAAGCATGTCCTTCTTTACAACAAGTCCTATTTAAGAAGGACAACAAAAAAGGATTTTTCCAATTTATCCCTGATAAACAAAATATAAAAGAAACAATAAACAATCACCCTGATTTTGATAACCAACATAGAGAGCTGTTCCAAAGTTTTGCGGAATGGAGCCATATTTGGTCGCCTCAATTCGAGACTCTCCGACCAAATTCTTTCAATCCCAAACAGATGATTGAAGACATGGGTGATTCTGTATTGGAAAAATTTGCCAATTCTAAATTGGTTGATAAGTATGATGTGTACGACCAATTGATGAATTATTGTGCGGAAACACTTCAGGACGACCTTTATTTAATTGAATCAGACGGTTGGAAAGTACAAACTTATGTACCTCAACCAATAGAGAAAAAGAAGAAAGAAAGGGCAGAGGAAAAGCTGAAAAAAGAAAAGGCAGCCAAAACAATAAAGGATATCACGTGCGACTTACTTCCTGTTGATTGTGTTGTAGATGAATACTTTTCGACAGAAAAAGAGAAAATCGCTTTTTTAGAAGAAAAGCTATTAAGTACAGAAACTAACCTAAATGAGTTGGTAGAAGAATATTCCGACTCTTATTTAGATGCAAGTAATTATGCGGATAATAAACTAAATAAAGGGAATGTGCAGAAAAGGCTGAAAATAGCAGAAGGCAAAGAAGCTAAAATATTACAGGAATATATCAATTGTTCCAATATTATTGCCGGTTATAAAAAGCAGTTGAAGGATGATAATTCCGACTTGTTGGAGCAAGTGCTGCAGAAGTACACCTCTCTCTCCGAAGAAGAAATAAAGAAATTAGTAACAAACAAATGGTTAGTAGCTTTTGGGAATAGATTAGCCTCTGAAATTCAACAAGTAAGTCAATCATTAAACAGCCAGCTAGAAAGTTTGGAAGAACGTTATGAACAAACTCTATCAGAAATAAACAAAGAGGTAGAACTGTTGGAGACTAAAGTAATGCAACATTTGGAAAAGATGGGATTTCAGTTATGAAAGTACTCAAAAAAGGATATAAAGATACAGAAGTCGGAATTATTCCTACGGATTGGCAAATAAGAAATATTGCCAATTCATGCTCAATTAAAGCAAGGATTGGTTGGCAAGGTTTAACAAAATCAGAATATCAAAAATTCGGAGAGTTTATCTTAATTACAGGAACTGATTTTAAAAATGGTACTATTTGCTGGGAGACTTGTTCATTTGTTTCCAAGTATAGATATGAACAAGATAGATATATTCAAGTACAAATAGGTGATGTGTTAATAACTAAAGATGGAACAATCGGTAAAGTCGCATCTGTGAATGAATTGCCATATCCTAGTACATTAAATAGTGGCGTATTTGTTGTACGCCCTTTAGATAAGGATATTGACAAAACATTTTTAGCTCTCATTTTTAAGTCAAAATATTTCGACGTTTTTTTGGATAAATTGATTGCAGGCTCTACAATAAACCATTTATATCAAAAAGATTTTGTAAGCTTCAATTTCCCAATTCCTTCAAAGCAAGAGCAACAAGCCATAGCAGAAACCCTTTCCGATATTGATGCTTTGATAAATGCTTTAAATAAACAGATTGAAAAGAAAAAGAATGTCAAACAAGGTGCAATGCAGGAGTTGCTTACTCCAAAAGCAAATTGGGAAATTAAGAAATTAGGTGATGTTAGTTACATTGTCGGAGGAGGAACGCCTAGTACATTCAATCCTGATTTTTGGGATGGTGAAATAAATTGGTTTACTCCAACAGAAGTTGGAAGCCATAAATATTTGTTTTCAAGCCTACGAAAAATAACTGAAATGGGATTAAGAAGTTCATCTGCCCTTATTTTACCTATTAATACAATATTGTTGACTTCAAGAGCCGGAATAGGAGACATGGGGATTATAAAAACACCAGCTGCAACAAATCAAGGTTTTCAATCGATCATATGTAAAGACATGGTTAGCAGTGAGTTTATTTATTATCTTATGCTCACAAAAAAAGAAGAACTTTTAAAAAATGCTTCTGGTAGCACATTCTTAGAAATAAGTTCAAAGAAAGTGAGGAATATTGAGATCTCAATTCCTAAATCAAAACAAGAGCAAACAGCTATTGCTCAAATTCTAACTGATATGGATAATGAAATTGAACAGTTAGAGAAGAAGCGGGATAAATATCTGAATATAAAATCGGGAATGATGCAGCAGTTGTTAACTGGACAAGTACGGTTGATAAATACTACCTCTTGTTCAGAAGCAGAAGAGGCAGAAATTAAGAATTATTCAACAGATAATAAGAAAAAACATAGTAAGCAATTTGACGAAGCAGTTATAATCGGTTTCTTGGTCGATAAATTTGGATCAGCAGCAGAACCATTATCCCGTTTTATGTACACAAAACTATCATACCTTATTCATAGAAAATATGATTGTGCAGTTGTTGATTACAAAAAGTTCGCTGCCGGACCTTATAACCCCAAATCAAGATATGGAGGTCCTGAAAAAATTGGAAAAAAGAATGAATATTTCGATTTGGTAAAAGATACTAAGGGTTATGATGCTTTTATCCCTCAAAAAAAGATCCAAGAAGCAGTAGATTATTTTATCCAATGGTATGGAGCAGATATTCAGAAGTGGATTGAGGAATTTCGAAAATGCAAGCCGTGGGATTTGGAAACATTAGCAACGGTAGATATGGCAATAAACGATTTGGAAGAAAAAGGAGTAAAAGTGACTGTTAGTACAGTGAAAACGTATCTTTCTTCCATACCTAAATGGAAAGCAAAATTAGATAAACCGCATTTTTCAGATGTACACATTCAAAGAGCAATCAATGAGAGTATAAGACTATTTAAAATATAAGACCTATGGATTCTCACATTGGCGAAAAAGAAATTCGGACACAAAAACGTTTAATCGGACTATTCGAGAAACGTTTAGGCTATACTGTTCTAGACGATTGGAAAGATCGTGAGAATAGTAATATAGAAGAAAAACAGTTGAAGAAGTATCTAAAAAAGAAAAGATATTCCGATTCCGAAATTACTAAAGCAATCGCAATTCTTAAACGTGGTGCGAATGATTTGAGTGACGGCTTGTATCAAGCCAATTTGAGAATTTATAATCTTTTGCGCTATGGAATAAATATCTTGCCAGAGGTGGGTGAGCAAAAGAAATTCGTCCATTTGATAGATTGGAATAATCCTCACGAAAACGATTTCTACATAGCAGAAGAAGTAACCATAAAAGGAAGAGAAAAAGCAACAAAACGTCTAGATTTGGTCATTTATGTCAATGGTATTGCTTTAGGTGTTATTGAATTAAAACGTTGTACGAGCTCTGTCCACAATGGTATCCGTCAAAATCTGGATAATCAGAAAGATGCTTTTATTCCTCATTTTTTCACTACCATGCAGTTCCTTTTTGCGGGCAATGATACCGAAGGATTATATTATGGAGTAATTGATACACCCGAAAAATTATGGCTTCGTTGGAAAGAAAGTAATTCTGAAGAGAAAAATGAATTAGATAGAAGTATTCTTCAGGTCTTTGATAAAGAGCGTATTTTAGAGCTAATCCATGATTTCATCATTTTCGACGGAGGACGGAAAAAAGCATGTCGCCCAAATCAATTTTTTGGAATAAAAGCAGCGCAACCTCGTGTTAGAAATAAAGAGAGTGGTATAATCTGGCATTCACAGGGTTCCGGCAAAAGCCTAACAATGGTATGGCTTGCACGTTGGATCCATGAAAATATAGATGACGCACGCGTAGTAATCATAACCGACCGCGATGAATTAGACAAGCAAATCGAAAATGCTTTCAAAAATGCAGGGGAAGAAGTAAAAAGGGCTAAAAGTGGTTATCAATTAATTGGCATGCTGAATAATGCCAATCCTTGGCTTATTTGTACACTTATCCACAAATTCGGAAAGGGTTCAGCCGACGAAGAACAAGACTTATATGGCAAAAAACGTCGAAAACCATTAGATAAGTATTTGGAAGAAGTTGCAAATTCGCTACCTACCGATTTTAAGGCTAAAGGCAATTTGTATGTGTTTGTAGATGAGTGCCACAGAACTCAAGGTGGTTACCTGCACGAAGCTATGAGAAAAATCATGGGTGATGATATGATGTTGGTCGGTTTTACAGGAACTCCATTGTTGAAAACAGAAAAAAAGACCTCGTTAGAAACCTTTGGTAGCTATATCCATACCTACAAATTTAATGAAGCCGTAGAAGATAAAGTTGTTTTGGACTTACGGTATGAAGCTCGAAATGTGGAGCAATATCTTGGTAATAAAAACAAAATAGACGAATGGTTTGAGAAGCGAACATTAGGCCTTTCCAATGTTGCTTCTGCTATATTGAAGCAACGTTGGGCTCGTATGGAAAAACTATTTAGCAGTAAAGAGCGAATACAACGTATTGTTGCTGATATTTGTCAAGATATGGATACTAAACGAGCATTGGCAGGTGGTTACGGTAATGCCATGCTTGTTGCCGACAGCATTTATCAAGCTTGCCGTTATTGGGAAGTATTTCAAGAAACAACATTAAAAGGATATTGTGCGGTTGTTACCAGTTATGGTGCAGAACTGAACGACATAAAAGGCGAGTGTGTAGGTGAAGGAAAAACCGAAGAAGAGTTCAAGTACGATATCTACAAAAAAATATTAGACGATAAAACACCGGAACAATATGAGGAATGGGCTAAAAAAGAATTTATAGAAAATCCAGCTTCAATGAAACTCCTTATTGTTGTTGATAAATTATTGACCGGGTTTGATGCACCTTCGGCAACATATCTATATATTGATAAGAATATGGTAAATCATAATTTGTTTCAAGCTATTTGCCGTGTAAATAGAGTGAACGGGGAAGAAAAAGACTATGGGTACATCATAGACTATCAGGATTTATTCAACTCAATAGCTTGTTCCATTAAAGATTATACTACCGAAGCATTTGAAGAGTACGACCAAGAAGACATCCAGGGCTTGCTAACCGATCGTCTTCAAGAAGGGCGAAAAGCATTGGAAGATGCATTACAGGCAGTTGTTACATTGTGCGAGGTTGTTTATCCGCAAACTCGTGAAAAATTCTTTGAATATTTCGTTTATAGCGAATCTACCCCTTATGAACTACAATCACAAGAGAGAGAGGACAATGCTGAAAAACGTGATAAGCTATATAAGTTAGTGAGTAATCTGGTAAGAAAATATATCGACATTGCCAATGATATTTATAAAGCCGGATTTACCCAAGACGAAGCCGCCAAAATAAAAGAACAAGTTGATTCTTTTAATGACCTGAAAGATGAGATTAAACTTAAAAGTGGTGATGCAATCGACCTTAAAATGTATGATCCTGCCATGCGTCAGCTAATCGATGCTTATGTTAGAGCTGATGATAGCGAAGAACTATTGGTTTTTAATGATACTTCATTTCTTGATTTAGTAGCGATAGCAGGAGAGAATGCCTTTGGAAAACTTCCAAAAGGGATTCGAAATAATCCGAGATCCATAGCAGAAACTTTACAAGCAAATATGCGAAAGGTTTTTATTTATGAAAGACCGAACAATCCCGCATACTATGATAAATTATCGGATATTTTACAAAAGTTAATCAATGAAGTCAAACAGGGAAAGACAGATTATAAAGAACATATCAAAAAACTGATTGAACTTGTCCAGAGCAATAAGAACAAGACTCAATTCACATATCCGGAAAAAATAAGGACTGATGCGCAAAAAGCGTTATATGACAATTTGGACAAAGATGAAGAATTAACATTAGCCGTCCACAATAGTATTCTTACAAATGCGATGGACGGATGGAAAGATGGTATTCCGCCAACAAAAACAAAAAAAGTAAGGCGAGCTATTGCTAAGGCTATGATGTTGCAAGAGAATGATGGGAAAGTTACTGATATTCTAAATATAGCAAAAGTACAAGAGGAGTATTAATGGAGTACATCACTATAAATAAGATTTTAATCGAGATAGAATATAAAAAAATTAAAAATATTCACTTATCGGTTTATCCTCCCGATGGAAGGATTCATATTTCCGCACCGGAAACAATGAAGCCTGACTCGGTTCGTTTATATGCTGTTTCAAAACTAAGTTGGATAAGCAAGCAAAAAGAAAAAGTCCTTCAACAAGAACGACAGACACCTAGAGAATATGTATCAGGAGAAAACCATTATTTTAAAGGGCAACGCTATCGCTTAAAGGTAATATATCACAAAGACGTACCTAGAGTTGAATTAGGTGGGAAAAAGTTTATAAACCTTTATGTGAGAGAAGACTCAACTGTTGCTAAACGAGCTGAAGTGTTGAAAGAGTGGTATCGAAAAGAACTAAGGGAAACCTTATTGCCTTTGGTTGAGAAATGGTCGCAAATACTACAAGTATCTACTAAACATTGGGAGATAAAACAAATGAAAACAAGATGGGGCAGTTGTAATACACGAACCAGAAGACTTCTTTTTAACCTTGAACTGGCTAAGAAACCACCTCATTGTATTGAATATATTGTTGTTCATGAATTAACTCACTTAATTGAACGGCAACATAATGAGCGATATATTTCAATACTTAGCACTCACTTGCCTCAATGGGAAGTGTATAGAGATGAATTAAATGAATTTATAGTATAAATAATAATATCATGGCACAAGTAGTTATAAAGCTTTCCGAAAGCACGAATGCGAAAAGATTCGCTGATAGCAATTTAATTCATTCTGATGAATTTGAAAAGGCAAAAGGCTGGATAAATGACAGAATAGAGAAAATAAAAGAGAAAGAAATAGATGAGAAAGAGCGTCTTCATGACACGATCACTATCTTAGGAAGCCGGGGGAGTGGAAAAACATCATTTTTATTAAGTCTGTTAAATACATATACAAGTGGCGAAGATGTTCAAGTTATTGATATTATTGATCCTACATTAATAGAAGAAAAAGGACATATTTTCCTCACCATTATATCACAAATTGCAGATGTGGTAGAGAAAAAAATGTCAAAAAGTGATTGTAATCCTGAAAGTAAAGCTTATCTGACTAAAAATCAGTGGAAGGAGAATCTAAAATCATTAGCAGCCGGAATTCCTTCGATAGATGGTATTGGTGGCAACTATGATACTTGGCAAGATCCGGAATTTATAATGGATAAGGGGCTAAAAAGTGTACGTGCTGCGAAAAAACTCGAATCTGATTTTCATGAATTACTCAAATTAGGATTAAAAATTTTAGGTAAAAAGGTTTTCATTATAGCCTTAGACGATATTGATATTGATTTTAGAAAAGGATGGCCGGTACTTGAAACTATCCGGAAATACTTAACATCACCATACCTTATCATATTGTTAAGTGGTGATTTAAAACTTTTTTCCAAAGCCATCCGCAAACAACAATGGAAAAATTTCGGCAAAGCATTACTAAAGAATGAAGGTGAACTACTTAATAAAATGGATGATTATGAAGATTTGGTTACCGAAATGGAGGGACAATATTTACAAAAGGTGATACAACCCCAGCGAAGAATTCATTTAACAACCATACAGGAAAAAATAAATATTAAGAGAAAGGAAAAGATTGGAATTTATATCAATGAAAATAAAGATGGAAATAGAATTGATTTGTTCTATGACAGCAAATTAAGTAAATTTGGAATAAATAATCCATATCAAGCCGAAGCTTATCGTTCATTTCTACTGAGTCAACCTATCAGGACACAAATTCAATTCTTATCGGAATTTGAGAATATGACCACTATAAAAGATGTGAACGTTACAGATACTTTTTTAAGTGATCTATATGAAAAAAGGGTGAATGTTGATATAGCCAAATCAAGTGCTAAGTATTTAGATTCGGTTATATTAAAACTATTAATAGAAAATGAAGTATTGGATGAAGCTTATCAACTTCAACCTACAACTACGGATATTAGTCTGAATAGTAGTTTGACTGCATTAAGTTTTCTTTTCAGTCAGAAAACGATAGATAACTCATATTTAATTTTTGATTATTTTATACGTGTAGGATATATAAGAAATTTATTAAGCGTATTAGGATATCAAAAAGATGAAAACAAAACAGTTTCAGATATCCAGCCATCAATTCAAGGACTCTGTAAACATTCATCTATATATTTTGATAGAGTTTATAGGGATATCTTAGGTTCAATGACCGCATATATAAGAGCTTTTCTAAATATTAATAAAGAAAATAACTCAAGTTGGGGTGGTACAATACCAATTTATGCTCCAAGTGATACAGCGAAAGGAAAAGGAGATATGAGCATGAGGATTGATTATGTTTTTAAGTCTTCCCAAAGGTATGAAAGACATGTAGCATATATGCCTATAAGTATATCTCAGCCCAATGATAAACGATCATCATATACAACATATTCAATTTATGTATTATTAGCTGCTATAGGAGAAATAATAAAACAACAAAAAGAAGGTGCAGAACTTGGGAAAACCTTAGCCGAATTATCTCAAATAAGAAGTTATGCTATGCCAGGTTTTAAATACAGTTCTGTTACTGGTAATGAAGAGATTAGAGGAGAAAATGAAGGGAAAGATGACAAGAAAGATGATAACGAAGAATTATTAAAAAACAGTCTATTAAACTGGATTCAATCTTATAAAGAATTATTTAATTTTAAGTCTAAAGATAGTAATAAGCAAAATCCGAACTTTTATATTATTTCTCCTCATGTCTTAGGTAAAATCTCAACAAGGCTATTTTATGCTTTACGAACATTAGAAGACACAGAAAATATAGATAATTTGGGAGAAGCAATGCATAACCGAATAATTATTTTCTACAATACGGTATTACTTGAGGAAGCCCGAGAAGTACTTAGAGGTAAAGTTTTAAATAATGATAATCCCCGAAATAGCATAAGAGTTTTTAAAGAAAACATTTTAAAATGTAAAAGTGAAGATTTTAAGAAGCTTCCATTATTTGTTTGGCTTTTTTCATGCCCAATACTTCTTTCATTTCTCGATGATAAGAATTCAGATATTATGGAAATAAGAAAACATATTAATATTCCAAATCTGTGGAGCGAATCAATTTATGGATACCTCAAAAAAGTAAAAGTATTGACTTCCAACATAACAAATACAACAATTAATACTGAGAACAAATCAGAGAATAATATTATAACAAATAACAATCAGCCCATTAACTCACCAAGTAGGTATAAATTGAATTCACTTTATTACAGCAAAAAACACATCCATGAAACATTAAGACACCTAAAAGATAATAGGGACTTAATAAGTTATAACGCTTTTATGGAAGAAAATATAACCAAGCTTATTCCAACTTTAAGAAAAATATTTGCGAAAAATGTTCATAAAAATGCAGTTGACGCTATAAGAGAATACATAAACGACAAAAATAATAATGTAGTAACATGGTAACCTCTTCTATCATAAAACATCTCCTATCCGACAAAGATTCCTTATCGGATTATGTCAATGGTAACATTCCTACATTTGATGACATTAAACGTAGGCTATTTCTATTAGAGAGAGAAGAAAACAGACATATACCCGATCACTACTACCGGTTAAATCAGGAAAAAAGTTTAGAGGGGATAGAATCATTAGGAGAATTGATCAGAATAGGACTTTTTCGCTTGGCTGATGAACATTTAGAATTAAGAGAGAATAGAATATATATAAAACAACTCAAACAGAATAAGTGGCAGGAACTCATAACATATATCCCTCCTTTACTCCTGCAAATGGTTTTTTTACATATAAAGAAACCATTAGTTTATGATAATTCGGTTGAGCTGATAGAATATTGTAATAAATATATTATACCAAATACCAAATATACGGCATTACCCTATCCATATATACCACAAATTAAAGAATATATAAAAGAAAAAAGAGGCTTGCACGATCTGCACATGCATCTAAATGGCTCTACTGAAATAGATATCGCATGGCAAGACTTTTTAATGGAACCCGATAAGATATATAATGACCTACAAAAAGGAATGAAATCACCTTTGGTCAAGGAACAATTTGAACAAGAAACATATTTACCTTCTCCGTTAGCCTTTCGGAATTTATTATTGTGCGCCAGAAGTATGAGAATATATTTACATAAAATGTTGTTTCATACTTCAACTTCTGAAATAAATTGGGATAATATTAAATCGACTAATTATATTCTAAGCTATATTCTGGACTCTTGTGAATTAATTCCTGATTCGGAGAATCCCTTTATTAATAATTCAGCCGACCATCCTTTTGCCGGAATAGTATGTAATAACGGTGAAAAGCCTAAATATCCAATGGCAATTGAAGGCTTAATGTATATGCTTGTTTTCAATTATATTGCTCAGGAGCAAAGGGAATCAACCGCATCCATTTTTCATTTTTATTTGCTGATACTTGGATTATCCAACCGGCTTTTGGTACAACAAGTTCACCAATTCGGATTTGAACAATTTCAAAAACTGACTGTAAATGAATTGCGAGAAAATAGTGAAAAGGCATACCGGAATAGATTCCTTCAGTTGCATGGAAATGATCAGCATAATATTTATTTTTTAGAAGGTCGGTTTTCTCCAAAGCCTACAGATATGGAAAACAAAGCACTCATAAACGCTATAAATAAGGGATGGGAGTATTTACAAGAATATATACAAGAAGAGTTGCGAATTTCGCAAGAAAATGCTCCTAAACTAAAACTTATAGCTCATTTTATAAAGAAAAAAGATGATGAAAAATCAGAAGATATAAGACATAAAAATCTTCGTTACGAAGTTTGGTCAAAAGCAAAAGTATTAGCTCTTATGAAAGCTAATGACTCTGCATTCATGAAAGATGTTGTCGGTATTGATGCTGCATCCAGTGAATTCGATGCACCACCCGAAGTATTTGCTCCATCATTCCGTTATTTGAGGCGTAAGGGCTTCAAGCATTTCACCTACCATGCAGGAGAAGATTTTTTTCATATTATCAGTGGATTGAGAGCTATGTACGAAGCCGTAACCTTTAATGATTTAGGTTGTGGTGACCGTATCGGGCATGCCACTGCTGCGGGAATATCTCCCAAACAATGGATAGAAAATGTGGGAAAAAATATATTTGTCCGGCAAGGTGAATATATGGATGATTTACTGTTTACGTACCATCTAATTTTATCTAAAAACAATGATAGTTTAAAAAATAACATTCCTCTATTAGTTAATAAAATACACGAGCTATCCTATTCGATTTATAAAAAAACGTATTCGCTGAAAACACTTGAAGATGCTTGGAAAATGAGACGGTTTTGCCCCACGCTTCTATTTTCCAGCTCCAGAGACAACGCTCTATTAAATGAGGTATTTGATGATAAGGAATGGAATGATATTGAAAATGAACTGATTGACTTGATACAAGACGAAAGAATTGAAATATTAAGAAAATATCATTGCAAAAAGGTTAGAGAAGAATATGAAAAAATCATTGAAATTGAAACGGAAGAATTCTATTCTTCATCGGAATTAGAAATACTGCAGCTTTTAGTTTTAGAGATACTGCATGAAAAAGAAATCGTGATTGAAACACTACCGACCAGCAATGTAAGAATCGGGCATCATTTTAACTTTGATACATATCACCTTTGGAATTGGCTCAAGTGGGAAAAAGAGGGTAAAGCAATACCGCCAATTGTTGTTGGCACAGATGATACAGGAATTTTTGCCACGAACATTTATAACGAATATGCTAATATTTACTGTAATTTGATTACGTCCAATAAAGTGAGCCACAATGAAGCAATGAAGGTAATTGAAAAATTGGATAAAAATGGAAGAATATATAAATTCACATAATTATGAACCCAGAAACAAATCGCATAGAATAAAAACAGTAACTCACGGAAGATTTTGAAAAGGAAGTTATCGCTTTTCTGAATTATACTGGAGGTGGTGTTATGTATGCTGGAATCGACAAGACTGGTAAAACTGTTGGTGTTTCTAATATTGATAGCGATATGCTAAAAATTGAAGATCATCTGAAAAATAATATTATGCCGTCATGGAGGTGTTTGATATAGTGGCAGAATCTATTGATGCCCAAAATGTTATAAAGATTACATTTGACAGCGGCATAGAGAAACCTATCAGTAGAGATACGATTAAGATTCTCTTCTTGGTGGCAGCTAATGGATATTACCTAATTTTATAGATTCAAAGAAAGTACTTATCTTTGATTTCAGTATTCTCCATGAGCAAACTACCGCAAAAGTACGTAGCAAATTAGTGGGATAATTATGGGATATGCTTGAAGCTAAAAATATAAAGTTTTAAATATCAGCGTGGTAACTTCGAAAGGAGAATCCCAGGCGGATCACTAAAATAAGAGAGCAATTCAAAGTTGTTTTTTTGAGTTGCTCTTTTTCATAACGCAGATGTGCAATATCTTAAACCAAGGATGATGGTAAAAAGAATAAAGAGGCATACTCAGTGTCTACCCGAAAGCAGCACAATAAGGAACTGAATTTTCTATTATAAAGAATCTAAAACAAATACAAATGTCGAAATCGTACAATAGGAATCCTATACGATTGCTTATATTTGTACTATCAGATCGTTTTTCAACAGATACCCTTTCTAAATATGTACAAAGAATACTTACCATGCCATATACTTGCTCCCTACGTTGATAGATATTGGGAATTCAAAGGCCAAACAGAACAAGGTATGCAAATAAAACTATCTACAGATGGATGTACGGACTTTATATTCATATTAGAAACCTCTGTTAATCATGGCATTATGATGCAACCTTATCATTCTTATTTTATTGGTCCCATGAACGTCTGTTCGGCATTAATAACATCATCAGGTACTATCAATACATTTGGAGTTCGCTTTCGTCCATGCGGACTATACCGTTTTATGAAAATTTCTCTAAGCGAATTGACAAATATAAGGTTAAGTGTAAATGACTTAGATACTATTTTCAGCGATTCTTTTGCTGAAAGGTTATTCGAAGAACAGAGTATTCAGTGCAAGATTAATTTAATAGAACGCTATTTGAAAGAACACCTATATAAAAGCAACTATACAATGGATGCACAAATCGCATATGCTGTGAATCAAATTAATGCGCATGAAGGCAAGATATCCATAAGCCATTTAATGAGCGAAGTTAATCTTTGCCAGCGACATTTTGAACGAAAATTCAAGTTACATACAGGTTTCACTCCTCAAAAATACAATAGTATAGTAAAATTCAAGAATGCGATTAAAATATTGAGGAACGAATCATCCGACAACCTTTTATCAGTAGCGGTAAAAGCCGGATATTATGATGCTTCTCATTTATCAAGAGAAGTAAAAAAGTTATCAGGTAGTACTCCTAATTTCTTTTTATCATTGCCACCCGATAATGAGGCTACTATCATTTATACAAAATAAAAAAAGTCGAATTCATCCAATACTCGTGTCTTACTATCCTTTATATTTGCAACATTAACTAAGTATATAAACAGTAAGAACATGAAACTTTGGAAATATAGTGGGACATTTTTAACAGCGACAGGAATCATTCATACGATTTATGCACTATTTATCGGAAAAGATGCTTTTTCGGAAATGCTCAGAAATGGATTGGTAAATTCTATTGGAGAGAATTATAGTCAAGGTTTCGCCTTTTGGTTCTTGATCTGTGGAGTAATACTTATCCTTTTGGGGCAAACGCTTCAATATTATATCAGAAAAGAACAAAAACCGGCACCCGTATTTTTAGGTTACTCTATTTTACTGCTTACCATAATCGGTTGTATTATTGAACCTGCCTCCGGTTTCTGGCTCTTTTTGCCGCAAGCAATTATTATTATTTATTCAAATAAAAAAAGAGGATTGTGATATCCTTCAATTTTGAAAAGAGGGCAGGCTTGTGCCTGCCCTCATAACCATTAAACAAATCACATTCGAGTCTTAAAGACCTACTAGTGATTCTGGTTTTAGAAACTCTGCTCAAGGCAGAAAGCGTACACACCTATACAATAGAACACTGCATAATAGCAGCATTAACTAGTCACATACCGCCAAACAGATCGTTTAGAATTAAAGGTATGCGAATGGTGTGAGTCCGGCTACCGCTTTATATCAGACATCTTGAAATGCCGGACATTTTTTCCTTGGGGAATATTCAGATGTCTGCAAAATCTTCTGATATTTATAATATCATTATCACTATAATAACTAAAATTCCAAATCAGATCATCCACATTTCTTACATTTTCAACAATTGCCTTAAAATATGGAAAGTCTACATCACCCAGCGAATGACCAAGCAATGTAATCTCCTTCAAATCATTCAGTGACTCAAAAAAGCCCAAGTTATGATCTATTATGTCATTAGAATGTTTTATGTTCTTCGCATAATAATTTTCCAAACGCTCCTCAATATGATCTACAGCATAATACCTTATTGGATTTTTCCAATTCCCTTTTTTCATATCCTTTAAAAAAAAAGCGAGATAGACCAACTTATCATTGGCAAAATATTTACCCTTCTTATCCTTCAGATTCGGGCGATATCTCCGACGATTTTTATGTTTATGAACCCACTCATCAAAAGCGACTTCATTATCCTCTACATTATGCCCTAAAACCAAAGAGCCAAATTTCTGTCTTCTATCTCCGTGAATATAAAGAATATGTTCCCGGGAAATATTATATTCTGTTTCAAGAAACAATGTATAATTAAAATTCAGGTAAGCAGCGTTCGGATCAAGATACAGCATATTCTTCCTAAATCCTTTCTTGTAATGTATTGTATTAATCCACCGGTGAAACTGATATTGCATTTCGAAGGTACAAGAAGAAACAACATCAGCAACAATATCTATAGGACCTAAATATTCAGCATAACTAAAATTCTCGTCATCTTCGTATAATCGCGGCAAATTCTCATCAACAAAATCAAAAATACGTTCCCTGTTCAGTTCACTAAGATATTTTTCAAAATCCTTCCATAAATAGTCTTTAGCCCAAGTGTTCTTTGAAGCTGGCAATTTGCGTCCGTATTGAAGGCACAAAAGATAATCATTATAATCATCAAAATTATTCATCATAGATCGGGGACCGAAGAAGAGTTCGAACATCTTCACGACAAAATCATTGTGCTTTAATAGGTAGTTGCGAAAATCCATATATGTAGAATCAGCACCATGATATCTGTCAAATCCATTACCTATAATATAAAGATGATGTATGGGATCACCATTAATTGAATATCTTTTTTTTCGATAAGGTTCGAGCATTTCGGCTCTACGCTGCAGGCAATAATCTTTCATCCCACTGACCAATTCTTTCGTTGAAAGGTCAAGTGGACATTGCATCAAATAATCACGAGCACTATATTTGTCCATATAATCTCTAGCTCGTTTAAAGGTAAGCCCGTCTATTCTCATGAATCCATTGCGAGCTCTGTCAATTAGACGGGCTCTATCAAAAGAATATAGAATATCACTATCGCCAATGTTCATAATTATCAAATTTTCAGTCACAGATTACAGCATCTATTGTTCTAGACCAAACTGTATCATTACATAAGACAACAAAGATAATAATTTTCAAAGTTCGCTAGTCTCATTGCCCAAAGATAGCCAACCAATTTCATACCGTTTGACCTATTGTTATGCAGTTATGAATAAAATAAAACCTCGTCAGCAAATCATATTTTCATCTATCATTCAATTGTTCAGCCTGTTACAATGCATCTTCTTATTCTTTTAATGTAAACAGACACATAGTCTGCTGATTTGAAATTGTCATTCTATAAAATAATTTATGCCTTTAAGCTAACTCACATGATGTGCGATAGCTAATCCATATCATGTGCGGTAGCTATTGCACATTATGTGAGTTAGTTGTCGCACTATATGCGCCAATCAATATCATAGATAGAAAAGCATGATTGCGACATTCAAATATACAGAGAGAGAACATAATACCCCAAAAAGAAGGTGCATTGTATTCATTTGTATAATAGAGTATTATGGAAAAAAGTGACTATGAGTTACTTACTCTATTGATGTTTCTTGAATCTACTTTCGAGTTACTGCAATCATTACAGACGAACACAATAAACATTTTCTCTATAAAAAATAATATCCGCGGGTGCATAAATTAATTCGTCCGCCTATAGGCAACTTTGCGTCCGCCTATAGGCAAACGTAACGTCGGCTATAGGCAAACTTGCGCCCGGCTATAGTCGGACGAATTAATTTATGTACTGAAAGAGATTATTTATTGCACAAGCCGGAGCTAAATTTAGTATAGGAATTCTTTATCCAATAAACGAGTTTTAGATTTATATGATTTGAATTCATATTTGGACGATTTAGTTCTTTTGCGTATCGGTTAGCCCATTATTGAATCATTCAACCCATTTTAAATGATAGGCAAGAAGCAATAATTCAATTGCTGACTTCTATCAATTATTTGATTAGAACACATTTATAGGATATCTATCAATTTAAAGCTCCATTTAGTTATTCTTCAATGTCCGAACAACTAAATGGAGCTTTATCATATATTTCTAAGAATCCTAAATAAGGAAAAGGATAAACCTATTATTATTTAGCGCTTTCCTCTTTTCCTCCACTATATTTTTCTCTTTCGATTTTCAACAATTCCTCAAATAACTTCACTGCTTGATCCATTGAAAAGTGATTTATATTCTCAAGATTTGAGATTGTACCAATATTAGTAGCGGTCGCATTGGAATTCTCATAAAAGTTATTTGTATAGTACAAGACAGTTTCTTCGGTGAACTTTTTTAATCCTTCTTCAGTAACACCCAATGCTTCTGCTACTTGCTTCACTCTTTCATCGTCAAGCTTCTCTGTCTGCTCCATCTTGGAGACAGCTTGCTTGGTAATACCCAGTAAGTCTCCCAAATCAGTTTGAGTCATTCCACGAAGGCGACGCACTCTTTCTATTTTCCGCCCTATGTGTAAGGCATTGGTATAAGTCTCAGGTTTCATAATAATAGTTCTTGCTTAGAATTTATTTGTTCTGTGATTATTTGTTTGCGTTTTTCAACAACTCAATCTTTTCCCTTTCGCTCTGCAACAAACGTTCATACAACTCCACGATTTTATCAAGAGGATTAATTTGTTGTGTATGAGCATAAACAGTTGCTGTTGCTCCCGGAGAAATCGTAGCATCTTTATAACTATTAATATTATAAATAGCTCTTTCGACGTCAAAGTCTCTTATTACTTCAGCAGATACTCCCAAGGCAGTAGCTATCTGCGTTAAAAGCTTATCTTCTATTTCATCTTGCTTTTCTATTTTTGAAATCTCCTGTTGACTAATACCAAGATCAGCCGCCAAAGCTTCCTGCTTCATGCCTAAATACACACGAATCCTCTGTAAATTGCGACCGACATGCCTTTGGCTAGCCTTATCTTTTATTTCAACATCCATATCATTGTTATTTAAGTGAATACGTTTAGGCAAAGATAGTAAGAATCAACTTAATTCAAATAAAAGTCAACTTTATTTTTTTCAATCCACAACGCTCTATGCCTACTTTTGTCCAATCAGTCTAAATAAACTGATATTGATCGTGGCGCCACATCAAATACATACACTCAGAGATTGACCGTCAATTCACGGTACAATCGCAGTTTTAACCAATAAAATCTAATAGCCTATGGAGTAAATCAAATCGGTATAATCGGAACATAGATTTAAATCATTCAGAGATTTAACTATTCAAAAACCAATTAGTGAACATACAATTAAACAAAAAACATGAAATCATTTTCTGATAAAACAAACATAGGGACAGACGTTACCCTAAAGACAGTTTATATGATAAGATTCTACCTGCTACTCCTTTTAACAGGGGTAATATCGGTAGTCGGAGCCACACAAGTCTACGGCCAGCAGAGCAGAACCATCTCCGGCGTAGTGAAAAACTCTCAGGGAGAGACGATAATCGGAGCTAATATTGTAGAAAAAGGCACAAACAACGGGACTATTACAAATGTAGACGGACTCTTCACACTGCGTGTGTCGCCCAACGCAGTACTCAAAGTATCTTATATGGGATACATAGAACAGGAAGTCAGCACACGCAATAAAACCAAACTGGAAATCACGATGGTGGAAGATGCCCGACTGATTGACGAAGTGGTAGTAGTAGGATACGGTTCCGTCAAAAAGCGGGATCTGACAGGAGCGGTAACCTCTGTCAAAAGTGCCGAGGTACTGGCTGCTCCTACCAGTAATGTGATGGAAGCCCTTCAAGGAAAGATACCCGGCATGGACATCACCAAAACATCGGGACAGGTAGGCGGTGAAGTCAGCATCCTGCTGCGTGGTTCGCGTTCCATATATGGCAATAACGAGCCACTGTTTATTATCGACGGAATCCCCGGAAGCTATAGTCAGGTCAACCCTTCCGATATTGAAAGTGTCGATGTTCTGAAGGATGCTTCATCCACCGCCATTTACGGTTCGGCAGGAGCAAACGGTGTTGTGATTATCACCACCAAAAGAGGAAAAGAAGGCAAAGCCACAATCAACTTTGACGCGTATTACGGCTTCAGCGGATCGCCCAACTACAAACACGGAATGACGCAGGATGAATGGGTGACTTACCAGAAAGAGGCATACCGATATAAGAACGGTGATTTCCCTTCCGATATGTCTGCCCTACTGGGCAAGCAGGCTTTTACAGATGCGTATAATGCCGGAAAATGGATTGACTGGGTAGACGAGGTTTCCGGCAATACAGCTACCACACAAAAGTACAGCCTTTCGGTAAGCAGCGGAACGGAAAAGACAAGGATATTCGCTTCGACCTCCTACAACCGGGAAGAAGGCCTGCTCAGCAATGAAAATCTGAACCGGTACTCTTTACGGCTCAACATCGACCAGCAACTCTTTTCGTGGGCGAAAGTCGGTTTTACCTCCAATCTGGTGTACCATGATTTGAATTCCGGCGTGAAAAACACGTTTACCCGTTCCCTCTCCGCTTTCCCGTTGGGGGATGCCTACGATGAGGAAGGCAAGATCAATCACGAATATATCACAGGGCAGTATTCTCCGATGGGAGATTTCATAGAGAATCAATATGCGGACAACACCCGTTCCACTTACCTGAATATGAGCGGGTATGTCGAACTGACTCCTCTCAAAGATTTCACATTCACCAGCCGGATCAACGGGACATTGAACCATTCCCGACGAGGACAATACTGGGGAAACCAATGCAACGCCAACCGTCCGAGTTATGCGGGTTCGCCTCACGCTTCCATCACCAATGACAACGCATGGAATTACACGTGGGAAAACATTCTGGCATACAGCACGACCCTTGCCAAAGCGCACACCGTAGGAGGTTCTTTAATCACTTCGTGGAACAAGAACCAGTCGGAAAGCAACATGGCTGCCGCAAGCGGACAGATGGTAGACCAATGGTCGTTCTGGCGGTTGACTTCGGGTTCCTCCCCACATGTGGAATCGGACTTCGCACAGACACAGAAAATGTCTTTTGCTTTCCGCCTCAACTATTCATACAAGAGCAAGTATTTATTCAACTTCTCCACCCGTTGGGACGGTGTCTCACAATTCTCCGCCGGACACAAATGGGATGCTTTCCCGGCAGGCGCCATAGCCTGGAGAATTTCCGACGAGGCTTTTATGGAAAAGACACGAAGCTGGCTGGACAACCTGAAACTGAGAGTCAGCTACGGCATCACGGGCAACTCCGGCGGAACGGACGCCTATAGCACCACTACCCAAGCCTACGTATATTCTGCCAGCGGAGTCTCCGTCAATGGAAAAATCGTTCCTTTCACACAATACTCGGAGACTTACGGCAGTGCCGACCTCGGTTGGGAAAAATCGTACAACTGGAACATCGGTCTGGACTTCGGCATACTGAACAGCCGCATCGACGGTTCCATTGAATGGTTCAGAACAACCACCAAAGGATTATTATTCAAGCGTATATTGCCCATCACCAGCGGACTGACCGGATGGGGTTCTCCTCTGTCTATCTGGCAGAATATCGCCCAAACCAGCAATCAGGGCGTGGAAGTGATATTGAACTCCCACAATATACAGCACAAGGACTTTACATGGAACACGACCTTGTCCGCCACCTGGAGCAAGGAGAAGATAGACAAGCTGCCCGACGGTGACCTGATCTCCGAGAACCTGTTTACCGGCGAACCGATTCACGCCATTTACGGCTATAAATATGCAGGTATCTGGGGAAGTGACACTCCGAAGGAGACGCTGGATGCATATGGCGTAAATCCGGGATTTATCAAGATAGAGACAGTGGATAAAAACGGAGACGGCGGAGTACATAAATACAGCACCGATGACAGACAAATTCTGGGACACACGAATCCGGACTGGATCATCGGACTGAACAACTCCTTCACCTACAAGAACTTCGATTTATCCGTCTTTGCAATGGCACGCTACGGGCAGACAATCAACAGTGACCTGCTCGGCTACTATACCGCAGAGCAAAGTGTGACCAAGAATCAGCTGGCAGGCGTGGATTACTGGACAGAGGACAATCAGGGCGCATACTTCCCGCGTCCCGGAACGGGAGACGAACAGAAAACGGTATATCCTTCGCTGAGAGTACACGACGGCTCCTTCATCAAGATCAAGAATATCACTCTGGGATATACCCTCCCCGCCAACATTTCCCGCAAGGTATTGATGGAGAAATGCCGCATCTACGCTACGGCCTACAATCCGTTCATCTTTGTGAAAGACAAGCAACTGAAGGACACAGACCCCGAAACGAACGGTTCGGACGCGTTTCCCACCTATCGGCAATTTGTATTTGGAGTTAATCTCACATTCTAATTAAAGAAGAAAATGACAATGAAAAATATCTATTTAAAAACATTTTTTTGCTCTGTCCTGCTGTCCGCACTATTCCTGCATTCCTGCTCGCTGGAAGAGTACAACCCAGGCGCATTTACCAATGAAACATTGGCTACCTCGACCGAGGGATACGAAACACTGATCAACCAGTGCTACTTCGCAATGGAAAGGTTTTACTACGGGGCCGCAGACTGGATGTCGCTGACCGAAGGGGATACGGACCTCTGGACGTACAAGGCTAACCAATCGACAAGCTACACCGAATGGTTCTGGTTTTTCGCCGGCACATCGCCCAACACGACCTACACCAATAACTGGTGGAACGGGACATACGACGGAATAGGTTCCTGCAACGAAGCCATCGCCTTAGGCGACAAGCCTCCCTACGCCACAGAAGAGGAACGGAATGCGAAAGTTGCCGAAGCCCGCTTCATGAGAGCCGTCTATTACTTCAATGCAGTGGAACAATTCGGAGGGGTAACCATGCTTACGGAACCGGAAACCAGCCTCAACTACTCTCCTGTCCGCACCGACCCGATGACTATCTACAAAGAAGTCATCCTGCCCGACCTGAGATTCGCATCCGAATGGCTGCCAATCGGGAATCATGCCACGACTACCACTCCGACCAAGAAGGCCGCTCTCGGCTTTCTGGCAAAAGCCTGTCTGCAGACCTACGAGTATGGAAGCACGGAATACCTGCAGGAAGCTCTCGACGCAGCTTTACAGCTGATCTCCGACTGCGAATCGGGTGGCGGGAAATACAACACTTATATGTATCCTACATACAGTGAAGTATTCGAAGAAAGCAATAACTGGGAAAACAAGGAAGCGCTCTGGAAACATCGCTGGTATGCAGGCACGGACGGACACGGTTCGAGCAACGGCAACTACAAGCTAAACCGCAATGACGAGTATTTCCTGTGTGACATCAATAAGTTCGGTGCCCGTGAAGACAATCAGGAGACACGACTGACATGGGAAGGCTCCATCAGCGGCATCTTCATGCCTACGCAACACTTGCTGAATCTGTATGTACAGAATGACGGCACGTTAGACCCCAGATTCCACCAGTCATTCACTACCCAATGGAAGGCCAATAAAAGTTATACTTGGGACGAAAGTGCCGTACACATGTACGATAAAGACGAAACAGTCATCGGCAAAGCTCTGAAGAAAGGTGATCCGGCCATTAAATTTATCATGCCGCAGGATGCGGATTATTCTACGGAAAAACAGAACGAGCACAAGACCGACTATTTGTTGATTGATTACAATCATGTCTACAGTGATGAAAACAACAATGTGAACATGAACTACTCGTATACAAATGTAACAGGGAATTACAAGAACGACGGTACCAGCGAGAATCTGTTCCGTTACTATTATCCGTCACTAAACAAGCACAACAGCAGTAACTATTACGTTGCAAACGCCTCCAAACAAAGAAACGGAAACTTAAACGCTACGTTTATCATGCGTATGGCGGAAGTTTATCTGATTGCCGCAGAGGCTGACATTTATCTGAACGGAGGAGCGAATGCCGCCAAATACCTGAATAAGGTTCGCGAACGTGCCGGAGCAAACCCGCTAACGGTCAGCATGACGGTTCGTGACGTATTAGACGAAAGAGGACGCGAACTATGCGGTGAATATTGCCGTTTCTACGATTTGAAACGGACAGGGATGTTCAAGAGTTCTGATTATCTGAAAGATACTCACCCGGATCTCGCACAGTTCTTTGATCCGAATTATGCTTTACGTCCCATTTCTACGACCTTTACCGCTACCATTATCAACGGCAGTGAGTATCAGAATCCGGGATATTAAAAAATGATCGGAAAACATCTTGGTTAATATGCATGAAGGGTACACTTCACACACAAATTGAAGTGTCCCCTTCTTAGCAACTTAGTTATTTATGCTTCTCAATTACTATTTCATGCTTATTTTCAACTGTTTACCTTCATATTTAACAATCTTTCCGCCAGTACTTTCCTCCACTCCTATTCCGGCATTCTTGTCAACCTTCACCAATCTCAAATTCCGGCATTGGGTCATTCCCGGATAATTACCTTTACGGTCGGAAATGGTCAACAATTTCTTTTTGTCATCCCATTTTATTTCAAAATTCGAACAAGCTCCCTTCTCATAATTATAATTATCGCCTTCATCTTCATACACCGTAAACGAAGAATCCGCTCCCGGATAAATCCGTATTTCCCAAGCTGCATCTTTCTTTTCCGATGTATATTGCACAACCGGCCCCATTGGAACGATGGCCCCCTGACGAACCAGCAAAGGAATACGGTCGATTGTCGCTTCCATAGTAACCCTTTGTCCGCCTTTATATTTCTTGCCTGTCCAAAAATCAATCCAGTTCGCACCATCGGGCAAATATACCTGACGTGTCTTGGCTACATTTTCCAATGGCTGGGAGTCAACCGAATAATACATCGGAGTTGTGACGGGAGCAACCAGGAAAGCAGGACCAAACATAAATTCATCCTTCAAATCAGCAACCTGCGTATCCGAAGCAAAATCAAAAGCAAGCGCTCTGGTTATCGTATAATTATCGGTATGAACTTTTCCCGCCAAAGAATAAATATAAGGTAATAAGCGATACCGCAAATGAATCATTTGAATCATACTGTCGTAAAAAGGCTCACCAGGTTTGCCAAAACGCCATACCTCACGGGGAGTATCGGTACCATGACTACGAAATACAGGCAAGAATGCGCCATATTGAAACATACGGGTATACAACTCACGATATCCCATATCAGCCACTCCTTTATTATAATCACCCTTCCAGAACCATTGACCACCTTTTTTAGTAAAGAAAGCACCAATATCAACTGTCCAATAAGGACATCCCGTAGCCATAAAGTTCAGTCCCGCCGGAATCATCCGGGCAAAAGAGTTCCAGGAAGCATAGGTATCGCCATTCCACGTAATAGTAGAATAACGCTGCTGCCCGGCATAACTGGAGCGGGTCAAATTAACCACACGCTTGTCTGAACTTGTAGCACGCTGATTCTCATAAATCCCCATTGCATGATATAAAGAATACAGCTGACTTCGTTCCGCTCCCAATACATCGCTCAGTAGTTTGGTATTTAACTCCCAGCGACGCTTGTGACTATCATTTCCATAATGATCACCCATATGAGTCCAGTCAGCATCCAATGGTTCAGAAGCATCACACCACCAAGCATCGAAACCATTATCAAAAAACTCATTCTTCGCATAGCTCCAATACAACTTCCTTGCCAACGGATTAAAAGCATCGTAAATAGCCGAAGAATGCAGAAGTAGATTCTTCTGTTTAAAATCAGCGTGCTGAGGACAATTCATGGCATTAGGCCATATTGAAACCATTAATTTGGCGTGCAAAGAATGAATTTCATCTGCCAGTTTCTTTTTATCAGGATAATGTTTCGGGTCCATACTCATTCGTCCCCATTGACCTCTGGGCCAGTAGTTCCAGTCCTGCACAATCATATCAATAGGAATCTGCCTTTGGCGATATTCTTTTAAAGTATTGATCAGATCATCGGAACTGACGTACCGTTCTTTCGACTGAATATATCCGAAAAGATGAAGAGGCATCATGGGTGATGCGCCTGTCAGCAAACGGTAATTAGCCACTACCCCATCCAATGTCCGGCCTTTCATAAAGTAATAGTCAATCTCTTTGGCTGCTTCCAGCTCCACATAACTACCTTCCGAATTGTCTTTGAATACCATCCCGCAACCCGCATCGAACAACAAACCGTACCCGTTGGTCGATACCAGCACCGGAACCATTGCCTTCAGATTATGCTGGCACAAATAGAGTTCCTTTCCCCGAAGGTTCATATAATCCTCCATATGTGAGCCAAATCCATATAAAGCCTCCAAAGGTTGCCAGTCGAAATTTATCCTGTACTTCCAGGTATAACCTATGGTATCACGACGAAGAATATTTTTCACTTCCTTATCTCCATCCGCTGTTTTCTCAATACGTTTAGATTGTTCGTCGTATACGACATGCTCCATCACCTTCTTTTCTCCAACTCTCGGCAACTTGCCGTCTTCCCGAAGCAATAAGGAACCATCCGTATTTAAATAAGAGATAAAACCAGTATTTAAATCAACCTTAACAATCAGGCTGTCCGATTTTAAAACACAACTATCAATCTCCTTACCAGAGGTAAAACGGACAGGTCGGGTAACATGAGGCATACAAACACCTGTGCTATTCCCCTTAAATACATTTTCCCCCGTATATTGTACTCTCACAATATCCGAAGTGACAAATTCAACCTTCAAAACACCTTGCTCCAATTGACAAGACACACCATTCACTAAAAAAGTAACATCCTTACTTTTTGAAAAAGCGGCAAATGTATTCATTAAACCTAGCGAAAGGAGCATTAACCGTGCTAAAGTGAATTTTCTTATTCTAAACCGACTTTTCATATATATATATTTTGTGATTGTTTTACTGAACAGACTGCAACTCCGCATTGGTAAGTGAACGTACCCATTCAATTACCACAGGTTCACCACAAGTATCGCCAAAATCCAGAGTCATGGTTGCATTTGTTAAAGCCTTAGAGAATGAGTATCCATTTTTTGACCGGACATCTGTTATTTTAAATACATATATATCCTCACCCACTTTCATTGCTTTATCCGAATCAAATTCCCAAAACTCCGGCGCCGCACTTATACTATAAGACAAAGTTAACCATTTCTTATTTGCCGATGCCGGAATACCAGGAGCTTTTACCACTATATTGGGATAGGCAGAAGAATCGTACTGAACACGTTTCTGTAGTTTAACCCCCGAAGAGACCAATGACATCACTCCGTTGACTGCCCGATATGAGGCTGTAGAGAAGTTCCATGCTTTCAACTGGGTAAGATCTTCTTCTATCCTTCCTCTGTCTTTTCCGGTATTCAAATCATCACCCAAATAATAAAGCAGACTGCCAAAACCGGTATTGTCGCAAGTAAAACCCGCTCCCTCAGGGCGTACAAGACCTAAAACGATTTTCGTATAGGGCATTTCCAGCCCTTTTCGCAACACATAGTGATTATAGGCTATCTCAAAAACCGAACGGAAACGCCCCATGCCCTCTTTTCCAAAAGTAGAAAGATGTGAATATTTTCCGGTTATATCTTTCCATTTAACAAAGGGAACATCGTACCCCAGATTTGATTTGGCAATGTATTCATATCCTTTCATAATACGGTTATCCAAAGCACCATACAAATCATCACCTTGTGTCCAGGCCACTTCCGCCATATCAGCAAAGCAACTGACACCCAGCATTACATGCTGTTGGTCACGACCGGCTTCCTGCGATTGCCCGCTTTCGGCAATGTAATTAGGCAGACTTCCGTTATCTCTTCCATGATAAAAGAAGTCAATTGCATCATCATAGAGCTTACGGTCATTCAAAAATACCCCGAAAGAAAGCTGCGCCTTAGCTACTGCGGCTCCCCAATTACCATTAGTATAGGGGGGCGTTTGAAAGAATTTGCTTAAAACCGGCTGAAACACCTTTCGGAACATAGCCTCTACACACTCTGTATCCTGCTCACTCCAACCATTCGGATAATGAGTCTCCATATAAGTATAGCGCATAATCTCCGCCGCATTAACCAGTATAAATCCCTGCAGTCCCGCACAAAGCGGAGCATCATTAGTAGGCGGTATCTGCCGAACGGTACGAGCATAAGCTCTGATAATTTCCATGGATTTGTCCGCATGGGCTTTCTTTCCGGTTATCTTCCAAAGAAGGGCATTGTAATAGGCGGAATTAAAATCACGTTCACTAGGTCCTTTGGTGTAACCATACTTTCCATCCCGGCTTATTATTTCGAAAGGTCCTTTCATCTGATAGTCGGCCCTGGCTTCCGGTAGCTTTGCGAGAATCTCATACGAACCATAAGCCGGTTGGGCTTTCTGATCAACTAAACGCTTTATCCGCTCCAATGATTTTTCGGAGTGGAGTACTCCTGGATGAATAAACTGTTGGGCGAAAGCACCGGGAATAATGCATACCAAATTACAAAGTAACCATATTTTTCTTAATCTCATAGCAATGAAAAGTTTAGTAAAAGAGCAACTCCCACACTGAGGGTTTTGCCGCTCCGGGTTTATTTAAAAAGGAAATTTTTACCGATTTGCATACCTTGGAAATCGGAATATGAACGGGTGATCCTTCAATCCCCTCGGCTGTATAATCTGCAACTGCCACCCAGTTTTTTTCATCATCAGCAGTTTCAACCTTTATGAAATACCTCTTCCAAGGATATTCAAAACGAACCTCCATGGTATCAATATATGCACTATCCTTAAAAATGGCTGATAAATAGGAATTTTCTTCGCCATCTGTTGCTTCCCAACGCGTAGCATAGCTGCCATCCAATACATTTTTCGCCATAAAGTCTTTATTCCGCTCCGAACTTGATAAGATTTCATCCACTTGTATGAATTGCCTGTCATCCTTGTTTAGATCGGGGAATAACTGGGTATGATGCGGCACAATATTATTAATTTCATTTTCCGGATCATTGAAAGAGAGTTCACTCAAACAAGTCTGACGGAAGGCCGACCCATCATTTAAAAACGGCCAACGATGCCGGTGATACAACATATAGGTTTTGTTATCGTAAGTAAACAGGGTATGGTGACCGGGACCATAAACTTTCAATTCTTTATTTGTAGTCAGGATTGGACTATTCCCAGCTTCTTCAAACGTACCAAGTGGATGATCGCCTACAGCATAACATACCTTGTAAGTATCATCAATTGTTTTTCCCTCCGAATAAGTCAGATAGTATTTACCGTTATGTTTCAGCATATACGGGGCTTCAAAATAGTGCGCAGGCGTTACTTCCACCGGTTCTGTCGCAAAAGAAGCCATATCGTCATTCAGCCGGGCTCCGAAACAATGACCGTTAGTCCATCCCCAACCGGATCCCCAATAAAGATAGGCTTTTCCATCATCATCAATAAAGGCTTCAGCATCTATTACATGATAATAGCGAGTGGTATCAAACGATATCATGGGTTTATCTCCCAACGCGTTTTCCCAAGGACCAAGCGGATGGGCAGCTTTACCACACCAGACCTCTGACCCCACAGATACATACATATAAAACATATCTCCTTTTTGAATAACAGAAGGCGCCCATACCATGTTTTTATGGGAGAGAGCCGATGTACAAGCCGCTTTCGTTGGCCAGTTCAACCGATGAAACGTCCAGTTCCGGAAATCCTCGGAAACCCAGCAGGGCAGAAAATCCGCTCCCCACGGATCGACCGTCGCATAGAGATAAAACTTACCTTCATACTGCACCAGCGAAGGATCTGCAAAATATCCCGGAAGGATGGGGTTGTTTATTTCCGTCATTTGAGTTTCAACTTTCTCTTTGGGCTGATTACAACCGACCAAAAGAAAAGAGCATAATAAATAAATTCTTGTTTTTAATTTCATAAATACATCCCTGAGTTTAATGATTAAAGCAATGAATACAGTATTTTAGCATTTACAAAGATACAGATAAATAATATCGATCCTATGTCATATAGAATCATAAACTGGTCGGTCAGACAAACAGTTTTGTTTCCGGCTAAGAAAATGGTTCAAATTGTACTACCTCATGAGGCTATGAGTACTATGAATATACCGTTTTTTTTGTTTTCTTTGTAGTAGAAAAACCAATTCCTATTAATAATGAGATATCTGTCATCCATCCTAGTATTGCTTTTAAGCATAAGCAGTTTTGCTATCAATCAATATAAATTCCGTCTAATAGATATCGTCGATGGTCTGTCCGATAATCAGATACGTGGATTGAGCATCACCCCCGACGGGCGTATTGCTGTCAGAACCGCTTCCATAATGAATATCTATAATGGGACGACCTTTGAATACTTCCATTATGATAAAAAGCAGAAATACGTATGGAATTATAATCGCCCCACCAAAGAATATTACGACAATCAAGGGAGAATATGGATGAAAGAACTCGGATATCTGCTACTTCTTGACCTGAATACCAACAAATTCAACTACAATATATCGGAAGAATTAGCCACACTGGGCATTACCAAACGTCTGAAGAATCTCTTTATCGACGACTCCAAAAACTACTGGTTTCTGACTGAAGATAATACATTTACCTTTTACGATACAACCCAAAGCAAACTTATTACGATAGAAGACGGTCAGAGTGATTTCACCAGACTATACGGAATCCCGATGGAACTGACTCAATACAAAAATCTCTGTTGGATTGTATATAGCAGCGGATTAATACGTTGTTGGGACTATACCTCTCACGAATTTATTTTTCAGGAAACCCGTTTCTTGAATATCATAGGCGACTTTACCGATAGAATATATATCCATCCCGACGCAGTGGGGAATATCTGGCTGATGTATAACAATGCTGTTTACTTTCACCACAGGATAAACAGAGATTGGAAAGAAGTTGCCACGATTAAAGGTATATCCAATTTTTTCACCTGCATGGACATGGATAACGACGGAAATGTATGGGTAGGAACTTCCAAATCCGGATTAAGGTATATTGACGGCAAAACATTCGAAGTAACGCACCTGCCAGGCATGCGTCTAATAAACGGGGGAGTACAGGACAATGACATTTACACACTCTTTATCGATCCTAATAATGGCATATGGATAGGTACACTTTTTCAGGGATTGTGTTACTATCATCCCAGCATGCAAAAGTTTCAGCTAATTCAGACCATTAATACCGGAACACAAATTACTAACGAAACCATACGCTGTTTTCTGGAAGAAGAAGACGGTACTGTCTTAATTGGCTCTGGAGACGGTTTATATCGTTTCTACCCGGAATCAAAGAAAGTGGAACGATTGTTTAAAGAACAAATCAACGACCTGTGTCTCTCTATCAGGAAAGACCATAGCGGCAGAATATGGGTAGGAACTTATCTGGGCGGATTCTTTTGTATAGAAGGAAAACAAATAAGACAATATCTCAGGTCATCAATCAATCTGGAGAAAGATCCGAACCAAAATATTTCAAGATGTATCTATGAAGATACAGATGGTCGATTCTGGGCCTGTGTAACAGGCGGTGTAGGGCAAATCGATCCGGTTACTGGAAAAATGCTATATATGCTAGCCGATAAATATCCGGAAATAAAGGACTATACTCTAATCTATCACCTCTATCCAATTAACGATGAAACATTTGCAGCAGTAGGAGATAAAGGTATCTACTATTACAATACTAAACGAGACAGTTTGTATATTCCCGGAACTGACAATCCCGATTTTGAACAGAACATCAAATATTTCGGGATATTAAAAGACACCCGGGGACTTGAATGGTTTGCTACCGAAGATGGAATCAGAGTTTGGGACAAAACTAAGTTATATAAGCTCACCGTCACTGAAGGGTTACCTAATAATGAAGTATACTCCCTACTTGAAGATGACAATGGAGTAATATGGGCTTCAACACTGAATGGCATTTGTAAAATCGCCCCCATTCAATCCAATGATACTTATAACTTTTCGATTGTAAATTTCGGAATCTCAGATGGATTACAATGGGGAAAATTCTATGATCATTCAGCTCTTAAAGCCAAAGACGGCACATTATATTTTGGAGGAGCACATGGATTTAATTATTTTGATCCCAACAAAATCATCTACAATAATAGTAAGAACAAACCTGTATTAACAGCATTCAGAATCTTCAATTCCCTTATAAAAGAAGAAGAAAAATATAATGGAAAAGTTATATTGGAAGAACCCATAAATAAAACCAAGCAAATAACCCTTAAATACAATCAGAATTTCATTACATTTGAGTTCGCGGGTATGAATTATGTTAATCCATCACAGACATACTATAAATACATGCTCAAGAATTTTGATGAAGATTGGAATGAAATTTCAGGCAATGAACTGGGCAAGGCTACTTACACCGGCCTCCGCCCGGGAAAATATAACTTTATGGTATATACAGCCAACAATGATAAAGTATGGGGAGAAATACCCTACGAATTAACCATTATAATTACTCCTCCGTTTTGGGCTACCTCTTATGCTATAATCATTTATATCATATTGAGCATAGCTATCTTTATTTACATTCTAAAACGATATCAAAGACGGACGCAGAAAAAAATACTCAAGGAAAAAGAGATATATGAACAGGAACAGAAAATAAAACTGGACCTAATGAAATTTCAATTCTTCACCAATATCAGTCATGAATTCCGCACTCCTTTAACATTAATATTAACTCCTCTCGAAACGTTAATAAAACAGCAGAGCGATATGGTATTGAAGAAGAAGCTGGATTCTATCTATCAAAATGCACACCTGCTGCTTAGTCTGGTTAATCAGCTTCTGGACTTCAGAAAACTGGAGATAAAAGGGGAGAAAGTTTTATTCAAGACAGGAAACATCATACAATTCATAAAAGATATATATCTACAATTCAAAGAGTTATCCACTACTAAAAATATCGATTTCACCCTAGAAACATCGGTTGATTATCTCCTGATCAATTACGATCATGATATGATGTATAAAATCATTAATAACTTGTTGTCTAACGCATTTAAATTCACTCCACAAAATGGGCATATACAACTTACTGTGAATAAAGCAGACAGAAACGATAAAGAATACATCATGATAGAAGTAAGCGATACCGGATGTGGCATCGATGAAAAAGACCTGCCTCATATATTTGAACGCTTCTATCAGATAAAAGACGATAATGCACCAGCCGGAAGCGGTATTGGCCTGCATCTGGTTAAAGAATACGCCAGATTACATAACGGAGATATAACAGTGAGTAGCCAAATTAACATCGGCAGTACTTTTACAGTATATATACCGGTTGATTTGCCTAAAACCAATGATAAAAATCATCAGGAAGAAGAAGAAGAAGAAAAGAATGGAACAGGTGAAGGTGACATCATACCCGACACAAAAGAAAAAGACGATAGAAAAAAACTCCTTGTTGTTGAAGACAATGACGAGTTCCGCAATTACTTAACCGAGCAACTTAGTGAATGTTATCGTGTCATTGATGCTCCGAATGGAGAAGAAGCTGAGAAATTGATACTATCGGAATATCCGGATTTAATCATCTCCGATTTGATGATGCCCAAAATGGACGGGATCGAATTGTGTCAACGTGTTAAATCCAACATACAAACTTCTCACACTCCTTTCATCCTACTAACGGCCCGTACTTCGGACGAATCAAAAATGGAAGGTTATGAGGCCGGTGCTGATTCTTATATTTCCAAGCCATTCAGTTTCGAACTATTGTGTATACGAATAAAGAAACTAATTGAGCAACAGGAAAACAGGAAAATGTTATTCCATAAAACTATCGAAATAACTCCTAGCAGTATAACTACCACCTCTCTTGATGAGGAATTGGTAAGAAAAGCTCTAAACTTCGTAGAAGAGAACATCGACAATCCGGAATATTCGATTGAAGATTTAAGTAAGGACCTGGGACTGAGTAAAACTCATTTGAACCGGAAGTTGCAATCTATTGTTGATTTAACGCCACTCCAATTTATCCGGTCCATCCGTTTAAAAAGGGCGGCACAATTACTCACCAACAGTCAATATAACATAAATGAAATCTCTTACATGGTAGGTTTCAACACCTTAAAATATTTTAATTCACACTTTAAAGAGGAATTCCAAATGACACCCAGCCAATACAGGGAAAAGAATAAAGGATAGTTTCCTGTACTGCTATTTTTCTGTATTTATTAGCAGGTCTGTATTTGTAATGGTGTCGTGAGAGATTTTCCGTTTACTAGAATAATATGAAAACAGTAAAAATAATCGTTCCTACCATTCTATGTGCCGGAATGTTGCTGCCCTGTATGGCACAATCCTCACTGGTTGATTCCATTCAAGATCGCTTTAAAGATCAATTGATGCTGTTTCCGCAAGAGAAACTTTATCTCCATACAGATAAATCTGCTTATATTGCAGGAGATACAATTTGGTTTCGTGCGCATGTGGTCGATGCAGCTACACACATCCCTGCAACTGTGAGTCGATGTGTCTATGTAGAACTTATCAATCAGTTGGATTCGGTTATTCATCGGGTTAGAGTTTGTTTGAGTGACTCTATTTATTGCGGTTATATGCCAATTCCCATATCTGCTCCGCAGAGTAGTTACCATTTATGTGCTTATACTCGTTTTATGGAGAATCTGAATCAGGATTGCCTGTTTGATGTCGAATTGCCAGTGATAAATCCGGTCATTACAGGAAATATATCTGAAACATTGAAGATAAAAGATGAACAGCAGGATGCTACAGCATCATTGTTCGACTTAAATCACCAAAATGATATTCTGTCAGTAGCTTTATCTCCGGTCGTTTTAGCTAAATTATCACGAGGAGAAAAGTTATATTTGGCCATGCATTGCCGTGGAATCGTATTTTATGCTGAAGCCCTCGAAAAAGAACGTGAACGCTATTTATTTGATATCAGTACCTTTCCGGCAGGTGTAGTCCAAACATTATTACTGGATGACCGGTTACATCTTCTAGATCAACATTTATTGTGTACGAATGAAAAAAAAGGTCCGGATATAAAGTTTACGACAGATAAACCAACTTATAGTCGCAGAGAACAGGTTAATGTTGTCATGAAGCTGCTTGATGAGACAGGTAAACCTTTGAAAGGAGATTTTTCCGTATCGGTGACGGATGATGCCAGTGTATGTTTGGATAGTCTCCGCATGATCGCTCCATATTTACTATGGGAATCCGATTTGTCTGCTGACCGGAAGCATTGGCCACGCTACAATCTCAAGAATTTATTAAATGGCAATTATCAACACCCAGCCGGTCTTTTTGATGTATATCCTGAAATAAAAGGAGTCGCTTATGATTTTTATAGCCGCAAAGTAAAACCAGATGCTGAAGTTTCGATTTTTGGCATAGAATCTCTTTTTAGCGCCAAACAACATACAGACTCTTCGGGCAGATTCTGTTTTACCGGGTTTGATTTTCCCGAAGGCTCTACTTTTCTAATAAGAGCAACAGGCAAAAGAGGTAATAAATCAATCCAGCCGATAGTGGAACCGGAAGTATTCTATCCATTCAAACATTCTGCTGTCAATCACAACGCTAACTCAGCTAAATCTTATGCTTATCGGAATGAAAACCGGGAACGGTTTGATTCCTTGGCCCAGGCAATGAACAGTTATCAGTTGGACGAAGTCATTGTAAAAGCTGACTCTGTAAAGAAAATAGGTAAATCAGTATATCATTCTTTTATGGGAAGGGTAAAAACAGCGGAAGAATTAATGACTCCTCATCCGAGATCGTTGGCGGACATGTTAGAAAGATTTCCCGGAGTATATATAAGCGGGGATAGTGTAATGCTGAGCGGGATTAAAAATGAACTGTTTTTTCTGGATGACACCCCTACTACATTTGAAGATGTGAGGAATATAAACATTGATGAAATAGATGAAATAGAAGTTATAAAAGATGCGTCAGCAGCAGTTTTTGGAATGAAAGGAGCAAACGGTGCTATTCTGATCATGACAAAACGGGGAGAAATAACACGCCCCGAACTTGTGAGAAACGTAGTACGTGTATCCCCTTTGGGGTATCAGCGGTTAAAACGTTTTTATCCGGTCTGTTATGATACCGAAGAGAAGCAAAGTTCTGCATTGGAAGATAACCGCTCGACTCTCTATTGGAATCCCTGTGTACCTATAACTGATAATGGAGAAGCTTCTTTTGATTTTTATACCTCAGATAGCGATACACCCTATACAATTCTCGTGCAAGGAGTTTCTGAGGATGGGTGTATCATTTCTTTAAAACGGAAAATACTCCGGACTGTGACCCGATAAATAACATAAAAGAGCCATACCGAACTCTATATAAGTTGCGATATGGCTCTTGTCTTGTCAAAAAGGATAGCCAAGTTTCAAATTACAAGTTTAAACTTAATGTTGAACTATGACATTCCTCTCTACATCCTGAAAAACAATTCCTTTTATTCCAGCAAATAAGCTCTGACCTCAGCCGCACTGACAGATTTTCCTCGATTACTCTTAGTAAACACCAGTTTCAAATAACGAGCTTGCATCGGTTCAAAAGATACACGTCCTGTAATCTCTTTGTTGCTCGAATCACCAAAAACGATCGTTCCTACCAATGGAGCAGTATCGGCATCCATACCAACATATACTTCTACCGTATGAACGTCCGCTGTATTGTTGTCATTCCGCCTATCCAATTCCAGTTGTGAAACCCGTTCCTCATCACCCATATCAATCACCAGTGCTTGCGGTAAATCACCCTTTCCTGTACCATTGTTCCATATGTTGTGCCACAAAGAAGAAGAGGTGCCATCTCCGTCAATAGCCTTCCAAGGCTCATTGTTCACTTGCCAGGAAGTAGCTGTTGCCGTCCATTTTGCACGGTCAAGCATTCGGAAAGTGCCATAAACTTTCACCACACAGGTAGACGAAGTTCCAGCACCATCAGCCGCCATTGCCGTGATAGTTACCGTACCTGACGAAAGTGCCGTAACACGTCCTTCCGCATCAACCGTAGCTATGGATTCATCAGACGAAATGAATTTAACAGATTTATTTACCGCTGTTTCAGGTAATACCGACCATGCCAGTTGCAGTGGCTCCTCACCCTTAATAATAAACAAATTATCCGAGTCGGCAAAAATTATATCACTAACCGTTTCCGGACTAGTTACCTTAATATCAAAAGTGGCTACAATATTTGTCCCGTCCGTAGAAGATACTTTTACTTTTCCAACTCCCGGTTTCAAGCCACTAATCATACCTTCACTGTCTACTGTAAACACATCCGTATTCAATGATTCATACTTCACCGCCGGATTTGCAGCATAATAAGGTATAACTAAAAGCGGCAATTTGGCTGTAGTACCCACCTTCACCCGAAATTCCGTAGCATCATCCTGTAGCTTGATTTTCTTTATCTTATGTGAATTCAACTGTTCATAAACAGAAGTTGTAATCTGTCCGGAAACAATGCCATCAGGATGCTTTTCCGTAGAAATAGCCAAATAAAGTTCGCCTGCCAACAAAGCTTGTTCTTCAGCAGCTGATAGCCCCTGATAAGAGGAAATAACAAAACTTATCCCTGCTTCATTAGTGGGATTGTTATTCGAATATTTTAGAAAACGTATCGCTCCATTGCGTTGCGCCCCCTTGTAAATCTTAACACCGACTATCTCATCTTCTCCTTTTACAAACAGATCGGTCCACGACACAAGCAACGTCAATGTTCCTGTTCCTTTGTCATAAAAGCCTTCTACCTCCCCTTTTGTTTGAAGGTCAGCCTTTATCTTATACGTTTCCCCTTCCCCGGAAACCATGCCTTCGCCTTGCACGCAACCGTGAAACAGTAACATCAAGGCAACTATCAATATATAGTTTATAGATTTCATGTTTCTTTATTTTTTATTTATTAACATTAATACCCGGGATTCTGAATCAATGCGCCAGACTTTGACATTTCACTTTGTGGAACGGGCCACCAATACAGCCGATCATCCCATACATGGTTCAGCACCTCTATACGACGATAACTAAAGCTTTCGCCTCCATCATCAAGTACCCTGCGTGTAATCTCCATTCCATGACTAGGACCACCCAACACTTCTTTTGCAATCTTCCAACGGCGGACATCCCAATAACGATGTTCTTCAAACGCCAGTTCTATCTGACGCTCTGTCTGAATCAGCTTGCGCATATCTTCTTTTTTGATATCATCCATAACACCGTATTTGTTAGATTCCCCTTCTTCTATCTCAGCACGCTGGCGAATCATACGAATATACTCCTTTGATTCTTCCGGAGCCAATGCTCCGTCTGCAACCAGCTCATTAGCAGCTTCTGCAGCAATCAATAAAATTTCCGCATAACGCATCAGGATAGTCGGGCGATAGTCATAGGTTTCCAAGCCACCATTATCCAAAATAAATTTCATGCGATAGTATCCTGTAGTTGTCGCATTTGGCTGATAAATACCATCTTTTATAGCACTTGTCTCATCAGGATTCCCCGTTGTCACCATGTCACCAGTATATGTCCTCATTAACGCATCCTTATAAGCATTCATCATACGATAAGCACCGTTATAAGATACTGTTGCCTTTAAACGCGGATCACGATTCAGATACATATCATCACCATCCTCATATGTATACTTACTCCGGCTATCACGAATCGGAAAACCATCAGCCATAGGGAAAGCATCTACTAATTCCTGCGTAGGAAAGCCTGTAAGCTTATTTAAATTAGCAAATCGTGAAATACGTGAATTAGGAGAATAATAAGCATCCAATGCTACACGATTCTGGCTGTCACCTTGTTCATTCGAAAGAAAATCGCAAAATATAGGTTCTTTATTCGTCACAGCATCATGCATAAACGCATAATAGAACCGGGGCCACCAGCTTTTGGCCGGTGTAGTGTTGTCTTTTTGACCGGGCCGTAACTCATACCATGAATTTGTATTATTAAGATCTATAAATCTTTTAACTGCATCATAAGCGGTCTTCCAGCGAGCTGCGTCATAATCTCCATAAGAAACCAGCAAGTTCGGATCATCTTCACGTTTACAATTCACTAACGGACTTGCCGCATACAGAAGAATACGCGCCTTCAAAGCCAGAGCCGCCATACCGCATGCACGCCCTTCGCTTTTCCCATGAATGCTTCCTACAGGATTAACAGTTCCCTGACTGTAAATATGTCCCGAACGCTCCAAATAATAGAAAGCACTGTCACACTGGTCTACTGCATACTTAACACTTTCTCCATAAGTAGATCGAGGCACATCGATCTTATCATTTTCAGTATATACCCGGTCTTCAATCAAAGGAATTCCACCATAATGTTTTATCATCGTGGCTATAAACCATGCACGAAGAAAGAAAGCCTGTCCTTTCCAATATTCAATGGTGGCCTTAGTAAGGGTCTCACCTGGTTTATTCGGGTCTGAACTCAGAATAGCCGCTACCTTCCCCTCATTGTAATTGTTCATGAAAATGTTGATAGCGCGCCATTTATTATACGTATTGTTCCACGCATCGTTTCCCGCATTATTAACATTGACCGTCCCTTGAGCTAAGTACATACCCATGCTTAGTTCCGCCCCTCTTGCCTCCAGTTCTTTGGCAGGAAAATCAAGACCACACTGCCCGAACCGTTTATAGCTATGGGAATAGCCGATTTGACCGTAAAAGCCATTGACAACACCTGCAACTTTCGCACTGTCCGAATAGACCTTCTCCTGCGTTTCAGAAACGTCTACTTTCTTATCAAGATACTCATCACTGCATGCTGCAAAAGTGACAAGTCCGCAAGCAGCAACTAAAAAAAACTTTGTGATATATTTCAGTCTCATATTATTATTTCTTAAAATGCACATTGAACTCCAAACATATAACTTGCCTGTGTAGGATAAACCGAACTGCTCGTATTTTCAGGGTCCATACTCAGCTTCGTCAGATTAGAAAAGTTGAGCAGATTATAACCGGTAACATACAAGCGCACTGCTTTCACTATATCTTTTGTAGTTTTTCGCAGCCAGTCCTGTGGCAACTGATAAGCTATTTCCGCACTTCTCAAACGAATATACGAAGCATCCAAATACCAGAAATCAGAAAGATGGGTATCATAATTATTATTTTCCCAAGTCGTAATTCCCAAACGTGGAAAACGAGCATTCGTATTTTGCGGAGTCCAGCGTTCAAGCATCAATTCTTGCATATTGTTCGCAAAAGGTACAAGATTACCTCCCATATTAGGAATAGCATAATCGAATGCTCCTTGCCACAACATATTAAACGATAATCCTTTCCAGCTACCTCCAAGAGTAATACCATAGGTACAAGTAGGCGTATCGGGTTTAGATATATACGTTTTATCGGCATCAGTGATAAAATTATCACCATTCAAATCAGCATAGCGTAAATCACCGGGTTGCAAATTGCTTGCCCAAGCTGGAGCCGGAATACCTTCTTTCAACTTACCATTTTCATCAAAATCCTCTTGTTGATAAAAGCCAAGGCATTTCAACCCTAACTTCGTGCCTATACGATGTCCGGTTTGTGCCTGATAAGGGTAAGCCGGTGCTTCACTAACATATACCACCTTATTTTTAGCATAAGAAAAAGTAGTACCCACATTGTAACTAAAATCACCTATAGAACCACGATAACTCAACTCACCGTCAAAACCTGAATTCTCGGATTTACCGATATTGCGTTTGGGTAGTGTTTGTCCGATAATAGCAGGTATGTCACCACTTGCAATCAGCTGATCATAACGCTGGTTACGGAAGTAATCTATCGTAAAGCGCAAGCGTCCATCAATCATATTCATATCCAAACCGACATCAAGCTTACGTTCTTTCTCCCAAGTGGCATCGACATACACCAGTTCTCCCTCAGTTGTCGTATTTCCCCAGGGATTACCTCCTCCTTTCCAAATGACATCCGTTGTATTTTTATCTTTTCCAAAAGAATTATCGCTACCGACCAGACCGTATGAGGCACGCAACTTGAACAAGTCGAAGAACGGGAAAGCACTCTTGAAAAACGTCTCTTCCGACAGGTTCCAACCTACCGAAACAGCCGGGAACCAACCAAACTTTTTCTTTCCGACAAAACGGTCATTACCGTTATAAGCAACATTGAATTCCACCATATAGCGATGTTTAAAATCATATCCCAAACGCCATGTCATACTCTGGTCATTGTCCGACAAATTCTTTTGATTTATGTATGACTGGCGACTGATAAGATACAACATGTAAAGATGGTGTGTCGCATTGAAAGTGCGATCATAATTCAATCTTCCCTGATAAGTAACCTTATAGTTAAAGGTATCATCATTCCCACCTAATGAATAAGTCGGAAATTTTTTAGAACCTCCTCCACGGGCAATATAAGAATTATTGTCCGGATCATACAAATAAGCGGGAAGATCCACACTACGTGTCAATTCACGTCTTTCATTAAAGTTACCGGCATATGAAACCGTAGCCATTGCCGATAATCCTTCGGTAATGAAATCAAGTTTTTGTTCGGCACTCAACAATACATTGAAATTATTCTTATAATGACGCTTGTAACCACAATTGGCATAACGGGCAATTGGATTTACCGGATTTGAAGTATCCACACCAGGATGAGTAGCATACGAAGGCTTACCATTAGGCAGAGTCAATGGCATTGCATAGGGAGTCAATATGCTGTAATTCTTAATCTCATCAAAAAGCGAACCTTTCACTGAACCGGCAGGAGTGTTCTGTGTCTCAAAACGCCCGTTCAAGTCCAAGCGAATACTTGTCGTCTTAGTCGGTGTAAAATCTAAATTAGAACGGAAATTATAACGCCGGTAATAATAGTTGTTATCAACATCTTCACCAGGCTGAATAGGAGCATAATGTTTCATCATACCGCCTTGAGTATAATATGCCAAAGATGTGAAATATTTCACAAACTTGTTTCCACCACGTATATCTACGGAAAAACGTGCGGAAGAAGATTGTTTGGCAAGCACCGTATTTACCCAGTCTACATTAGGATGACCATAAGGATCGAGACCATTGCGATAAAACTCCAAATCGCTGGGAGAAAACTGAAGAACCGGTTGCTCACTCAGCCCATATGCATCATTTAACTGCGCTTCATTATAAAGGGATGCCGTTGTATAAGCGTCAAGAATTGTAGGCATTTTAATGGCCCTATTAATACCACCTTCAGCTGTAAAGTTAATGGTAGGTTTGCCTTCCTGTCCGCGAGTAGTCTTTATAACCAATACACCATTGGCACCTTTCAATCCATAAACAGCAGTAGTAGAAGCATCTTTTAGAATCGTAATACTCTCAATTTCATTAGCACTGATTTGTGCCAATTGCTCGTACGAATATTCTATATCATCTACAATTATCAAAGGCTTTCTGTCGCCATTCAATGAATTACTTCCACGAATAAAAAAGTCTGCAGCATCGGCTCCCGGTTGACCACTACGTTGCACAGAGAAAAAACCCGGCAAGCGCCCAGCCAACACATTGTTTATACTACCCACAGGTACACGTTTAATCTCCTCTGCTTTAATACTGCTTGCAGCACCAGTCATAGTAATACGTCTTTGCTGGCCGTAACCCAAAATCACAACTTCATCCAACCCCTTTGAGTCCGGTGCCAAAACCAACTTTATAAAAGATCGATTACCCATGGATTCCTCCAAAGTGTGATAACCTACATAAGAAACGGTAAGTTTCCCATTCAAACTCTTCACTTTCAGAACAAAATCACCATTTACATCTACAATAGTGCCATTTGCTTTATTTCCTGTTTCCTGCACGGTAGCACCTACTAGCGGCTCGCCATTCTCGTCCAGAACCTTACCCCTAACTACCGTATTTTGGGCGTAGATTGTTGCTCCCAAGAAGAGGAACAACAAGAATAGTATGATATTCTTTACTTTCATAAATATTCTGTTTACAAATTAGTAACCCGGGTTTTGTACTATATTCGGATTAAATAAAACTTCATTATGATCTATCGGAAGACGATACATACGATCGTCCCAGTAAGGTTTTGCTACCTCCATATTATAATCATAATGAAAAGTTCCATCTTCTTTTTTAGTTATCTTCACGCCATGCAATGGTTTGGAATAAATGTCGTTAGCTATTTTCCACCGACGAATGTCCCAAAAACGGCTTTCCTCAAAAGCAAACTCACAACGGCGTTCATTACGTATCAGTTTAATGAGTTGATCATAACTCATTCCCCTTTTCAAAGTATAAGGATTAAGTCCTGCGCGCTGACGTACCATTTCAATCGACTTATACACTAATTCATCATTGATAATACTTGCTCCTTGCGCTTTATTCAAATATTCGGTTTGTGCCTCTGCATACATCAATAAAATATCAGCATAACGTACCACCGGCCAAGAAGAAACTATCGAAGAGTGGAAATTAGTTTTACCAAATTGGGTATCTTCTTCATTTTCGGCCAAATGTCTTTTCAGATAATAACCGGTCTTCGTCCGAGTCGCTTCCTGCGTCGGCTCTATGGAATTATTGTCTTTCCCACCTTCCGAAACATCTACATTTGCTCTCAGCCAACGGCTATTGTGATAAAATACAGTTTGTGTAAGACGTGGATCACGATTCTTATAAGGATCTTGCGGGTTATACTCACCACTCTCTTTAGCTTCGTCAAGGGATTTTCCATTCTTCATCGGAAATGCATCTACCAATTCTTGTGTAGGACTGGTTTGACCACGACAGGGACGGCCATTACCCGCCCAGGTTCCCATATCTTTAGAGCCCATAGGTGAATTTTTATATCCCCAATTATCGCCATAGAGAGCGTTACCATCCTGCCCTTTTTTCATCCACAATACTTCTCCATTAATTGTTGTACGACTCAATCGTGTGCGATCCTTTTCAAGTATGAACTGATTCGTATTAATGATTGTACGGCAAATATCCGCTGCTTCTTTCCATCTGTTAGGATCATTTTCGGGATAGCCCAGCCAAGGTTCTGCCGCATTACCGGTACCATTAACCAATGGACTCGCAGCATAAAGCAACATACGGGCTTCAAGTCCCAACAAACCCCACTTACGTACATGTTTCCAATTGCTGTCTATTCCCTCGGCAAAGCTATTCTTCTTTTCATCAGGTGATTTGCGTTCACCAATATCTGAATAGGGACGTAAGTTATCCTTCACTGCATCTATTTCATCCTTAATATATTGGACACATTCTGCAAAGCTATTTCTTTGTAATGTACGCAATTCAGGGCTATCCATTGTGAACACTTTGTCGTAAATCAAAGGGACTCCTCCGTAAGTACGTACCAATAGCCAATAGTAATATGCCCTCAAAGCACGAGCTTCGTTAGCGTGATAGGATGCCTCTTCCAAATCCGACCAAGGCACTTTCTCGTAATTATGCAAGAAAATATTACAATAGCGAATAGCCTTATAAAGCAATGTCCAACTTTCACCATACGTATCCGCTTTTCTATACTCTAAAGGAAACATATTAGTAGTTGAATATCCTGAATTTATTACCGACCAGTTAGCATTGGCCCTGTCAGTTGGAATCGCATCATCAGTCAAAACCTCCATAGGTTGTCCATTAAAGCGGTCCATTCCTGCAGGTATAAACGAGTAAGTAAAGTTCAACCATTGCCTTGCGTGTTCACCGGTATAATCATCCTCGTCCCACACGTAAATATCCGACTGTATTTCAAGCGGTTCGTTCTCCATATCCTCACATGAGGAAAAAAAGACACCAAACACAGCCAATACACCAATCAAATTATGTATATATCGTTTCATCTTTTATAATTTTATGCTTATACCAAAGTTAATAGTACGCGTCATAGGGAAACTGCCGCCCCATATTTCAGGATCAATATCTTTGCGTACATCAAAAATCTCAGAAGCTGTCAACAGATTCATACCTTGCGCATAGATGCGCACAGAAGGAATACCTAACTTGCGCGTCAACAGCGTAGGTAACGTATAGCCGATTTCTACATTTTTCAAGCGGAAAAAATCAGCATCATATATCCAGAATGAAGAAGTCTGCCTGTTGTTATTATTACTGCCATACCATACGCGAGTATGAGTGTTAGTATGATTGTCGGGAGTCCAACGTCCTAAAACATAAGAAGTAATAGCACCCTCACCGCTTTTTCCTGAACCGTCCATAAAGTCACCGTTCAAATAAACCTGGCGATTGAGAGTCCCCTGCGCAAATACAGAAAAATCAAATCCTCTATAATTAAATCCCGCAGAAATACCATAATACCCTTTAGCCTTCTTTGATCCTAAATTGGTTTGATCATGAATATCAATAATATGGTCCCCGTTCAAATCTTTATAACGAATATCCCCCGGCATAATCGTACTTTTCACAGCAGATGGCAAGAAAGCATCGTAAGCATCGATTTCTTCCTGACTTTGGAAAATTCCATCAGCCACATATCCATAGGTCATTCCTACCGGATCTCCTAATCGACTCATCCACGGATAAGCCTTCGGAAGTTGCGGAGAATATTCGAATTTAGACTGTTCAAAGCTTAAATTACCATTAATGAAGTAATTGAAATTTCTTATACGATCTTGCCAAGTAAGTACCATTTCCGTACCTGTATAAGAATATTTTTCACAATTAGAACGTGGATAAACATTACCAAGAATCGCCGTCTTGATTTCAGAAGTAGCTACCACGTCAGAGAACTTATTCTGATAATAATCAAATGTAAAGGCTAGACGGTCATTGAGAAATCCCAAATCAATACCCACATTCAATTTCTTAGCTATTTCCGGGTTAAGACGTGAAGCAGTTTTGTTCTCCTCTGTCCATTTGTTATCAAAAGGACCACCATACACATGAACCTTAGAAGTGCTATACGACTGTCTATATTCGGCATAATCACAGATAGCCTGCCCTGTTACTGCATAAGAAATACGTGGTTTTAGTGTACTAAAGATATTCAAATCTTTCACAAACGACTCATTATGTCCATTCCATGATGCTCCTACACCCCAGTAATCGGCCCAGCGATTGTCCGGAGCCAACCAATTATATCCACCACGAGTGTATACAGCTTCCGCCAAATAGCGATCATCATAGTTGTAATTCATTCGACCGGAATAATTGGTATAATTCCTCAAATATCCCTTCTGTACATTTTGATCCTGGATTTGATTCAGATCGGCTACAAACAAAGCGGACACTTTATGTTTACCGAATGAATGATCATAGCCAGCCGCCCCTTTCAAGAAAGTAATGCGATAACGTTGGTCTTTATTTCCAGAATTACCTTGGTCTTTGTCTTCACCTACTTGCTGATAAGAACCATCTTCTTTATATAAATAAGCTGCAAACTCTTTACTACGAGTAGTAAGGTATGAAGTCGCAGAATAATAAGAACCGGTAGCTTCCAGATAAAAACCATCAAGCAAAAAGTCCATATTTTGCTTAATCGTCAAATCAAAAGACATATGGCGGCTGTCTTTAAACTGATGACCATTGTCATATAGCAGACCTTTCAGATTCTGATTTGCCTTCGAGTCCTTATATGAGCCATAAGATCCATCCGGATTATAAACAGGATAACGATTAGGACGTGTAGTAAGTATATTACTATAAAAAGACCGGGTGCCTGCAGCAGGTTGATTATAACGTTCTTGGCGTCCAGCCAGATTAATCTGCATAAAAGTAGTTGAAGTTACTTTGACTCCTAAATTAGAGCGTACAGAAAATCGGTTAGTCTGTGCATTGGTATTGTAACTATTCGCATCATTTGTTTTAAAAAAGCCATTCTCACGATACCAGTCAAGATCTACAAAGTAATTAAAGCTATTCGTAGCTCCAGATACATTAAAGTTGTAGCGATGAACAGGAGCTGTATTATTTAACAACTCATCATACCAGTCCACATCAGGATAAAGGTAAGGATTCTCCTTATTCCGGTATTTCTCTATAACTGCCGGATTATAGGCCTCAATATAAGCTCCCGGTTCACGGAGATCGTTAGCATAGGCCTCGTTCACTAATGTTATATAATCTACGGCTCCAAGCAAATCCGGCAGCTTTAGCGCTTTTTCAAAACCTGTTTCGGCAGTAAATGAAAATCTAGGACGACCTACATTACCTTTCTTTGTAATCACATTAATGACACCTGCAGCAGAACGTTGTCCCAGCATCACAGTAGAAAGTCCATCTTTCAGCACCTGTACGCTTTCTATTTGATCCGGGTCCATGGTGTAAAAGTCACGCTCAATTCCATCCACTAAAAATAGATTTGTGCGCGAATTACGCACTTTCCATCCATAAGCAGCAGGCATATCACCACCTTGGCGATAAATGTTCAGCCCCGGCATCCTTCCTTGTATAGCCCCTAAAAAATTATAAGTAGGAGTGGATGTAACTGACGTCCCATTTATAAAGCCAATTGTTTCTGTCAATTCTCCTTTCTTAGAAGTCCCCCGTAAACGGTCGACCACCATCTCTTTATCTTCCGGACCGGGCATCGCACGCGAAGCCATCTGGACAATGAAACGTCCTTTTTTCTTGTAACATGTCTCCTGAGAGTAAAAATCAGGATGAGAGAAACTGAGTTTCGTTCCCTCTGTAATCGGTAAATCAAAATAGCCGTCCACGTCCGTTAATGCTTGCTTTTTCGTCCCCGGCACTTGGACTACCACCCCTGACAAGGGCTTCCCATCAGTATCGGCAACCATACCCCGTATATTCTGAATCTGCTGTGCATACACAGTAGAAGTAAGAAGCAGGGCACTCGCCAAACAGCATTCTAAAATCTTTTTCTTCATTGTACAAGATTGATGTTTAACAAAATATTAATTAACACTAATTTTAAATTGACTGTATAAAATCAAAATATACTAAATCATATATGCGAGAATGCCTTTATGTTCCCTATATAAATGATTTTGTCAGTCCAATATTTAAACAATTACTATACACGATGCAATAAATTGCCATCGCACCAATTATATTGATGCGTTATATATTCACTCAAATGCACATCGAAATATAATTGCGCATAACTTTTCTTCCTATAAACAGATGATTTTCTACAGTACTCTTGCTCAATTGTAGTTCCTCTGAAATCTCACACAAAGTTTTTTCTTCAAATCGACTCATAGAGTATATCTTTCTACGTTGTTGCGGAAACGCACTTAACCTTAATCTTTCTATGGTTAGTAAATCTTTAGCAATAATTTCTTCTTCAGGTCCACAAGTAGATTCAATAAAATTTTCATAGGCACACAATATCATTTCCTGTTTTCTATAATAGCAGCGCAAATAGTCTATCACAAGATTACGCGCTATAGTGAAAAGAAAAGATTGAATGGTCGATTTTTGAAGCATATTATCATAATCCAATAAACGCATAAAAACGTCTTGCACCAGATCTTCAACTTCATATTTACATCTTATACGGCACCTGACATATCGGTATATAACCGGATAATATTCTTTATACGCTTCTTCAATTATCGAATATGCTTTCGTTTCCATGCTTTTCATAACATCACTTTAATTAATCACTGCAAATATGAGTCATCTGATAAAAAAACACAAGGACATTTTAGCACAAAAAATGGGATATTCCTATTCATGAGCAAAATCGTACTATATATCACAACCATTGCCCCTTATATTTCTTGTATTTTATCCGTTCACCTCTCGTCACCGGAACAAAATGAATAGCCACTCCACCACTAGGTTTTAATTTAAATTTCATTTGCTGTGACGAATCCGTTAGAAAACCGGTACATTTAACATGAGTCGAGGTCCTCGCATTCTCATCGTCGGTGTACACAATTGCTAAATAAGTTTTATCCGGCTCTAAGAAGTCTAATGTAATTATCTCGTTAGAACCGTTATTATTGGTAATACCGCCAACAAACCAATCATCTTTTTTCCGGCGTGCCATAAAAACTTGTTTACCCGGTTCTCCCAAAAGCACAGTTGAATCATCAAATACTGTTGGTAAATTTTCAAAAAAAGCAATTTCCGGCTCATTATTATAAAAAGATGGTTTATCATACCAAAATAATGTTTGCAACGGACTGTAGAAAATTACTGACGCTGCTAATTGATGTGCGTGTGTTGTTTTCAACCGTTTATCATAGTAACAAATAGTATAGTCAGCAGCACCGGAAATCAAACGGGTAAATGGTAGTATAGTATTATGAGTCGCATCCGGAAATTCTTCATTTCCCCGAATCCCTTCCTGTGTCAACAAGTTAGGATAGGTTCTGCTAAAACCCGATGGACGATACTCATCGTGTATATTTACCATAAGCTGATTTTCGGCGGCCAATTGAACCAAATCATGCATCCAAACTGCCCATCGATGGGTTGCATACTGTACAAAACCAAACTTCAAGCCTACTATCCCCCACTCCTTATATAGAGGAAATAATGTTTTTGCGTGTTTCTGTAAAGCGTGCTGATTTACATATAGCCAGACACCTATTCCCCGTTTCTTACCATATGCAATCACTTTCGCTAAATCAACAGGTGCAGAAACACAACTCGCATCTGTCTGAAATGTAGTGGCATGTCCATACCATCCTCCATCAAACAAAATATATTGGAGGTTGTGTTCCACACAAAAATCAATGCACTCAATGGCATTTTCAGTAGTTAACGTTGTTTCCCGCAGAATTTTACCGGGTTTAACCCAACTAAAATCAAGTGTACAATCTTGATTCAGATTCAGGATCATATCATTATTATCAAGCAACTTACCGGGTGTTTCCGCTATCAGGATAGCTTTCCAAGGTGTTTTTCCAGGAGTCACAACATCAACCACATCATACATATCCGTTGATATTGTATTTTGTTTCTGAATATTTTTTCTAAAGCGGCTTAAACACCAGTCAGCCACATCGGCATCCGTTATAGAAACCCATAATCCATTGGGTAGCCCTATCGTCATAGGACGTTCATAAATCTCCGTCCATTCGGGTATGATTAATTGCTTATAAGTTCCCTGTGCCCACGAAGCACACCAAGTCTGCGCTCCCTTTTCGAAAGTATATTCTGTATCATCAGCTATGACTTTATGGTAAATAGCATTCGGATGTTCAGGAAAAAGATAACGGAAAGCAACTCCTTCATTATAGACTCGAATTTCAATATCCATAGAATAACCCGAATTATTGCTCTTTTCAAATTTTAGAAGAGCACCATTCCAATTATCTGCAATCAAGCTACGTTCGCCATAAAGTGGTTGCCAGTTATTCCTACAATTCTTATATTCGACGGTACGAAAAATTAAATCGTAATACCATTTGTCTTTTCGTTGAATATCTTCTGCAAGTGCCATTTCCCAGACCTTATTATCAAGTTCTAATCCCATTCGGGATTCTGTTATGACCACTTTATCTTTATACGATATAGAATAATAAAGATGATATTGTTCGTCAGAATCCATCCGCTGATAAAAATGAAAATTTATCAAACTATCAGGGGAGGTTATTCTTATATGCGTTTTTTCTACATCTACTATAGATCCAAAGACAGAAAATATAGAAAATATGAAGAAGCTAAGAAATAAATAAATTGTTCTCATTATATATAGCTGATGTTTCTTTATACATGAAAATTAGCTTACTGAAATGTTACGTTTTCAACAAACTTTCCGACTTTTATATTGGCGTCTTCCAGTATACCGGCTTGTTTTCCGTTAATCATTATATTCTCAAAAGTAATGTTGTCTATTGAACGCTCCTTACTATACCCTTCAATTATTGACGGATTTTCCCCATATCCAGTATAATATATATTTTTGACTTTAACATTTTGAATACCACCTCCGGGTGATACGCTATACTTGGGATTATACAATACCCTAAAATTAAAAAGCTGGCCTTCTTCAATATTATCAATCCAAATATTTTCGAAATTTACATTCTGAACAATATTATCATCAGCCACATTGATAGAAAGGCAGCCTTGATATAACCTGTCATCTTCATCATGCTGTAATATATTTATATTTGAGAAAGTGATGTCCTCCAAAATGTTTCCTTTGCCGTGCCCTCCGATATTTATCGGATGTGCCACATCGGCCCATAAAATAGCATCAGATACCTTTATATTTTTTACATTCCCGTAATATGTCCAACGATGTGCATAAAGAGCTATGCAATCATCAGAGTTTCGCATAAATATATCTTTAATCTCTACATTTTTGCAGCTCATAAGGTCAATGCCATCGCTCCACCCCTTACAACTGAACGCTTTCAGGTTATTAATCTTCAATCCGTCTACTTCCCCTCCCAATACGGTATAATGATCAGGATTGATAACTGTTATACCATTTACCTCTATATTCTTACTATGCGTAAACTCAAATCCACGTACCGGATTATCAATATATCCCCGGCCTATAAATCTTACATTTTCAACATTATTACAGACAAATTTTCCATTCACAACTGCCCCGGGAGCCAGATAAACAGTAGTGTTGGAAGATATGGTAAATGCATTTCCCGGCAAATCTTTGGGACGGTGAAATCCGGGAGCAAAATAGACCACACCAGGATCATCGGGATTAGGTACTTCTGTCTCTGGTTCGTTAGCGAATACATGCAGGTTATTTACTCTATTCTCATTAATCTCAATCGAAAACTTTCCAGGTTTATCCAAAGAGAAATAAATCATATTTTCACGTACTGTATGCTCAATACCTTTTGACAAGGGGCGTATCTTTACTTTATGAATCATTTGATTATTAGGTCTTATACGGAGTTCCACCCTACCGGAAAAGTCAAATTGCACCATCGAGGCCGGTTGTGGGTTATCCATATCTACCAAAACACGATACTCATATAGATCCTGCCACTCTTCTCCGGGTAGACGAACCGAAACTGTAAAGTCATCATTATGCTTGCTATAGACCAATTCTTTGGGAATGGGATAAATATTCAATGTTTGAGCTACCAATGAAAAAAAGCCCAACCATATCAATAACTGTAAGCAGATTATTCTTCTCATTTAATTTCTTTTTTAGGAATTTATGGAAGCAAAAATGACTAATTTAGATGTAGATCCTTCATTCATATTGAAGCAAAAAGTAGTATATTTCCTATCATGGTGTTATATTGTTCAAATTATCCCATAAAATGTTTTTTTATCTCATACCATATTTCTTTATATTATGATTATGAAGGTATGGTATATTTGGATGCCTGCAAATATTCCATTTCAAGATTATCACTCCGCCATATAAAAGATTCTCCTGAATTCTCTGTCAATAACCCAAACAGTCCGGTTTTGTGAGAAATCTTCAGTAATTGATTTTCATATCGGCAGGCAAACAAAGATAGAGAGATAACCCCTTACTGTATAAGATGTTTTAAAACAAATGCTAATATGTTTATGATAAATAGAGTTCATCCGACAAATATATGTTTTGTATCGTTCAGTGAAACCTCTCTTACAGATTCTTTACCCTTCTATTTTTAAATCTTATAATGCAAGGTTGAATAAGACTCACTTCTTCGGGATTATTTATTGCATTTTATAGGTTAATTTGAATCATAATTCTTTTTTTTAAGCAATGCAACGTAAAAGGATACCCCCTGTGTCTTTTCAGCCTAATTACTCTCAAAAAAAATTCCGTTCTTTGTAAACCTATAATTTGAAATAAATAATAGTTATTATATAAATAATTTTATGAATAGGAAAATTTTATTTTGCAACATTCTGACAGTAATGTTATTCTTATTGACAGAAGTACCTTTGTATGCGCAAAACAATATCGTCCATGCATACACACCATTTACCATCCCAGCCACAGGACCGAGCGGAGTATCCTACCCTTCACATGTAAGAAATGACGTTATATCCACACGATTTGATGTGAAAGTCGCAAATGTTAGTGTACCCGCCATCCGTTACGACAACACCATCAACGGGAATCAAGGTCATAATATGGATGTTGCCCGCTTTGCCTCAAACAGCTTGACACCTAAAATTGAGATCAATATCATAGGGGGGACCGAAATCAACAGTGTCACTATCCACCCAGTGCGCTTTTATCCACAAAAGGCACTTGCGATCAGTGCTGATAGAAAAACACTCACATTCGAAATGGCGAAAGACTTACCATATGCCATAGTGATTATCAACGGAGATGACCCACAAGATGCCTCCACAACCAACCCGCAACTTACGCTTATAAACGACCCTTTGGAGGAACCGGCAAAGAAACCCTCGCTTTCTGCCCCCAATGTACTTAACTTCAAGACGTTTTCTGAAAACTATCTGCGAGAGAATCCAATTACGGACTCAGTCGGACAGATCTGCCGTCCTGCCGGTAGCGTTATAGACGCCAGTCTTAATGACGGAAGATTATTCACATGGAATCACGAAGCAGGCCATTTCGTCTCATATACAAGCCAAAAAGTAGCCTTCCCCAACTTAAGAGCAAGAGACAGCAACGACCTCTCTGATGCACTACAAGCGGCTTTGGAAAAAATCAAAAATACACCCGAACTCAATACGCTATACATCCCCGCCGGAGTCTACCTCTGGTCAGGACTTAAGATACACAACTGGAACGGAGACACCAACAACGGTGGAAAACCACTTTTCGTTTATACCGACGAAAATGCACTCATGATAAACCGTCAGAAAGAATGTAGAGAGGCTATCGAGCCGGCAATATACATCGCTTACTCCAGCTTTATAACGATTTCCGGTCGTGGAATACACGATGGGCAGGGCTGCCTCTCTTTCTCAACCGACAGGAAAGATGCCAAAAACACACCACATCAAGGTGGTGTCGTACTAAAAAAGTCCAACAACATCACATTCAATGACACATATATGCGAGACTCCCAGCAATGGAATTGGGAGACCCATGATGTTGCGGACGTTAATCTGAACAACATTAAAGGTCTTTCTCCTTACAATCATGGATGGATTGACGGACTCAATCTTTCAAGTGGTAAGAACATCACAGTCAATGGTTCCATAACTTTAGGAAATGATGATGCATTTGCAACTGGCCATTATAATCCGTCGGATGAATTTCCGAGACGCACCTACACAGAGAACAAATCCATTAATCTAACGAATACAGATGCGAATCCGGCAGAGATACGCAACACCTTCGCGGCTGCAGGTGTCTACAACAAAGATCGCCTCAACTGGAGCAACTCCGATACCGAGAACATCCGTATTAGCAATGCCATCGGATGGACACGCTTAGCCCACTGTATACGCGCAGGAATCAATACCAAGAGCAACAATCCTGAAACCGACACGTGCGGCAGACTACTAAAAGGCTTCTATTTTGATAATTATCATGCAATAGTCGGCAGAAATGGTAGTGGAGACATCCGATTCGTGAACTACAATAGTTCCACTTCTTGGCCTTTATATGAAAAGATCGAAATTAAAAATTGTTCGTTCTGGAAACCGGGAAATAAATGGGCTCTTATCCAAACTATGGTAGACAACAACCAGATGATACAAAATTTTGTGATGAAAAACATCTATTTTGTAAAACCGATAGCACATCCATCTTCAACATTTTCAGGAATCATGAACCTAAAAGTGAAGGGACTTTACATCGGAGGGCAGCGGATGCCAAAGTGTGAACTTTAAGTAATTCTGTAAATCCATCTGCCGATTAGATTAACTTGTTTGAACACTACGTTTATCATGCCTATAGCAGAAGTTTATCTGAATTACCGCAGAAACTGACGTTTATCTGAACATAGGAGCGAATGCTGCCTACACAGTGAATATCTATATCCCCAATCATTATCGGTACGATAATCCATATAGCCATGCTATTTATCGTACCAATGATTGGGGATATTTTCCACACCTTTCCACATTTTTCCACACCTCCCCAATAATATCATTTTTTTCAACCCCGCTGTTAATCTGTATCTTATCTTTTCAGCATTTCTTTATATCCTATTGGTATATCCTTTGTATCGACTTTATAGCAAATGTATTTTTAAATATAAAAGTATGAAGATTAATCAAAGGTTAACATTATGTTTTAGCTTACTGTTTTGTTTGTTGAGTATTTCATATGCATCCGCTCAGCAACTGAACATATCCGGTGTTGTTATATCATCAGAGGATAATGAACCACTTATCGGTGCCACCGTCAGTGTAAAGGGGAATCCCACCAAAGGAGTGATTACCGATATCAACGGTCAGTTTCAGTTGTCCGTGGAAACCGGAACCAAGATGCTGGTCGCATCTTATGTGGGAATGAAGACACAGGAAATACGCGTCCCCCGCAGAGAGAAAGAACTCAAAATAGTACTGATCCCCGAAACGATGGATATTGACGAAGTAGTAGTAACAGGATATGGTAATTTCTCCAAATCCTCGTTCACAGGATCGGCCAATACGCTGCGTACAGACATGCTGAAAGAAGTACCCGTGATGAGCGTTGAGCAAAAGTTGCAAGGTATGACTACCGGTGTACAAATAACCAGCAGTTCCGGTCAACCGGGTGCCAACCAAAGTATTCGCATCAGAGGAATGGGATCGTTCAACGCTTCACAGGAACCTTTGTTTGTCATTGATGGAGTACCGGTTACTTCCGGGAGTATGAGTTCCGGTGGTCCTGATGCAGCATATATGAACAACTCCAAGACCAATATAATGAGTACACTGAATCCGTCGGATATTGAAAACGTGACTGTAATCAAAGATGCGGCAGCGGCTTCCCTGTATGGTTCCCGCGCCGCCAATGGCGTCATATTAATCACGACTAAAAAAGGAAATACCGGAAAGGTACGCGTGGACTTGAACGTATCAGGCGGCTTCTCTCATGCGGCCGTCGACTTCCGCCCTACCCTCAACGGTGACCAACGGAAAGAACTGCTCTATGAAGGATTGCTGAATTACGCAATAGACAACGGTATGGAGTCTCCGAATGAATATGCCAATTCCAATATCGGCACATATGCATATAAGCCGGCCATGGGATACACGGACTGGCGAAAAGAGCTGCTCCGCACCGCTATGCATCAGAGTTATGAAGCTTCCGTCTCCGGCGGTAACGACCGTTCTACATTCTATGCTTCGCTCGGCTACAACAATCAAGAAGGATTGGCCAAAAACTCCAGCCTGGACCGTTACTCTGCGCGCTTGAACATGACGCAGAAAGTCGGCAAATACGGGGAAGTAGGAGCAAATATGATGTTCTCGCAAATGAATCAGGAAATGAATGAGGAACGCGGATCATCCATCAACCCTTTCTTGTGCGTAGCCATGACCATGACCCCTTCCATGGTGGTGCGTGATGAAGAAGGAAACTACGTAGGAGCTTATGACGGCACCAGCTTGAACCCGTTGCGCGACATACTCACCGATTACAACCGTGTGCGCATGACACGTATGTTTTCAACCGGTTACGCAGCGATAGAGCCGATCAAAGGTCTCAAACTAAAAGAGACATTAAGCTATGATTATACTATCCAGAAGGATTCACGCTACTATAACCCTCTGAGCTCGGCAGGTCCTAAAAGCGGAAGCGACGCCCAGACAGCCAAAGGCTTCATTGAATACGGCAAACTGATCTCATCGACCTCACTGAACTATGTGCGTACTTTCGCCCACAAACATCATCTCGATGTATTGGCGGCTTATGAAATAGAAAGCTACCAGACAGACCACGCTTCGGGTGAAAAGTCCAAACTCCCCAGTGATAAACTGACAGAACCGGATAATGCCGCCGTATTGAACAGTTTTAAGTCTGCCACCCAAGCCTATCGGATGATTTCTTATCTATCACGACTGAATTATGACTATGACGACCGTTACTACATCGCCGGAAGTTACCGTCGCGACGGAAGTTCACGCCTTTCACCCAACAACCGCTGGGGAAATTTCTGGTCTGTGTCAGGTATGTGGCATTTAGGCAACGAGAATTTCATGAAAGCCGTAAAGCCAGTTCTGAGTGATGTCAAAATACGTGCCTCGTATGGTGTAAACGGAAATCAGCCCGGTTCATACTACGGCTACAAAGGATTGTACAGTTATGGAGAAAACTACATGGAGGCAGCCGGATCGTATGAATCGGCACAACCCAATGATCTGTTGACATGGGAAAAGAATTACAGCCTGAATCTGGGCATCGATCTTTCATTTATCAATCGTATTTTTGCGAGTCTGGAATATTACAACCGGGATACCAAAGACTTGCTTTACAGTCTCCCCATCAGCGCCACTACCGGATTTACCAGTTATTTAAGCAACATCGGACGCCTGAACAACAAGGGAGTAGAGTTTGAATTGCGTACGCTGAATGTTGTTTCCAACGACTTTAACTGGACCAGTGTTTTCAACCTGAGCCATAACCGGAATAAGATCGTTTCACTCAACGGACTATTAGACCAGACGATTGAGGGAACATGGTTCATCCATAAAGTGGGACTCCCCTATCATACGTTTTATGTAAAAGAGTTTGCCGGAGTAGACCCGCTGACCGGTTCTGCCCAATATTATCTGAATACAAAAAATGAAGACGGAAGCTACAATCGGGAACTCACCACCGACGCTGCCAAAGCAGAATCTATTCCGTACAAAACCGCTACTCCCAAAGTATCAGGAGGATTCACCAATATCCTGAATTACAAATGGATAGACCTGACCTTTACACTAACTTATTCACTGGGCGGTTACTCATTCGACAAACTGGGAACTTATATTGAAAACGGCAGCAGTTCCATCTACAGTTCACGATACAACTTGCCCGCATACATGATGAACCGTTGGCAAAAGCCCGGAGATCAGACGGATACCCCACGTTTCGTATATGGTGAACCGGCTACTTCCACCAACTCGTCCCGCTATATCCACAGTACCGATCATTTACGCCTGAAAAACTTTACCCTCGGCTTCACACTGCCCAACCAGTGGACTCAAAAGCTGATGATTGACAAAGTACGGGTATATTTCTCGGGAAATAATCTGCTGACCTGGGCCAAATGGAAACAGTATGACCCCGAAACACCCGTTAACGGTGAAGTCTTTTGTGAGGCTCCCGCCATGCGTACTTTCAGTTTCGGAGCTCAATTATCATTCTAACATCCCTATCATTCTAACTAAATAAACAACATAATGAAACGAATTCATATATACATACTTACAGCAATGGCTCTACTGAACAGCTCCTGCTCGGCAGACTGGCTAGACCTTAACACCACCAGCTCGGTAGAAACCGGACAGGCCATCGTAACACTGGACGATGCCCAGATCGCTCTGAACGGAATTTATCGTCTGGCATCCGGCCATAGCTACTACGGAGACAACTATTGGTATTACGGCGATTGCCGTGCCACCGATGTACAGGCACGTATCACCAAAGGAGACGGAAAACGTGTATCTCCCTATTACGAATACAATGTGCTCGCTTCCGATAATCTGAATATTGTACTGCCGTGGAATACTGTTTATAAAGTAATACGACAGACAAATAATCTGATACAGAAAATAGAGTCGGGCAGTATTCAAAGCAGTGATACTAAAGAATTGAACCGCATCAAGTCCGAAGCACTGGTGATGCGGGGACTTTCCCTCTTCAACCTGACCCGGTTGTTCGGAATGCCTTATACGAATGACAAGGGGGCTTCATTGGGAGTACCCATCGAGACCTCCCCTTCCGATCCCACACATAAACCGTCACGCAGCACTGTAGCACAATGCTACGAACAGGTAGTCAGCGACATGAGCAATGCACTGTCCGGATTGAGACAAGAGACATCCAATGGCTATATAAACTACTGGGCAGCTCAGGCATTACTGTCAAGAGTCTATCTGAATATGGGTGAATATCAGAAGGCTTATGATGCCGCTACGGACGTCATCAAAAACAACGGCGGACGTTATCAGCTTTACAGCTATGAGGAATATCCCAATGTATGGGGGCAGGATTTCCAGTCAGAATCATTATTCGAACTTTACATCACTTTATCCGAACCTTCAGGAGGTACGGGCGGTGAGGGTGCTCCGATGGTTTATGCCAACGAAGCAACGGTCGACTGGAATAATCTGATCTTGTCGGAAGATTTCCTGAACCTGCTGAATGAAGACCCCAAGGATGTACGCCACTGCCTGACAAAGGAATCTGTCATCGAAAACAACACCGGACTTCCGGCTGCCGCCATGCACGAGAAAGTCTATCTTGCCAAGTTCCCCGGCAAGACCGGAGATGATCCCAAAACTAATAACATTTGCATCATCCGCCTTTCCGAAGTCTATCTGAACGCGGCTGAAGCAGGACTGAAAAAAGGAACGGATCTTGAAGAAGCACAAGGTTATCTGAATGACATCATCAGCCGCCGTACCACGGATACCAGTCAGCAAGTATCAACGGAGACTTTTACTCTGGACAGGATTCTTAAAGAGCGCCGCAAGGAACTGGTTGGAGAAGGGGAAGTCTTCTATGACTACTTACGCAATGGTCTGGCTATTGAACGCAAGGGCAGCTGGCATCTTGAGACTTTGAAAGCGTCTAACGCACAAAAGATAGAAGCTACCGACCTGAGAATAGCTCTGCCTATTCCACAAAGCGAGATAGATGCCAATCCGAATATACAGCAGAATCCAAGGTAAGCAACGTCAATTGATGTATACCGTTTCCGGAATAAGCTGGCTATACTCATGTGTTTAGCCTCTTCCCGATATCAAAGAAGGTACATTTCACCAAAGAATGAAATGTACCTTCTTTGTCTTTCAGCAGCAGTTCCCACTCTCCGGTTTCTCTCCTCCTTAGTGAGCGAACCGATAAAACACCCCCTTTTTCACCGGCATCTATTGTAGGCAGAATTGTTTTTCCTATTTTTGCACTTGACAGAAAATTATTAAGGCTACTTTATGAGAAACATTATAGATAAGATGAACTCTTTGTATCCCATTTCGGATGAAACGATACAAATACTAAAAGAAAATACAGTATTATGTCATTTTCCAAAGAGACATCAACTGATAGAGGCTGACAAATTTTGCAAATCGGCTTATTTTATTGAAGAAGGAATGACCCGCTCTTTCTGGCTGGTAAACGGAGAGGAAATAACGACTTCCTTTGCGTGCGAAGGAGCGATTGTCTTCAGCATGGATGAATTGTATTATAATAAGATGAGTGAAGAGTTTGTGGAAACGCTTGAGGACGTCGTCGCATACAGAATATCACTAACCGATCTGCTCCGGCTGTTTCAGACCAATATCGAACTGGCAAACTGGGGAAGAGTGATTCATCAAAACGAATACAGACGCCTGCACCGTTCGCACAAAGACCGCCTCACCCTGTCTGCAAAAGAAAGATATGAAGCATTCAAACTTCAGTTTCCTCAAATGTGCCAGCGGATACAATTGGGATATATCGCCTCTTATCTGGGCATCACACTATCAACACTCAGCCGCCTCAGAGCATACAAATAATTCCCATACACGGCAAGATTTTGATGCAGGACAAATTTTTAAACTTATAAATTCCGTATTTTTGCGGCTTCTTCAATGACTAATACTAATTTGAACAATAACTTAAAACATGCAAAAAATCTCTTCCTCTGCATTTGCAGACTCTAAACCCCATTACGTACTCCTTGACGGACTGCGAGGGGTTGCGGCTCTTTTAGTGATATGGTATCATGTATTCGAAGGTTTTGCTACAAGTCCCATAGACCAAAAATTCAATCATGGGTATCTGGCTGTCGATTTCTTCTTTATTCTGTCGGGATTCGTTATCGGCTATGCTTATGATGACCGCTGGAAAACAACGATGACCCAAAAAGAGTTTTTCAAACGCAGGTTAATCCGTCTGCATCCGATGGTTGTTATGGGAGCCGTTTTGGGGGCTATCACATTTTGCATACAAGGCTGCGAGCAATGGGACGGTACCCGTGTTTCCATATCAATGGTAATGGTGGCTATGCTTCTCAATCTTTTCCTGATTCCGGCTGTTCCGGGCACGGGTCCCGAGGTCCGTGGAAACGGCGAGATGTACCCTTTGAATGGTCCCAGCTGGTCTTTGTTCTTCGAGTATATCGGTAATATTTTGTATGCCCTATTTATTCGCCGACTGTCTACCAAAGCACTTACGATACTCGTTGTGATAGCAGGAATCGGATTGGCTTCCTTCTCGATATTCAATCTTTCCGGCAACTATCATTTAGGAGTAGGCTGGTCGATGATCGACTATAACCTGATCGGAGGTTTTCTACGTATGCTGTTCGCATTCTCTATCGGATTATTGATGTCACGCATCTTTAAACCTGTCCATATCAAAGGTGCTTTCTGGATATGCAGCGTAGCAACTCTCGTTTTACTTTCCATGCCGTACGTTGGCGGTCATACTTCGCAGTGGATGAACGGTATTTACGATGCTATATGCACCATTCTTATTTTCCCGCTACTTGTCTATCTGGGTGCTTCGGGAAAAACGACGGACAAAGGTACAGCCAAGATCTGTAAATTCCTGGGAGATATATCTTATCCGGTATATATCATACATTATCCTTTCATGTATCTGTTCTATGCCTGGCTATGGAGCAAAGAGCCACATATCACTTTCTCCCAGTCATGGCCGGTAGCCTTATGTGTCTTCTTCGGAAGCATTGTGTTGGCTTACCTTTGCCTGAAACTGTATGACGAGCCTGTAAGAAAGTGGTTGAGCAAGAAGTTTCTGACAAAGAAATAAGGTAATTATCATAACAGGGAAGGGTGAACACTCCATTACAGTTACTCTTCAACAAGACATTTTTACACAAGGTATATAATAAAAAGAAGCTTTCAATATCACTGAATTCAGTTTTTTATCGAGAGCTTCTTTCATTATATAACCTAACCAGCATTATATTCATTATACTTATCCGAAAGAAAAGTCAAAATGACCTTCATTATAAATTTCAATTAATCCATTCTTTCGTTCAATCACTACCTTATTTTCACGAGCCAGCCAACCGACTGCCAGAGCCGTACTTTCCACACTCAGGTTTACTTTCCGGGCAAGTTCGGGAATCGAAATTCCATCAGCCTCATTAAGGGCGTGCCATACTTTGCCTGCGTTGGCACCTACGATTTTCTTATCCATAGTAGTCTTTTTTTTAATTAATAAAAAGGAAAACTAACTCGTTAAAAAAGCAACGCACTTTTACGATAAAACCCAAAATGAAGATCTTTTCATATGTTTTGAATGTTATGTCAAGAATAGATATAAAAAAACGTGAGCCTTTTCTTCCCAAATGTAGCAACAGGAACTACCAATCCCTACAACACAAATGAGAAGAACGCCCACGCAAAGTATATGTATAACAAGCGTAGGCGTTCAGTCATTTTTACGTGTTGTAATATTCACCCAAAGGGTAAAAGAAATTGGTAGTTTCGTTACTACGTAAAAAAGCTGAACGCTTTTCGATATTTAGTCTCAATGAACGCACCTTTCAACGGCTATACAAATATAGTATTTTTGGGTATTAAAAATTACATTCTTCCTCTTTTTTTGCTCCACGTCTACTAAATTATCACATTTTTTAGCATTAGACCTATAAAGAAGCACCTCCTCCCAATGCATGGTAAAGGTTAATGACTCCTTGTATCTCGTCAAAACGATTGGAAGCAACAGACAATTCTGCCTGCAAAAGAGTCTGCCGCGCAGTAAGCACTTCGAGATAGTTTTGCGAGCTATGCCGCATCAACAGTTCGGAACTACGGACAGCAGACTGAAGGGAGGCAACTTGTTGCTTGGAAAGTCTAAGACGCCCCCGCGCCGTCTGCCACTGCACCAAAGCATCATTCACCTCCGCTCCGGCATCAAGCAGACTCTGGCGGAAGGTAAGCAGAGCTTCTTCCTGTCGGGCTTTCGTTATTTTCAAATTAGCGATATTCTGTCCACGATTGAAAAGCGGTTGAACCAGCGAACCTACAGCTGAAAGCAACCACTGACCGGGATTAACAATAACACCACCTGCAGAGTTCGTCCATCCTGCAGAGCCACTCAACGTAATGGATGGATAGAAAGCGGAACGCGCCTGATTGGTTGCATAAAACGCGGCAGCCAGTTCTGCTTCCTTCTGACGAATATCAGGACGGCGTTGCAGCAACTGCAACGGTACTCCGGTTGAAAGAGATTCGGGAAACTCCTGGCTATCGAGAGTGGAACGTTTGACTGTTTGTGATGTCATACCGAGCAATGCGGAAAGAGAGTTTTCCAGCTCACTGATCTGCTGTTCAATAGAAAGTACGGAAGCATCTGTCGAGAGTTTGGTTGCTTCCGTTTGGGCGACAGCCATCTCAGTCGTTTGTCCGGCTTTTTTCAGGGCCTTCATTGCACGCAAGTTTTCGTCCCATGTTTCGGCAGTGCGATGGGTAATATCCAACTGTTTATCGAGCATCAGTAATGTATAGTAACTATTGGCAATAGTAGCTACCAACTGTGTCTGTACAGCCTGCCGATAGGCTTCACTCTGTTCAAGAACAGCTTTAGCACCCCGTTTTGCATTGGTCAGTTTTCCAAAAATATCCAGTTCCCAGTCAGCCGAAGCTGCCAAATTATAGGTTTTGGAAGTTTTTGTACCACCCGCACTGCTCATTGTCCCTTGTGGAGTAAGGGAGACAGAGGGCAGATAAGCCAACTTAGAAGAAAGTAGTAATGCTTCTGCTTCTTCCACTCTCAAGCGGGCGATATTCAAGTCGGTATTATTCCGGATACCAATGTCAATAAGCTGCTGCAACTGCGGGTCGGTAAACAACTCCTTCCATGAAAGGGAAGCAAGCGAAACGGTGTCCTCGGCAGCAACAGACTGACGATAAAGACTATCGGCAACCACTTCATCCGGACGTTCATAAGCCCGGTATATATGACATCCACTCAATCCAACGGACAGGAATAAACATATTATTATCTTTTTCATACGTTTCATTAATTAAAGATTTTCCTCTTCCAGTTTTGGCAGCTTACGTGCCGGCATCAGCTTTTCCTGCAAGTACTGGAAAACAATAAACAGCACAGGTACAATAAATAACAGGGCGACCGTACCAATCAGCATTCCACCCACAGTTCCTACTCCGATAGATATATTTCCGTTAGCTCCTACCCCCGATGCGAACATCATCGGTAGCATACCGAATATCATCGTAAGCGATGTCATCAGGATAGGACGCAGGCGAACCTGTGCAGCCGATATAGCTGCCTGCATTATGCTCATTCCCTGTCGTCGGCGTTCGGAAGCGTATTCCGTGAGCAAGATAGCTGTCTTCGATAACAGACCAATCAACATGATCAGACCTGTCTGCAAATAAATATTGTTCTCCAGACCGAACATCTTAGCAAAAAGGAAACTACCTGCCAGACCGAATGGTACGGAAAGAATCACCGCAATCGGGATAAACAGACTTTCATAAAGTGCACACAGAATGAGGTAGATAAACACTACGCAGATAATAAAAACCAGCGTAGTGGTATTTCCCGTAGAAGATTCTTCGCGCGACATACCTCCGAATTCAAAACCATAACCTGCAGGCAATGTCTGTTCTGCCACTTCGCGTACCACCTCAATAGCCTGTCCTGAACTATAACCTTCTGCCGGAGCACCATTGACGGATATAGCGGAGAAAAGATTGAAACGTGTCAATGATTCGGCGCCATATACCCGTGTCAGTGTCAGATACTGGCTGACAGGTGACATTTTTCCGTCGGAGTTGCGGACAAACATATTATTCAGCGCTTCCGTATCCAGACGAAATTCCGGCGAAGCCTGCACCATCACACGATAAAGTTTGGAGAAGCGATTCATATTCGATGCATAATTACCACCGATATAACCCGACAAGGTGCTCAACACATCCGAGGGAGACACCCCATTCCGTTTACAAAGAGCCGCATCCACTTCCACCAGATATTGCGGGTATTTAGTGTCAAACGAAGTGGAAGCACGTCCGATTTCCGGTCGCGCATTCAGCGCCTCAATCATCTGACGGGTATATTTCAGCAAATCTTCCACCGAACCGCCTTTCTGGTCCTGCACATAAATTTCGAAACCACTGCTCACACCATATCCGGGGATCATCGGTGATGCAAAAGCCATCACTTGCGCAGAAGAAATATCGTCTGTACGACGGTATATCTCATTAATAACCGCATTGATCCCATCTTCTCTTTCCTTGCGTTCATCCCACGGTTTCAATCGGATGATAAACATACCGTTAGAAGCCCCCTGGCCACTAATCATACCATTGCCCGTCACTTTCGAAAACATTCTGATTTGCGGGATATCATTGATCCGCTTATCTATGTCGTCCATGACGATTCTGGTTTCTTCCAGACTATTTCCGGGTGATGTCCGCACATCTATAAAGATAGTCCCCATATCCTCCTGAGGTACAAGTCCGGTCTTTGTGGTTTTCATAAGAATGAATAGTCCGGCACAGGCCACCAATAATAATGCGCCAGCCAGCCATTTACGTTTCAACATAAAAAACACACCACTCTTATATTTCAGTACCAGTCGATGGAACGCACTATCAAACGCCATGTGGAAGCGGGAAGAAAAACTGAGTTTTTCTCCTTTAACAGCCTCCATATGGGGAGTCATAATCAATGCGCAGAGAGCAGGGCTCAGGGTCAGGGCATTGACCAGCGAAATTGCAACGGCAACTGCCATGGTCAATCCGAACTGAGTATAGAAAGTTCCGGTAGTTCCTCCCATAAAGCATACAGGAATAAATACTGCCATAAAAACAAAGGTAGTTGTAACCAGTGCCGAAGTAATGCCACCCATTGCATCAATAGTTGCCTGATAAGCCGATTTGTATCCTTCATCAAACTTGGCCTGCACCGCTTCGACCACGACTATGGCATCATCTACCACTGTCCCGATGACCAGTACCAATGCAAACAGAGTCAGTATATTGAGACTGAAACCCGCGACATAAAGAAAAGCAAATGTTCCGACCAGAGAAATAATAATAGAAATAGCCGGGATAAAGGTAGACCGCAGACTCTGCAAAAATACATATACCACAAGTACTACCAGCAATATAGCTTCAATCAATGTTTTGACAACATTCTTAATAGATGCATCCAGGAATTCTTTCGAACTCATCAGATCCACCAGTTCCATTCCTTCAGGCAAGCTCTTTGATATATCTGCCGTTACCTTGTCTATTTCTTCAATGATCTCGTTGGCATTCGAGCCGGAAGTCTGTGCAATCATACAGTTGGAACCGGGATGCCCGTTCACTTCTCCGATATATGTATAAGAACTGGAACCCAATTCAATACGGGCCACATCTTTCAGACGGAGTACTTCTCCTCCTCCCAAAGAACGGATGACCAGATTCCCATAATCTTTCTCTTCTTCATAACGACCACGATATTTCAGTACATACTGAAAAGTATTCTTTGACTCTGCTCCGAGTGTCCCTGTAGGAGCTTCCAGATTCTGTTCATCCAAAATCTTAGTCACATCAGATGGCACCAAACCATATTTGGCCATTTTTCCGGGATCGAGCCAGATACGCAGCGAGTAGTCAGCCCCCATCACATTCACTTCACCCACACCGGCAATACGTGAAAGACGGGGCTCTATGTTAATCTTCAGGTAATTATTCAGAAAACTTTCGTCAAAAGAACTGTCGGGACTATATAGTGCCAATGCCTTAATGTTACTCGTCTGACGTTTGCGGACAGTGATACCGCTTCGGGTCACTTCGGCCGGCAATAAGCCCTGGGCTGTAGCAATACGATTCTGCACATTGACTGTTGCCATATCGGGGTCGGTTCCTTGCCGGAAATAAACTGTAATTCTTGCCGCCCCTGTATTGGAAGCTGTGGAAGTCATGTACATCATATTCTCCACTCCATTGAGTGCTTCCTCCAACGGTACGACTACACTTTTCTGCACTGTCTCCGCATTGGCCCCGGTATAGTTGGCCGAAACACTGACGGTAGGAGGCGCAATTTCCGGGAATTGCTCAACAGGTAACTGTGAAAGTCCTATCAATCCGATAATTAAGAAAACAACCGAAATAACTCCTGCCAGAATAGGTCGGTCTATAAATGTTCTGATTTTCATATCGTCATGTTATTCTTTAGTCGACCCACTCTTGATTATTGTTCCCTCACGTACTAGTCCGGCACCCTCGGCTATGATTACGTCGCCTGGTGCAAGTCCGTCCTCAACAACATACTCCGTGCCGTTATTCAACCGGAATACCTCTACAGGAGCAGACTGTGCTTTACTGTCGACCACCTTGTAAACAAATATACGATTCTGTAATTCATAAGTAGCTGCCTGGGGAATGATGATGCACTGCTTCTTTACTGTCGGGACAACTACCGTACCACTTCCACCATTACGCAAAAACTGATCAGGATTAGAGAAAACGGCACGCAGGCTGATCGCTCCTGTCCCCTCATCTATCGTACCACTGATAGCATCCACTTTTCCTAAAGAGGAATAAGTCTTTCCGTTACTCATTGTCAATTCTACCTTATCCAGATGTTCTATCGCCTTTTTCAGTGAACCATACTGCTGTACAAAATCAAGAATCTGGTTTTCTGTCATCGAAAAATAAGCATATACCTCGCTATCATCCGAAACAGTAACCAACGGTTCGGTGATACTACTGTTCACCAACGCCCCTACACGATAAGGAATCATACTGGCTACCCCGTCCACCGGACTTTTCACTTCAGTATAAGAGAGATCATTGCGTGCATTGACCTCCTGTGCTTTCGCCTGTGCCAATGCAGCTTCAGCAGCAATCTGTTCGTTCCGGGCTGTTTGCAGGTCAAACTCAGATACTACCTGTTCTTTGTAAAGTTCGGCTTTACTATCTGCGGTCAACTTAGCCGTAGCAAGTTTAGCCTCTGCACTCTTAACATTGGCAATCGCAGTTTGTAATGCAGCTTTATAGGGGATCTGGTCGATAATGAAAAGTGTCTGTCCCTTATGGACAGCATCACCTTCATTAATACATATTTCGGTGATAATTCCACTTACCTGCGGACGGATTTCAACATTCTGCCGTCCTCGAAGAGTAGCTGTATAACCGGTTTTCAGGATCTGATCGCCGGATTTGATGGTAAGCGTCTTGTACGCAGTGTCTGTTTCCTGCTGTTGCGGAGCTCCGCAGGAGTATAGCAACGGCAAGCAAAGCACGACAAAAATGATTAGTTGTTTCATTGTGACTTTATTTAAAATGATTGTTAATGATTCATAAGCAGTTCATTCAGTAATCAACGCGATTGACCAAATCTAGGAATTATCAAACAATAAAATAAAGATGTAGTGACGAACAGCAAAAATGTGATGACGAACGACAAAAGAAGAATGATTGGGTTTTCAAAACAATCTTCTATCTTTGCAAAGAAGTGACAAAATATACTGCCGGGAGTTAAATCCATAGTAAGGAGAATATGAAACGAACCAATATCCCTATTTATATTGACCTGCTGTTCTGCCTGGTCATAATGCCGCCTATCATCATGCTGGTACCGGTGGACAGATGGATTGTACATCACACTGTTTTTATGCTGACACTCATTGTCTATCTTTACGGCCTATACTTCGTTTACCGCAAAGCCAGACTGCCAAGGCTCTTCATGCAACGGAAATTCGGACATATCCTTCTACTAATGGGAATACTTGTCATTATCACCCTGCTACTTACCCAATTCCCTTACCCACCGGAACCAAATAAGCTAGACCCTTTAATCCATAAAGCCCGGCAACACCTGCGGTCGCAAACCGTATGGTTTTTCTTTCTTGTAGTTACAGGCTTCAGCCTTTCTATCGAACTGATTTTCGAACTTTTTCGTCAGATACTGTCCAAACAGGAAATTGAAGCGGAGAAAAACAGGGCAGAACTTGCACTCTACAAGGCACAGATCAACCCGCATTTTCTCTTTAACACACTGAATGCTCTTTACGGGCTGGTACTAACCAAATCAGATAAAACGGAATCGGCTTTCATCAAGTTTTCCAATATTCTGAAATATATGTATGCTCAGACCACTATGGAAACAATTTCCATAAATAATGAAGTAGAATATATCCGTCAATACGTCGATTTGCAGTCACTGCGATTAAACAAGCATACACAAGTGGTATTTGAAACCCAAATAGATGACGAACACGCGAAGATTCCTCCGATGATTCTCATTACTTTCGTTGAGAATACTTTCAAATACGGGGTTTCATCGGATGTAGACTGCCTGATTCTTATTCGTATCACAGTGAAAAAGGGAGAACTTCTCTTTGAAACCGAAAATACGGTTATGAAAGAAAATCATGCTAACCCTCATGCCATCGGCATAGAAAACTGTCGCAAACGCTTGGAATTACTCTATCCCAACCGTTTTACCCTGATTATGAAAGAAGAAAACCGCCAGTTTAAAATCCGGCTCAGTATTCAGTTATGATGAAAAAGATTAGTTGTATCGCTATTGACGACGAACCCATCGCATTGCTCATTATCAGACAGTTCTGCGAACGAAAAGGCGGACTGGAACTGACAGCTTTCAGCGAACCGCTTATCGGACTGCAAGAGATTGGCCGGTGCAAACCGGATCTGGTTTTTCTGGATATTGAAATGAATAGCACCAGCGGGCTGGACATCGCTCATGCGCTGCCTCCCGAAAGTTGCTTGATTTTCACAACAGCTCATGCACAATATGCTCTGAATGGTTTTGAACTTGATGCAGTAGATTTTCTGCATAAACCTTTTGCCTATGAACGATTTGAGAAAGCAGTAGAAAAAGCACTTCGCTTTATAGAAGCGAAGCGCAACAAAGTACCGGAAAATATCATTATAAAGCAAGAATACAATAACATATCCGTTACCACATCCGATATCCTTTATATCGAAGCGATGGAGAATTATACAAAAATTTTCCGTACAAGCGGTAACTATATACTATCCCGTACCAGTTTGAAAGCTATACAGAAAATGCTTCCTAAAGATCGTTTTTTGCGTACACATCGCTCTTACATTATATCTATCAATAAAATAGAACGATTCTCGAAACGGGAAATAACATTGAAAGGATGTTCGGCAACGATCCCCATAGGCAGACAGTACGCTGAAAATGTCTATTCCAAATTGACTATCAGAAGTATTACAACATAAACCACCTGCCGGGCAATCGGTCGTTTGCGGTCAGTTTCCGGCTTTCTGGCTATAAATCAGCTTATTTCTCTGGCTGATTGTCCATACACCATCTACGAAACGTACATTTTTCGTATCATCATCTTCCACATTCCATGCATAGCCTCCTGAAGGTAAGCCACGTCTCTCCAAAATCTCATTCGGTTGATCATCAGAGAAGAAAAGTTCCAGACGTGTGGAATCGGGGCTGAACACAATGAAAGCAGAAGCAGTGCTTCCATCAACAGCTTCCGTCCGGATACCTTTTTCAAACAACCGGATGCAGTCTTGCTGCACTTCACACCATACATATCCGGCAGAGCCGATACAACCGTGTTCATCCCGATCACCTCCAAGTTTGGGAGATTGCGGATACTGGACTAATTTTGAAGCTTGCATCCCCGGTGTATATTTACCGGTATAGAATACTTCCAGAGTATCATTCAGAAGCAAGCCATCGACTTCTTCTTTATTCGTGTTCATCGTACTGAATGAAAGAGTATCATTCTTGTCTGTAACAATCGCCACTGTATTCATGGTCGCATCACAAACAATGCCTTTTGAACTTGTCATACCTGACGAGCAACTTCCCATGAAACACAAAACTCCTAATGCTGCCAATGCTGTTCTCATATCTTTTTTATATAATTGTTGGTTCTAATATCATGCAAATATAAAGGTTATATGGAAAAGATGTTATCCTAACAATCAGAATAACAAACAAGTTTGCTTTTATAAAATGTAATTCCACATATATTTCATTCATTTGTCTATATTTGCATTATTGCTCAGTTGTGCAAAAGAAACTTTAAAACAGAAAGAGAGGAATTATGCCAAAGTTTGATTTTTCCCCAATAACAGAAGGGATTTATAATGTTATAGAGACAGAAGAAAAAGTATTAACCAGCCTGCCGGAAGAGACAATCACACAAAAACGTAACAGGCAGAATCGTACTATCAAACAAATTCTCGGACATTTGATTGATTCCGCCTCAAACAATCATCAACGGATGATCAGGTTGCAATACAGTAAGGACCAGCTTTTCTTTCCTGATTATCGGCAGGATAATGATCTGTGGATAGCCTTGCAGGATTATCAGCATACGGACTGGAATAATCTGATTCAGTTATGGAAATTCTTTAATCTACATATCATTCAGGTAATAAAGTCGGTAGATCAAACAAAGCTTGATAGTTACTGGTGTGACTTCGAAGGGACAAAAATCACTTTAAAAGAAATGATAGAAGGATATTTAGATCATCTGAATCTCCATATTCAAGAAATTCACGAACTGATTTAGCAGCCTGTTTGCTATATGATATAGTAAAGGACAGAGATAAGAAGATTTATATTTTCTTATCTCTGTCCTTTCAGCAGATTGGATCATTGTATCTTAAATCTCCGGCCTTTCCGACATAATTAGCCATAAAAGTCAACATATTGTATGTTACCACTATTTCAAAATGAACAATATGCTTGTCAGATTTACTTCGCAGTCTGAAACAACAGGCTATTGCCATTGGTATCCATCCATTCCGCCATCAAGCGATAATATGCCGGATATTCATCCGGAGTTATCAATTGTTTTTTCAGTTTCAAGGTACGGATTATCTCTATTTCATCCTCCGCCTTTTTCACTGTAACTTCCATGATGCCGACAGCATTTTCAATCTTTTTGTTAGTCGGCACAACCACTGGCTTCATTCCTTCATCAATCTTTATGATATAGGTATAAGCCTCATCAGGCAAATACCGCAAAAGCAGGTTAACAGGACGAGTTGTATTCAGAGCCGTCACACGTCCATCATAACTTGCCCATCCACCACGAGCCTGCGGTAAGTCGAATTTCCGATAACCATCAGCCAATGCCTTTCCGGTTTTATTGCTCACCCGCAAGGTATCAGTTCGTGAAACAACATGAGAAACCTGCTCTAAAATTATCGGCTGAGCATTCAGATCAACTACAGAAACAAAATTCTGTATATCAGCAATCCCCTTATTGGTCACAAACAATCCGCTGACAGCGGCAAGTCCGGCCGCATCTTTATCTTCTGTTTTAGGAAAAGCCGCTTTTATCTCCGCACGGATGCCTACCGCCTGTTGCAAGGCAACCAGCAAAGCAGCCTTCTCCGCTTCAGTTCCGTATGCCGAACGGATCACTTCGGAGACCGGACGCAAACGGTATCCGGTTTGCGACAAGGTCAGACGGCAATTTCCTAATCCTTCTACATAAGCAGTGAGTAACTCCTTCTTTTGTTCTGTGGTTTGTGCACTGGCAGTCAGCTTCTGTGCTAATTCGGAAACATCCTTTCCATTACTTTCCAGTTGTTGTTTTATCACTTTCAGTGCATCAGCCTTTGAAGCATAAGTGGACGCCACAACAGCCTGTACATTACCTGCCGACAAAGAAACTTCAAGTGAATAAGGGCGCGGTTGCACATTTTTCAGTGTCCAGGTCACTGTTTTCATGCCATCCGCAGTTTTCACCACCGGAGCAGCTTTTCCATTCAACCATTCATAATGCAGAGGTTTGCTTTCGGACACTGACAGCGAAAACACATATTCCCTGATTGGGGAAAGCTCTTCCACCTGCTCGCACACATCCAGTTCGGGCAGATATCCCGGACGGGTAACGACGGAGTAGTCCAGATAAATGGTAGCTCCCAATTCCAGTCCCGTATGAACGACTACCATCTCTTTCAGACCATTATAAGCCGGAGCATCTGCCGCTACGGAAGGAAGCACCTCAACGAAGGCATTTTCGGGAGTCTTCACAATAGTACCGTCTTTCTGACGAGTATAAGAATCGTGTATCTTCAGTGTCTGAAACTCCGGATTGTAAATGATAAAACTCTCTCCATACACACGGTTCATCGCTGCATGAGTAAACAAAGTCAGCTCTTTTTGCACACGCATTTCCTGACTGCCGTCAACGTGTAACGTATAAGCCTTGCTCAATTTCCCAAATTCAGCTTCGGATGCCGCTTTCACCGGAAATGCCAGAATCAACATCGCCAGCGTAACTATATAATAATATGTATTTTTCATTCTGCTCTACTTTTTAATCACCAAATATTCACCATACGCCTTGTGGGCATTCACAGCATTGCGGAAACTTTCCCAATCAGAAGCCTCATAAACACGCTTCTTCAAAGCCAATCGATTGTGGAGCAACACTTTATTTCCTTTCTGTACCAACGAACCTTCAAAATCGGCTCCCACTCCTTGCATGGTTTCATCCTTGACCGCACTCACCAGCTTGTATCCTGCCGGAAGCTGAACCGTTTCATCCAGTTCGACCAAACGGGAACAAGCATCTTTGAAACCATACTTGCGGTTTTCTACCGAAGTATCGATCCACATATAAGATCGTACCTGATTATAAAGGTTATTCATCACCATCGGACGGAAAAACATCTCGCCCTCTCCTTTCAAGGCATAATCGGGTATTTCATAACGAAAAGTGATTTTAATAGGTGCAGCCTGATAGTCTTTGGGATTTTTTCCATAGTCTACGCTCAACAATCTGGCTTTGGGAGAGATGGCCAACAGCTGACGTTCCATCGTGCTTTTCCATTCGCTCTGAAAGCCGGTGGTAAAGATGCGACGGATATTGCTGTCACTCTGTCCTTCGGCTGTAAGGGTAAAAGTACCGCGTAGTGTACCATCTGCTTCCAAGCGGTTGTCGGCTTTGATACGTACATAATGGTTTTCGGGAGCCGAAACCGGAGTGATACACAAATCAGAACCTTCGGGTACACCCGGCAGATAGTTCT
>OGEP01000314.1_pt1 | contig 76482 bp, 63 predicted proteins | sample 1570721 | NCBI WGS metagenome assembly OGEP01 (sample SAMEA2582131, study PRJEB24529) | metagenome | biome: Human gut stool | place: China | collected 2011 | reverse complement strand
GCCTTCGGTTCGCCCGCGCGCAGCACGTCCGTGCGCACGACGCGGTCGACGCTCTCGCGGCCCGAGGCGACGATCTCGCCGTCGAGTTGCGCGAGGAGTTCGAGCACCTCTTCGTCGTTGATGCGCTGCGCGTTGCCGATCGTGTCGAGAAGATACTGCACGTCCTCTTCGGTACGCAGGTGTCCGCACGCGGCGGAGATCGCGAACTGCGCGAGAAGCTTCGTGCTCGTCGTGCTGAGGTCCGCCGGGCGGTAGCCGAGCGTTCCCTCGAGCGTCAGGAGGGAAAGTTCCCGCAGACGGCTCGAATGGGTCGAAAGGGCTTCGTCGGGAGGAAGAAGGGCGCTCTCCCGAGAGAGAATCCGGACGGCTTCGTCGCGTCCGTAGAACTCGAGGTGCGAAACCATGTCGTTCTCAAGGCGGTCGACGAGCGACGCGGGGTTGTAGTTGGATTGGATCCGGTGGACCTGTCCGCCCTCTTCGAAGGAGACCCAGAGGGGCCCGTCGACCTGAGTCTGCTCGAGAGTGACCTTTTTCCCGCCGACCATGACCATGTGCAGCTGGTTCACGGAGAGGCGGGAGAGCTCGTCCTTGAGGTTGATGATGTCTTGGGCGAGCGCCGCCTGATGGGATTTGCTGACATGCTCGACGATGGCGAGCGCGATTGCGCCGATCCCGAGCGTAAAGATCCCGAGGATGACCTTAGTGGCCGTCGAGAAGTGCGTCGGAGCGAGTTCGTCGAGGTTTACGCTGTGATCAATGAGAAGATCAGCGTTGATGCGGTTTTGTCCGCTCAGTGCGTCGATGCCGGTCATGGTCTGTCTCGCGTGAGGGGCGGGTGCCCTGAAAAAGGATCGGCCGGGCGTCCGTGCGCGCAGAATCCGCGCACGGCGTTCCGGTCGGCTGAATTTACCCGAGAATGCGGGTGCGCGCCTGGTTTTCCGACTGTTGGATGGCGTCCTGGGCGCTCGTCGCCTTGTCGACGACTTCGCGAAGCGCGTCGATCAATTCGTTGACCTCTTCGGTCGAGGCGCGAAGCATTTCGATTTCGGCCTGAATGTGGGTCTGCGCCGCCTGGCCGATGCCCGTCGCCAAAGTTTCCCCGGCGCTGAACATCTTTGCGGTGCCCTGAACCGATTCGGCAACCGCTCCGACGCGCTGGGTCATCGCCGTGAGCGACGCCGCGCGTTCGGCCGCGTCGTTGATTTTTGCGGCGTCCGACATGGCTTTGCCGGTGCCCGCGATCGAGAGGACCGAGGCGCCGATCGAGATGATCGAGGAACAGATCGAACACGCGAACGCGGCCGTCGCCTGACTGCGGATTTCTTCGGCCTGATCGTGGAGCTTGTTCACCGTCGCGACCGTCTGCTCGGCGCGGACCATGGCGTTGGCGCGCCGCTGCTCTTCGCTGATTTCCGAAATCTTGGCGAGAAGGGCGCTTCCGAGGCTCGCGGAGGCGGCCGTAAGCGGCGGCAGCGTGAACTCCGACGAAGAGCCCGTCTTTTCGGTCGACTGCTTGCCCCCGACGACGGGAGCGTTCATTGCGCTTATGGGGGCGTTGCGGATGGAATCAATCATGTCGGTCTCCTTCTTACGCCGTGGCAGGTGCGTTCGTCAGAACGGCGGCGGTCGTTTGGGCGCAGTTTTGCGAAATTTCCGTCACCTTTTCCATAAGGTCGTTGGCAACCTCGAGTTCGTGCTCGACGAACTCTTCGGAGGTTTCCATGTCGGCGCGCATGCGCTCGAGGATGGCTTCGATGTCGACCTTGCGCGCCTTGATCTGTTCGATGTCGTAGTTGATCGAAGCGAGCACGGCGTTCGAGACGCCCGTGCCGACGCCGACGACGCCCTGGCCGATGTTGGTGACGACCGAAGCCTTGCTCGTGATGTTGAGAAGCTTGGCGCCGAGGTCGGTCGCGCCCCTCACGGCCGAGGCGGCCGAACTCGCCGCGGCGCCGCCGAAACTGATCGCGACGGCCGCGACCGTGAGCGCCATGTTCATGCCGAAGCCGAACCATTTCGCGGTGTTGTCGCTCAGGCCGAAGACTTTGCCGAGTTCCGTAAATCCGGCCGAAAGGCTGACTTTGCCGCCCGTCGCTTCCGATACGACGCTGTCGATCGTGAGAAGAAGGGCGGCGACGCCCGCGACGATCAGGGCCGGGTTCCCCATGGCCGAGCCCGCCGCGATGGTCGCGATCGAGGCGATGAAGCCGAGCGCCATGCCGATGCAGCGAAAGACCTTGCAGATCTTGTCCCAGATCGACTGGTTTTCCTTCTTGTCGATTTCCTTGGCGATTTCCGCGAGCTTTTCCGAGTACTTCTGATCGATCTCCTGCGCCTGCGAGTCAATCGCGTCGAGTCCTTCTCGAACGCCCTGACGGCGCATTTCGTTTCCGATCGCCGCGACGAGCCGCTCGATGGACAGGGCGTGCGCGGGCGCTTCAAGCGTCGGAAGGTCCGAGGGGGGGACGGTTTTCCCGTCCGCGGCGGGGGGAACGTCCTCGAGCGTGCGGTTCGCAAGCCTCGAGAGGGGATCCGTGAAAGTGACCGAGGGATCGAATCCGGCGGATCCGACTTTGTCGATGTTCGTCATACTGTTTTCCCTCCCTTGAGAAGCGCAAGGAGCGATTCGGCGCGGCGGTGCACGTCGGCGTGACGGGGATTGGCATCGTTGCCGATGCCGAGAAGACCTTCGAGTCCTTCGACGGCCTCCGCCTTTTTGTTCATCTTCAGAAGACAGCGCGCGGCGAAGAAGAGCGGTTCCGGATCGGAGAGCCCCGTCGTGAGGGCCGCCATCTGATAGGCGTCCGACGCCCCTTCAAAGCGTCCCTGCGCCTGGCGCGAACCGCCGAGCCCCATCCAGTACTTGGGTTCGTGGGGGTTGTAGAGGCAAAGCGCCCGAAAGAGCGTTTCGGCGTCGGCAAAGCTTTGCGATCCGTAGAGATTGTGCGCGAGCGCGTAGAGCTGTTCGAGCGTTTCGGGCGAAGTGCCCGTGATCTGCGCGACGGTCGCGCCTTTGCGCACGGCCGCGACGATTCTGTCGACGACTTCCTGGGAAACGATGTGTTTGGTCAAAGGAATATCCTCCCGTGTCGGTATCGGTCTCAGGGTTTGGGCGCGCCCGAGAGCAGTTCGAGAAGAGCGGCCGCGCGGCTGCGGCATTCGGCCGTGCGCGCGTCCGAGGGATCGCCCGTTCGCAAAACGGCCTCAAGCCCCGCCTTCGCCTCGTCTTTTTTCTTCATCTGCAGGAAGCACTGCGCGGCGTAGAGGAGGGGTTCGGGGTCGCCGAGGCCCGAAGCCAGGGCGGCGAGCTGATAGGCGTCGCTTGCCTCGGAGAAGTGTCCGAGGCCCTGTCTCGCGCCGCCCAATCCCATCCAGAAGCGGCGGTCCTTGGGGTTCAGAAAGGCGAGCGCTCGAAAGACCGCTTCGGCGTCGCGGAAATTTTCGGCCTTGTAGAGGTCGTGCCCGAGCGCATAGAGCGACTCGACGCAGGCGTCGTCGACGGCGGCGATCTCTTTGGCGGTGGGACCGTTTTCGAGGGCTTGCCAAAGGGCGAGCAGGGCCTCGGGGGAAAGTACGGGTTTCGTCACGGCATTTCTCCGTTTGTATGCGGGAATCAACGGCCGGTGAGGATGGCGCGCATCGTGGAGGCGCTTTCCTGAACGGCGGCGTTGGCGCCCTGCAGATAGCTGTTGTACTGACTGATGAAGTCCTGCAGATAGACCATCAGGGTCTGGGTCTTGCTGCTGATCGACTCCTGGTACTGCGTAAGCGAGGCGAGGTTGTAGCTCCAGTCATCGCTCGAGCAGCTGCTCGCGCTCCCTTTCATGCCGAGCTTGTGCGTTTTCATATAGCTCACGACCTCCGCGGGGACGCCCGAGCCCTTGGCCTCGGCGTCGCGGGCCTTGGTGATCATCTCGGCCGCCTCTTCGGCCTGGTCCTGAACCTGCTCGATCTGCCCCATGTAGTTGACGGCGTTCTGCCGGCACTGATTGGCGTAGTTGAGCTGATAGAGCGCGAAGCGGAACTGGATGCTTCCCTTGAACGCGATGTCATCGTCGATCGTTTCGCTATCGGGCGTGTTGACCTTGTCCGTCTGTATTGCGGAGGGATCCTTGATGTCGGAGTCGGGGTCCTGCGTGATGACGTTCCCTTCTTCGTCGACCTGCGGGGGGACGCCGAGCGAGACGCTGCCGTTAATGGAGTTGATGCTCATGATGTATGCCTGTGAAAAGAATGAAGACGGATGGGACCGACCGCAATGCCGTCCGAAAAAAGATTGAGTTCGGAAATGGCCATGAGCGAAATCTCGGAAAGCGGTCGGAAAAGGAACTCGGAGCGGACGGTCCGATCAGATGGAGAGGGCGCCGCGGCGGGCGCGTCCCGCAGGACGGGAGGCACCCTGGCCCTGCATTTCCTTTACGGCCGAGCGGCCCGCTTCCTGAGCGCGCTCGACGCTCTTTTGGAGCGCTTCGCGAAGCGCGGGCGGAACCTCTTCGTCTTGGGCCTGGGGAAGATCCCCTTTGACGCCGAGAGCCTTCTTCGCCTGGTCGAAGGCTTCGTTGAGACGGGCGAGTTCGCCCTTCATGCGCTCGAGCGCTTCCTTTTGCTGCAGCAGTTTGTCTTCCGCCATGACGGCTCCTTTGGCTGAATCGTCCCGAATCGACGTTCGGAAACGATCGTGAAACATGATCCGGACGACCCGGAAGAAATTCCCGATCCGAAAAAAGCGGGAGGGGACTACAAAAGATCATTGTAAACGGTGTGCATTCATTCCGTTCTTTGCGTTTCGGTCGATTGGGAATAAAAGGAAACGATAGGATGGCCTTCGATGCGCGGGGGCGTAGGCGGGACGGATTTTGAGGCATAATGGTCGAATGGACGGGAGTCGGCTCAAGTCCCCGTTCCGCGCGCGGTTTGAGAGATCCCGCGCAGCCTTTCCCCGCGGTTTACACGATAGATGCATCTATGAATTTTCAAGAAGCCCTGAAGACCCTCACGAACGAAACCGGCTGGACGATGCCCAAGGCCGGCGCGGACGGGGTCTTTCGCTTTCATCTCGAAGACGGGCTTGACTTCGCTCTTCATTCTCCCGATGGACGACTGTGCATTCTGACCTCGGACATGGGGGAGGCGCCTTCGGAGAACGAACCCGACTACGCGGAAAAGAGCGATCGTCTCGGCATGGTGTGCGCCGCCCTGATGCCCTACGGTCGGGCGCGTCTTTGCGCCGACTCGGGACGGCTGCAGCTCGTGCGCGACTTTTCTCTTGACGGCCTTTCCGGCGACGGTGCGGTGCGCGAGGCGGAGGTTTTTCTCAACGAGGCGGCACGTTGGAAGAAGACGCTTGAGGGCGCTTCGGGGGCGGCGCCGCGTCCGGCCGATTCTCCCTTTTCGCAGTTTGGGACCGACTGGTTTGCGCCCGGTTTGAAATTCTGAGGGGGCGAATCGTGATGAACCGTCGTTTTCTTTCGTCTCTTCTCGGCGTCGGGGTCGCCTGTCTGCTCGGCGCGGGCGCCGCGTTGCCCGAGACGGTCCTCTCGGCCGAACTGAAGAAATCCTTTTCTTATTTCGCCAACGGACATGAGCTCCGCACGGTCCTCACGGGCTTTGCGAAGACCCAGGGACTTTCCGTCGCCTTTGACGGCGACGCGGTGAAGGGAAGGGTGAGCGGGCGCTTTCAGCGCGTCGCTCCGAACGACTTCCTATCCGCCATGAGCGAAGCCTACGGCGTGGGTCACTACGTTCTCGGGGACACGATTCACTTTTATTCCGCGTCCGACGTTCGCAAGGAATTCCTTACGGTGCCGAGCGGTTCCGCCAAGGCGCTCGTCGATTCGCTCAAGCGATCGGGCTTCGTCGCGGCGGAGCTCCCCGTCTCGGTGAACGCCGAAGGGAACATGCTTACGTTGAAGGGGCCCGAAGCCTATCTCACGTCGATCCGCGCCGCCGCGGACGCCTATCTTGCCGTGCAATCCGAGAAGATCGAAATGCGGGTCTTCCCGATCCGCCACGCTTGGGCCGACGACATCGAACTCTCGAGCATGGACCGCACCGTCACGGTACCCGGGATCGCGTCGATCCTGCGCGGCATGGTGCTCGGACAGTCCGTGGGCGGCACGACCGTCTCGGGCGGCGCCAACGGGCCGGCCCGTGCGGAAAGCGTGCCGAGTCTCGGCGCCGAGGGACTCTCGAGGCAAAAGAAGCGCGATGCGCAGCCCGGGCCCGTCAACGCGACGCCCGTCGCTCAGGGGGCGGTGAGCATCATCGCGGATCCGCGCGTCAACGCCGTGCTCGTCTCCGACTTCGCCTACCGCATGCCGTATTACGAAGAGGTGATCAGGAGTCTCGACAAACCCGTCGAACTCGTGGAAATTCACGCGGCGATCGTCGACATCGACACGAACGCAAGCCGCGAGCTCGGCGTCAACTTCCGCGGCAAGGGCGGCGGCAACTGGCAGGGCGGAGGGTCGCTGGGCTCGGAAAACACGCCCGTGGGAGGCGACACGCCCGGCATCTCGACGGACCTCTCCTCGGGCGGGGCGCTCCTCTCCACGATCTACACGCACGGGTCGGACTACTTCATGGCGAGCATCAACGCGCTCGAATCGGAAAACGCCGCGCGCATGCTCGGCCGTCCGTCGGTCCTCACCGTCGACAACGTGGAGGCGGTGCTCGAGAACACCACGACCTACTACATTCCGCTTCGCGGACAGGAGGCGGTGGATCTCTACCGCGTGGAGGCGGGTACGGTCCTGCGCGTGACGCCGCACATCATTCATGAAGGGGGAAAGACCTCGATCAAGCTCGCCGTGAGCGTGCAGGACGACCAGAACGACGCGTCGTCGGGCTATCAGACGGTGGGAGAGTCGGGCGACACCCTGACGGTGAACCCCATCAAGCAGACGAGAATCAACACGCAGGCCATGGTCGAGGCGGGACAGTCGCTTCTGATCGGCGGCTACTACTACGAACAAAAGTCCGAGGGCGACAGCGGCGTTCCGATTCTGAAGGACATTCCGATTTTGGGGCACCTCTTCAAGTCGAGCTCGACGAGCGGCCGACAGATGGAGCGGCTCATCCTCATTACGCCGCGCATCGTGACGGCCGACGGCGACAATGTTCCCGCCCGGGTGAATCAGCCGGGCTTCGGGCGAAACGCCACGGGCGCCGACTACGAATGGAAGGCGCTCCCGCAGGCCGACGCATCCGCCGACAAGGCGGACGGGGAGGGCTGATATGCGCGCGGCCGTATTCGAACTCTTCTCGGGACTGCACGCCGGAGCCCGGATCGAACTCACCGAAGGAGACTGGGTGATCGGATCGGACGATTCGTGCGACCTGATCCTCGCCGACGAGGGCTTTGCGCCCCGTCACGCCTCGGTCTCCGTGAAGTCGGGCGAAGTCGGCATCGTGACGCTCGACGGCAAGGTGACGACGCTCGACGGCCGCGCGGTCGTGAACGAAGTCTGGCCCAAGGGATCGGTTCTCCTTTTCGGAACGGTGGCCGTCGCCTGGGGCGCGCCCGACGATTCGGACGACTACTGGTCGGATCTGCGGTCCCGGTGGCGCGAAACGCTTACGCCTTCGGCTCCCGCCGCGTCGGCGAAGGAGAACGCTCCTTCGGACGGCAAGAATCCGAAGGCCGAAGGGCAAAAGGGCGCGGACGCTCCCGAGGCGCCCGAGGCCGAACCGACTTCCGAAGCCGAACCTCCGAAGAAGGGCAAGGGCGCCCTCGTCGGGACGGCTCTCTTTCTCGCGATTTTGCTTGCGGGCGGCTGGACGCTCGCGCGCGACGCGGAACTTCGCAAATCGTTCGAGGCCGATCTCGCCCAAAGCAATCCGAACGCCGTGACGGCGCTCTATTCGAGCGTCTTCGGGGGCGACGGCCTTCTCGCGCGCTTCGGATGGCTCTCGCCCGTAGCCGTTCCCGATGAAGAACTCGTCGCGGACCTTCGAGCAAAACTTTCCAAAGAGGGCTTTACCCGCGTCAGCGCCGAAAAGGCGGGAACGGGCGTGTGGCACCTTACGGGGTGCGTCGCCGACGACGCAGAGCGCGGACGTCTCGTGAAACTCGCGCGCTCGCTCACGGTTCCCGCGGTCTTGGACGTCGACGTCGACACCGACCGCACGGCGCCGTGGCTCGCGGCCTTCAGCGCAAGGGGCTTCAAGACCGAAGTGCACCTCGAAGGAACGAACGAGGCTCCCGTCCTCACCGTTTTGGGCTTCATGCGGACGAAGGACATCGAGGACAAGGCCTTCGCCGAAGTGGCCTACGAACTCTCCCACGATCTCGTGGACGTGAAGCGCAGGATCGTGCACGAAGCGGAAGTGAAGCCGCTTCTCGAGCGTGCGATCAAGGAGCAGGGGCTCGACGACGTGACGGTCGAATTTCATCCCGGACGCATCACGCTCTCGGCGCCTCTTACGCCCATGACGCGGAACATGCTCACGGCCGCCCTGCAGCAGGTCGGCCGCACCGTGCACGTGCCGCTTTCCTATGAGTTTCTCCACCGAGAAGCCAGGAAGAGCGCACCCAAGCCGGCCGTCCGACAAACGGCGTCGAAGGATTCGATGACGCCCAACTTCCGCGTGACGGGCGTCTCGGGCGGGAAGCTCAAGTTCGTGACGCTCTCCACGGGTGAAAAGGTCTTCGCGGGAGGCCGTCTCCCCGGAGGCTTCACGCTGGAATCGATTTCTCACAACCGCTTGACGCTCTCGAAGAACGGCAAGCGAATCAACTATCCTCTGAAGGTGAGCAGCAAATGAGTGAATTCATCTCCGTTGCCGATGTCTGCCCGACCGGGTTCGCCCGCGAGCAGAAGGAAGTGCGCGACGAAGTGGCGGAAATCGCCTTTCGTCTTCGCCGCGAAATGGACCGCGGTCTCACGCCCGACGAAATGAAGGTCGTGCGCGAAGAGGCCGAGGCCGCCCAAGCCGCAGAGGAAATCCTCTCGCGCATTTTTGAATGAGGAGACAGTCATGACGGACGCAGTGGGATTCAACATCAACACCATGTTCGACCGCGTGGCCGAAACGATCGCCAAGAAGGGCGAAGAGCTCAACACCACCTTGAACGGCATGGGCGACGAGATCAGCGATCAGGACATGCTCAAGATGCAGTTCCAGCTCAATCAGTACAACACGATGCTCGAAATGGCCTCGACCGTTTCGAAGGCGCTTACCGACGAAGCCAAGCAGATCGCGCAGCGCGCGAACTGAGGCCGGGTCTTAGGAGAACGACATGCTTACCGCATCCGAAATCACGCGCCTTCTCGACGTCGCCAACGCCGGCGTTCAGCGCGGCGAAGTGGCGCTTGCGCGAAAGGTCTATCAGGGCATTCTCGCGGGTCACCCCGACCACGTGCCGACGCTCGTGAGCCTCGCGATGAGCCACATCGCCGTGGGACAGTACGAAGAGGCCGACGGCATCCTCGGGAAGGTCCTCGAATCTCACCCCGAAGACCCCGACGCGCTCGCGTATCTGGGCTTGAGCGCCTTCCTTGCGGGCCGCAAGGACGAAGCGCGCGGCATTTTCGAAAAGGTTCCCGAAGGCACGCACGCCAAGGCGATGGCCGACGCGCTCGCCGCCGAGTGCTGAGGAGCCGGGAGTAATACGCCGTGAGCGGCATCGACCTCGAGGCGTCACGACGCCTCCTTGAGGCTTTCGAGCGGATCGGAGAAACTCCGGGTGCCGGAGCGGGCGCGACCCGCAGTCCCGTGCCGCGCGAAGTGGCGGACGCCTTCCGCGCGATGGTGGAGGGCGCACCGGAGGGCCCCGACGCCGCCGCATCCGCGTCGCATACGGCGGAGGCTTCCCTGCACACCAATGAGACGCAGGGTATCGACGGCGTTCGCCCGACGGACGCGGAGTCTCTGCGAACGCAGGAGGTCTCTTCGGTCGACAACGCCGCGGCGCAGGGAATCGACCCCCTTCGGGAGACGCAGACCCTCACGCCCACGGAACTCTATCGCCTGCAGTTTGAGGTGAACCTACACATGATGGACGTCAAGGCGCTTTCCGCCATACGCAACCGGTCGGCTTCGGACCTCGAGGCCCAGTTGCGCTCGGCGTCGTAAGAAAGAAGGAAGTGTGACATGCATAAAACGGATGCGCCGCATCGCTTCGGACGAACGTTGCTTCTTTGCGCCTGCGCGGCCCTGATGCTCGCAGGCTGCAAGACGGAAGTCTATCGGGGCCTCACGGAAACGCAGGCGAACGCCATGATGGCGGTTCTTCTCAAAAACGGGATCGAACCCGAAAAGACGTCCGACAAAGACGGCTACTCGATCGCGGTCGAAAGCGACCGCGTCACGCAGACGCTCGAACTCATGCGCGAGAACAATCTCCCGCGCTCGGAATTCGACACGATGGGGAACGTCTTTGCTGCGAAGGGCATGATTTCGTCCGCGACCGAAGAGAAGGCCCGCATGACCTACGCGCTCTCGCAGGAACTCTCGGACACCTTCTCGCGCATCGACGGCGTGCTCACCGCCCGCGTGCACGTGGTGCTGCAGACGGAAGACCTCGCGACCGGGAAGACCACGCCGGCTTCGGCCGCCGTGTTCCTTCGCCACACGCCCGACTCGCAGGCGCCCGGCCTCATCGCGCGCATCCGCGAACTCGCGGCGAACGCCGTGCCGGGCCTTTCGCCCGACCGCGTCTCCGTCATGCTCGTCCCCGTGCGCGAAACCATCACCGTCCCGATGCTCGAAGAAGAGACCGTGAAGGGGAATTCCTCGCTTCTCTACGGTGCGCTCGGCGCCTTGATCGTCGGGCTCGGCGCGCTCGCCGGGGCGATTGCCCTCTACCTTCGCACGAAGGCCGAAAAGGCCGCGCCCAAGGCCGCCGCCAACGCTCGGGAGGGCGGGCGCGAATAAAGCGCTCCGCGTAACGCAAAAGGATTTCCATGACGACGGCGCCGACCTTTGAAAGGGACTTCTACCGCGAGCTTCTCGAAGAGAATCCCGCGCTTCTCGCCCGCATCGTCGCGTTCAACCGCGGCGGGGCGGCTTCGGCGTCTCCGTGCGTGCGTTTTGCTGAAGAACTCTCCAAAGACGAACCGACGGACGTCGACTGGGCGGATCTGATCGCCCGTCACCCGGACCTTTGCGCCCTGGCGGCCGAGCGTACGGCTCCCGAGGAGAAGGCTGGGGACGACTACTGGGGCTTTGCCGAGACGAGCGAGCGCTTCGCCCTCATTCCCGAGGACGAACTCGACCGTCTGGTGCGCCGCGCGGCCGCGGCCGTCTACGGAGCCGAAATCGCCGTCACCGTCCGAAAGGACGAACGCGAGGCGCTTCGTGCGAAACTCGGCGACGACCTTCTTCGCTATGCGGTCCTTCGCGGACGCTGGCAGGCCGGAAGTCTCGCCGGAGAACTCAAACGCTTTTGCGCGGGTCTTGCGCTCCCCGACGCGGTCGAGCGGCTTTCGCACTTGGTCGCCGTTCTTCTCTGGGCGGACTGGCCCGAAGGTCTTCGCGACAAGACGGCTCTGCGTTTTACGCCGCACCGGGAGGCGGTCGGGGACCCGCCCGAGGACGCGCAGCTCGGCCGCCGCGTGCGCGCCTTTCTGTTGAAACTCATTAAGAGCGAAGGAGACGAAGCGTGTCGAAACCTCTTCAAATGAACCGACCCGAGCCCTCGGTGGCACCGGGCGTTAAGGTGGTGAAGCGCGACGAACGCGCGAAGCTCCTCGAAGCGGCCGAGATCATCGAGGCCGCCAAGGCCCGCGCCGCGGAAATCGAACGCAAGGCCGAGGAAGCCTACAAGGCCCGCTATGAAGCGGGCTACGCCGACGGTCTCGAGGCGGGACGCCTCGAGAACATGGAAAAGGTCATGGAGACCGCCATGGCGAGCGTCGAATTCATCGAAGGCATCGAAGGCACGGTGGTCGACGTCGTCATGCAGTCGGTCAGAAAGATCCTCGGCGAAATGAACCGCGAGGACCGAATCCGCGCGATCGTGAAGACGGCGCTCGCCAACGTGCGCGGACAGCAGAAGGTGACCGTGCGCGTGGCTCCGTCGGACGAACCGGTCGTCTCCGAGGCGCTCGCCGCCCAGACGGCGGGGTCCTTCCTCACGGTCGTCGCCGACGCGAGGCTCGAGCCCGACAGCTGCATTCTCGAGAGCGACCTCGGCGTCATCAACGCTTCGCTTTCCACGCAGCTCAAGGCCCTGGAGCACGCCTTCAGCGCAAAGATTCGGCAGTAAGTCATGGCATTCGAATACATCGGACCGCTTCTCGAAGAAGCCGTGCAGACGACCACGACGATCGACGTGCGGGGGCGCGTCGAGCAGGTCGTGGGGACGATCATCCGGGCCGTGGTCCCGGGCGTGAAGGTGGGGGAGCTCTGTCTTCTCAAAAACCCCTGGGAGTCCTTTGAACTCAAGGCCGAGGTCGTTGGCTTCATCCGAAACGTGGCGCTTTTGTCGCCGCTCGGGAGCTGTCAGGGGGTGTCGCCCGCGACCGAAGTGATTCCGACGGGCGAAATCCTTTCGATTCCCGTGGGTCCGGAACTCCTCGGGCGCACGCTCGACGGTCTCGGCGAACCCTTGGACGGCGGGCCCGCGCTTCGCTGCCGCGAACACTATCCGGTCTTCGCGCCCGCGCCCAATCCGATGACGCGCATGCGCATTTCGAAACCCCTCTCTCTGGGGATCCGGTCGCTTGACGGGGTGCTCACCTGCGGGGAAGGACAGCGCATGGGCATTTTCGCCGCCGCGGGCGGCGGCAAGTCGACGCTTCTCTCGACGATTCTCAAGGGCTGCACGGCGGACGTCTGCGTCTTGGCGCTCATCGGCGAACGCGGCCGCGAAGTGCGCGAATTCATTGAAAACGACATCGGGCCCGAAGGGCGTAAGAAGTCGGTTCTGGTCGTCTCGACCTCGGACCGCTCGTCCATGGAGCGTCTCAAGGCCGCCTACACGTCGACCGCGATCGCGGAATATTTCCGCGACCAGGGAAAGAGCGTCCTTCTCATGATGGACTCGGTGACGCGCTTTGCCCGCGCCCAGCGCGAGATCGGTCTCGCGGCGGGGGAACCGCCGACCCGACGGGGTTTTCCGCCTTCGGTCTTCTCGGAACTTCCGAAACTCATGGAGCGCGCGGGCAACAACGACAAGGGCTCGATCACGGCGCTCTACACGGTGCTCGTCGAAGGCGACGACATGACGGAACCGGTCGCGGACGAAACCCGTTCGATTTTGGACGGTCACATCGTGCTTTCGCGAAAGCTCGCTTCGAAGGGCCACTATCCGGCCATCGACGTGAATCAGAGCGTCTCGCGACTCATGAATTCGATCGTGACGAAGGAACAAAAGAAAAACGCCCAGCGCCTGCGCCAGATTCTCGCGAAGTACGCGGAAGTGGAACTCCTCGTGCAGATCGGCGAATACAAGAAGGGCGCCGATCCGGCCGCGGACGACGCGATCGCGCACGTGGACCGCGTGAACGCCTTCCTGAAGCAGGGCCTCGGCGAAAAGAGCACGTTTGAGGAAACCGTGGCGGCCTTGGAAGCCGCGGTGAAGTAAAAGGGCCGCGCCATGGAAGCCTATCCCCTCGAATCGCTTCTTTCGCTGCGACGCTTTCGAGAAGAGAGCGCCGGTCGGCGCGTTGCGGCCGCGCAGAACGACTGCCGCGTCGCCGAAGAAGCGGTGAAGAGGGAGGAGGAGGCGCTTGAGCGCTGGCGCGTCTGGTACGCCGAAGAGGTCTCGCGCCGCTACGATGGGCTCATCGGACAGAAGACCACGATCGAAGGTCTCGAAGGTTTTCACAAGAATCTCGCCCTCCTCGCTTCGGAAGAACTCGAGCGCGAAATGTCGCTCGACGAAGCCCGAAAGCAGGTCGAAACCTCGCGCCGCACGCTCGAGGAAACGAAGAAGGCCGCTCTCCAGGCCCGAAAAAGCTGTGCGAAAATGGAGAAACACCGCTCCCTTTGGATGGAGGAGGCCAAAAAACTCGAAGAGCAGGCCCAGGACCGGGCGCTCGAAGAATTCAAACCCGTCAACCGCTTCGGGGCGGAAGCCCCCGACGGCGCATAAACCCCGTGTCCCGGAAGGAAGATCAAGAACATGACGAACACTCTTGAAAATTTGCGCTCCGCCGGCATTTCTGCGGAAAGTCCGCAGGCGGGTCGAAGCGAGGCGGACCGTCCGCCCGCTTCACGCGACGACGTCGCGGCCTTTCAGCGCGCGATGCGGGGCGAAGCGGACGAGGCGCGGCGAAAGACTTCGGACGAAAGGTCGGCTTTTTCTCAAAAAACGGGAGAAGGGGAGAGGACCGAAACCTCTTCGCGCGCCCGTACGGAAGGGGAAACCGCCCGCGGCGCCCGCCCCGACGATGCGATGATGACCGATCCCGACGCCCGGAAGGCGCAGGACTTTCTCGCGTCGCTTTTCCGGGGCGTAGGCGGCACGGGGCAAGTTGCAGAAGGAACCGCGCAGACTGCGGGTCCGGCCGCAGCCGAGGGCGCTGCCTCAAACGAAGCGCTCGAGACGCTCGTCTCCCGCATTCTCGTGAGCCGTCCCGCGAGCGGAAAGACCGAAGTGCGCCTGCAGATTCAGGACGCGGTGCTCAAAAACACCGAAATCACGCTCGCGCGCGACGCGGGCGGTCAGCTCACGGTACGCATTCACACGAACGACGCGGCGGCCTTCCAGACGATCGTCTCGGCCCGCGCGGAACTCGAGGCGCGTCTTTCGGGACGCGAAACGCTTCCCGTGCTCGTGGAACTTCAAAAAGAAACCGATCGGGAAGAAAACGACGCCCGTCGCGAGTCGCGCGGACGCGGTCTTTTCGATGAATCGGCCCAATGGTGAGGGGAGGAGAAATCGTCATGCCGAAGAGTTACATCCTTCCGACCTTCGAAGCCTGGGCGCTGCCCCTGCGAAACGCTCTGCTCGAGCGTCTTCCCGTCTCGTTTGCCTTCGGAAAGGACCTCCCGGCCAAGCTCGAGGTCCTTCCCTGCGCGGCCGCATTTGCCCCCGCCGCCGAACTGACGCTCACGATCGACGGACACCCCTGGCGGGCGTACTTTGAAAACCGAGCGCTCCTGCCGCTCCATCCGCTCTTTGACGAAGCGGCGATGAAGGACGTTGCGCCCGAATCCCTGCCCGAGCCCCTTTTGGGACTCGTCGCCGAAGCGCTCTGCGGCGCTTTGACGAAGAGCTTTTCCGCCGCCGCGGGCGCCGTCGTCAGGGCGTCGGACTACCGCAACGGCGACGGGAGGACGGTGTCGGCGCCTTTTGCGCTCCGCCTCGCCGCGGGCGACAGGGAGATGCTTCTTCTCGTCCGCCCCGAAGAATCCGCAGCGCTCGACGCCGCGCTCGCCCTTGTCGGACGAATCCAAAGCGCGCCCGCGCAGCCGTCCGACTTCCTCTCGGGCGCGCTCCCGGCCGTGCCCTTCCGACTCGAACGCAGGGCGGGAAGCCTTCGGCTCTCCGCCTCGGAGTACGCCGGCCTCGTCTCCGGCGACGTTCTCGTTCCCGACGAGTGGTTCGCGGGCGACGACGTCCGCGTCGAAATCGCGTCGCCCGGAAAACGTCTTCTCTGCGCTTGCGCCCGAATCGACAACGGCCGGGTATGTCTGGCCGAAGAATTTCAACCCTTGGAGGAAACCGTCATGGATGCAGTCGAAGAACTGACCGTGGAACTCTCCTTTTCGCTCGAAGAACGCCTCGTCACCCTGGGTGAACTCTCGCGCATGCGCGCAGGCACGGTTCTGCCGCTCACGGTCGATCCGGCCGCACCCGTCACGATCCGCGCCAACGGCCGCCGCGTCGCAAAGGGGCGCCTCGTCGATCTGAACGGCACGCTCGGCGTCGAACTCCTCGAAGCGGCCGCGGCCGGTCCCGAAACCGCCGCCGCGCCGGAAGAGGCGGCGAAGCCGGAAGGGGAAGCGAATGGGCTTTGATCCCGTATGGCTCATCGTCCTCGGCGTCGGGCTGGGGATCATGCCGCTCTTTCTCATGATGGCGACCTCCTACGTGAAGATCGTGGTGGTCCTCCTTCTCGTGCGCAACGCCTTGGGCGTGCAGCAGATTCCGCCGCAGATGGTGATCAACGGCCTCGCCATGGTCCTCACCGTCTTCATCATGGCGCCCGTGGGCTACGACACGATGGCGCTCCTGGAGAAGGAGACGGCCGGACGAGAGGCGATCGCCCCGACGGAAGTCTTTGCGGTCGCGGAAAAGGTGTCGCCCCCCTTGAAGCACTTCCTCACGGTCAACACCGACGAACGCGTCTCGAACATGTTCGTCTCGACCGCGCAGCGCATCTGGCCCGAAGAGATGCGCGACTCGGTGAAGAGCGACGACTGGGCGGTCCTCATTCCGTCCTTCACGATCACGGAACTGACGAAGGCCTTTCAGATCGGCTTCGTCCTCTATCTCGCCTTCATCGCGATCGACCTCATCATTTCGAACATTCTCCTTGCCATGGGCATGATGATGGTTTCGCCCATGACGATTTCGCTTCCCTTCAAGCTCCTCCTTTTCGTGACGCTCGACGGGTGGCTCAAGATCACGCAGGGACTTCTTTTGAGTTATCGCTGAGGCCGGACGCATACCGGCCCTTTGGGAAAACGCCATGCAGATTGTGAATTCTCAGGTTTCGGACGTCACCGTCATCGCGCTCTCGGGGAGCCTTGACGCGGCCTCCGTCGCTGACTTCGACGCCGAATGGAAGGCCGCGCTCGACGCGGGCGCAACGAAGCTCGTCGTCGACTTGGGCGGGATCGAATACATCAGCTCCGCGGGACTGCGCGGCATTCTGATGCTCTCGAAGACCGCCCGGGCCGGAAACGTTCAGGTGATCTTTTCCGACCTTCGCTCGATGGTCGCCGAGATGTTCAAGCTCTCGGGCTTCACGAACATTCTGCGCACTGCTCCCGACACCGCCTCGGCGGTCGAGGACCTCGCCTGACGTTCAACCTTTTGATTCGGAGGTGACCATGCCTTCCATTCGAGTGCCGGCCAGGCTGGAGAACCTGGAGCCCTGCAAAACCTATTTGCGCGAGAACCTGCCCGCGCGCTTCGCCGATCAGTGGAACAACGTTCAGCTCGTCGCCGAAGAACTTCTCGTGAACGTCTTCAGCTACGCCTATCCCGAGGGCGACACGGGCGAGGCCCAGATCAACCTCGAGACCGTTCCCGCCCCGAAGGGGGCGGGCAAAGGCTCGGAGTGGCTCGTCTTCACCGTGCGCGACTGGGGCGAACCCTTCAATCCCTTCGAGGAGGTGCCCGATCCCGACCTCACGCTCGACGTCGAGGCGCGGCCCGTGGGCGGTCTCGGGATCTTCCTCATCAAGCAGGTCTCGGCCCGTCAGGAATGGGCCTATGAGGAGGGCGCCAACACGATCCACATCTACTTCCGTCCTTCGGAGGCTTCGGCATGAACCCGATGGCGATGGAATATGCGAGCGAGTGTCTCTACCTCGTTCTCATGATTTCGCTCCCGCCCATCCTGATCGCCTCGGTGATCGGGATTCTCCTGAGTCTCATTCAGGCGGTGACGCAGCTGCAGGAACAGACGCTCGTCTTCGGCGTGAAGCTGATCGCCGTCGTCGGGACGATCTTTGTCCTGGGCGGCTGGATGTCGGGCGAAATCCTGCGCTTTGCGAGCGAAATCTTCGACACCTTCCACCTTCTGCGGTAAGGAGCGCCAAGGGATGCTCGACTTTTTGCTTCAGTACGACCTGACGACCCATTTTCAGGCCTTTCTCCTCGGCTCCACGCGGCTCATGGTCTTCGCCGCGGTGGCGCCCTTCATGGGGAATCAGGTCCTGAACATGACGGTCCGTTCGGCCGTGGTGATGGCGCTCTATCTCGTCGTGCATCCGACGGTGGTCTCCACCATGCCCGTCTTTTCGCCGCTCTCTCCGGGCGCGCTCGCGCTCCTCGGCGGGCTTCTTTTGAAGGAAATCTTCCTCGGGTTCGTGCTCGGCTGGCTCGCGGGGCTCGTCTTCTGGGCGGTCGAGAGCGCGGGGCTCTTCATCGACAATCAGCGCGGCGCCGCGCAGGCCATGGGCGCCGATCCCCTGACGGGGGATCAGACCTCGCCCACGGGGTCCTTCCTCTTTCAGAGCGTTGCGGTCCTCTTCTTTGCGTCGGGCGCTTTCCTCGCGATGCTCGGGGTCGTATACAGCACCTACGAGTGGTGGCCGGTCGCCGAGACGCTCCCGATGGAATTCTTCCGCAACACCGCGGCGGCCCTTCATTTCGGCGAGAGCGTGGCGCGGTTGGCGGCCTCGGCCCTTTTGATTTCTGCGCCCGTGGTGCTCGCGTGCCTCTTCACCGACATCGCGCTCGGGCTCATCAACCGCTTTGCGTCGCAGTTGAACGTCTACATCCTGTCGCTTCCGATCAAGTGCGCGCTCGCGTCCTTCCTTTTGATCTTCTACTTTGCCGTCCTCATGTCGGACGCCCCCGAGCGCTTCGCGCTCTTCGGCATTGACGTTTCGGCGCTTCGGGCGATGATGCCATGAGTGAAAAGACCGAACAACCCACACCGAAACGCATTCGGGATTCGCGCGAAAAGGGCGACATCGCTAAGGGGCAGGACCTTGCCCCCGCGGCGACGGTGCTCGCCTTTGCGCTCTACGCGATCGGAAACGGCGAGACCGTCTGGGAGGAGCTCGTTCAGATGACGACGGTCCCCATGGAGGTCTTTCATCTTCCCTACGAGGAGGCGCTCTCCAAATCCGTCTCGCTTGTCATCGACGTCTCGCTCGGGATCGTCTTCCCCGTGGTGGGGCTCGTGATGGGCGTGGCGCTTATGGTGCTTCTCGCCGAAACCGGCTTTCTCTTCGCCCCGAAGGCGGCGGCCCCGAAGCTTGAGAACCTGAGTCCGACGCGCTGGTTCAAGCGCGTCTTCTCGATGAAGAACCTCTTCGAATTCGCGAAGAACATCGTGAAGGTGACGGTCTTGACCGGGATCGTCTGGCTCGTCTTCTCCGACTATCTTCCCGTTCTCTTTCAAATCCCCAAGGGGGGCTTGGGGGCCATGTGGGGCGTGATCGGCTCGGCCGTCGGCGAACTCCTTCTTTATTCGGCGGGGGCGTTTGCGATCGTGGCGGTGCTCGACTATCTCTATCAAAAGTACAAGTGGACGCACGAACACATGATGAGCATCGACGAAGTGAAGCGCGAGTACAAGGACACCGAGGGCGATCCGCAGATCCGTGGTCAGCGCAAGCAGCTCTACCGCGAACTCATGAATCAGAACGCGCTCGGAAACGTCCGCCACGCAAAGGTCCTCGTCACGAACCCCACGCACTATGCCGTGGCGCTCGACTACGACGAGGAAAAGACGCCGCTCCCCGTCATTCTCGCCAAGGGCGAGGGGGCGCTGGCGCAGCGCATGATCGAGGTCGCCAAGGAAGAGGGGATTCCGATCATGCGGAACGTTCCGCTCGCCCGCGCGCTCTACAGCGAGGGCGTCGAAAACAACTACGTGCCGCGCGACCTGCTCGAGCCCGTCGCCGAAGTGCTTCGCTGGGTGAAGAGCCTCGAGCGGCCCAACTGAGGAAAAGAACATGTCTTACGAAACGAACCGCATCGAAGAGTTCCTCACGACCTTCGGGAAGGCCGCGGGCCTCCCCGAGCTCGCCCTCACCGACGAAGGAACCCTCTTTTTGTCCTTGGACGGCACGGCGCTCACGCTTCGCCATTTCCCGGCGACGGACGATCTCGTTCTCGCGTCGACGGTGGCGAAACGACCCGAAGGCGAGGCCGAACGGCTCGCCCTTTGCGAAAAGGCGCTCAAGATGAACGCCTTCTCGCGGGAAACGGGCGAGGGCGTTCTGGGGCTTCTCCCCGACGGCTCGGCCCTCGTCTACAGCGTGTGGGTTCGACTCGGCAAGCTTTCCTACGGCGACTTTGAGGCGCTCCTTCTCAAAACGGCCGACCGCGTCGCGAAGCTCAGAAAGGCCTTCGCCGAGACCGGGGACGTTCCCGCCGAACCCGCCGACCTCTCCTGGATGCAGGGACCGGGCGTGCTGAGCGTCTGACAAAACCCGCACGAGAACTCATCGACCGTTTTTTGGTTCTTGGTGCATTGGTAGGCAAAATGGCCGCGTCGCACCGCATTGGACGGGATTTGCTAAACTGATTTCGCTTTATCTGTGATCCGGATCCCGATTCCGCGGCTCCGATTTGTATGGAGGACTTCTCATGTCTGATCAAAAGAAGAACGTTTTCATCACCGGCGGTTCGACGGGCATCGGAGCGGCGTCGGTGCGCAAGTTTGCGCAATCCGGCTGGAACGTGACTTTCATGGACATCAACGTGGAGGACGGGCAGGCCGTCGCACGGGAAACGGGCGCCCTTTTTGTCGAGGGGAATACGCGAAATCGTGAGGATCTCGAGAAGGCGGTTGCGGCGGCGATCGAAAAGTACGGCGAGCTCGACTGCGTGGTTGCCAATGCCGGGATCCACCGCTGCAACACGATGCTCACGATCAGCGAAGAAGAGCTCGACTTGATGATCGACACGAACATCAAGGGGACCGTGCGCACGCTGCAGGCCGCTGTGCCGAGCATTTTGAGAAAGGGCGGCGGCTCCGTGGTCATCAACGCTTCGGATCAGAGCTACATTGGAAAGGCCAACAGTTTCGGCTACGGGCTCACGAAGGGTGCGCTCGGTCAAATCACCAAGAGTCTGGCCATCGACCTCGGGCGTCAGAATGTCCGGGTCAACGCCGTTTGCGCGGCAACGATCCGCACGCCGTTGGCGATCAATCTTTTCCAGAAATTTGCGGACATTACGCACAACGGCGATGCGAGCGCCTATTGGAAAGCGGAAGCGGAACAGTATCCGCTCGGCAGAGTCGGCGAGGCTCCGGAAGTTGCCGAGCTCATCTACTTCCTGGCGTCGGATGCGGCGAGCTTCATTACCGGCGGCCTGTATCTGATTGACGGCGGGCTCGTTGCCGGGTAAAGAGGCTCTGTCGTTCCGAGGGACTTTCCAAACACCGGCATCCCCAAAGCGCATTTTTGTTCAGGAGGAAGAACAATGGCCAACGTCAATCCCGCCGCCGTGAGCGGCATCAGTACCGAAACCCTGCAGACGCCCGTCACGGAGGACGCGGGCGACGTCACCGAGTCGACGTCCGTTACGCTCGGCCGCACCGTGGCGACCCGCCCCGAGGGGACGCAGGCTCTTGAGCACGTGCAGCTCCTTGAAGAAATCGGGCAGGCCGCGGACGCCAAAAAGGCGCAGGAGACGGCCGACCCGAAGGCCACCGAGGACGTCCAGGTGGAGTCGCACCCGACCGAGGAGACCGAAGAAGTGGCCGAGGCGGCGCTTCCTCCGAACACGCCCGAAAGCAAGAAAGCGGCGTCGAAGGCCCTCACGCACCTCTGCGCAACGCTCCCCGACGATCCGGATCCCGGCGAAATCCTCGCGCTCTCGGGCATGTCCGACGACGACTGGGCCGCCCTCGCGGCGGCCGAAGAGGACGATTGGGACGACTGGTCGGTGTCGAACGAAAACGTCGACGCGACGCAAAGCGTCGCGCATGCGCAGGGCGAAGTTTCTTCGGGCGGACCGCTCAATGCGGGCGAGCGCGTAACCGCGCCCGTGACCGAGGGGCTCGAAGCCTTTGAAGGGATGTCGCAAACCGAGGTGTTGGCCGACGTCAAGGCGAAGCTTCGCACGGACTTCCGCGCGGAATTCGGCGGTTCCGAAGCGCTCGACCGCGGGGAAGAAGTGCGCCCCGACACGCGCACCTTCTGCGGGCGCACCTACGACACGCTCTCGCGCTGGTGGAGCGCCAAGGCGTCGCGCTACGCCCAGACGGGGCATCCGATTCTCGCAGCGATCTGCCGCACGATCTCTGGCTTTTTCACGCCCCGCGTCATGTCGCCGCACGAATTGAAGTACATGGCGGTGACGTCGCTTCAGAATCTTGCCGAAAACCTTCCCGCCGTTCGCGAGGCCTTCTACCGGAGTTCGGAAGAGGGGATCCGTCTTCTTGCCGACCGCACGGCCCTGACGGTGCACCCGGCGCTTCTCGACGAAATCAACGGGATCGGAAGCGTGGAGGAAGCCGACGCGGCGCTCGAAAACCTTCAGGCGATCTATGGTCTGAGCGACCGGGCGGTCGAACACGGGCAGTCTCTCCCGACGCTTGAAGCCAAGAAGGACTATCTCGTCGGGCTCAAGCTCATGAGTGAACTCGAGCGCTACCTCGACAACATTCTCTCGGCCTGGGGCAAGGCCCAGGGGAACGTGGATTCGGTGAGAAGCTTCTTTGAGGAGGCCCTCCCCACCGACGACGCGTGCTTCGACGCTCGAAGCCGTTCGGCCGAAAACTTCCGCAACCGCCTCTCTTCGCTCGTGCGTCCGCGCGAGACGCTGATGGAAAACGCCATGCGCCTCCTGCAGGACGTTCCCGGAACGGCCGAGCAAAAAGAATCCTGGTCCTATTGCGCAGAGTATCTGCAGCGGACGCTTCGCGGTCAGACCGTGCAGGAAGGGGGAATTTCCGAGCCCCTCAGTTTCGGTCAGCTCGAAGAAATCCGCGAGGCGTTCGAAAGAGCCAACTGGTACGAGTACAAGCTCGACGACCGCAGCCCCGAGGAAGAGGAGGCGGTGCGGGCTGCGCAGGACTACTGAGACCGGCATTTTTGATGAACGGGCGCAGTAGAGGCGCTCCGCAATGACTATACGCCCGACGACCGCGGGGATTCCCCGTCTGTCGCCGGGCGTTCCGTTTCGGCAGAATGTTCCTCCTGACCAAATACATTTCCCAAGGGAGAACATCATGACCGAACTGTCCCGTCGCTCGATGATCGCCGCGCTCTCGCTCGGCGGCGCCGCCGCGTTCGCTCCCGCCGTCCGCGCGGCGGAAAAATCCAAGGAAAACCTTCCGGCCGGTGCCGAGACCTTCGACGTCGTCGTTGCGGGCGGCGGCGCCGCAGGCTGCATGGCGGCCCGCACGGCCTCGAAGGCCGGCAAGAAGGTGCTTCTCGTGCAGTCCCTCCCGATGTTGGGCGGGTCGTCGGCCATTTCGTCCGGGTGGATCCGCGCCTGCAAAACCAAGTGGCACGCGGCCCGCGGCATCGAGGACACCGAAAAGGCCTACGCCGAGGACATCGTCGCCTACGGCAAGGGTTCCCGCAATCCCAAGAAGGCCGAGATGATCGCCCGGGAGGCGGGCGCCTTCGTGAACGACCTCTTCTCTATCGGCGTTGAATTCACCGACGAAGAAGACCGCACGAACGGCGGCGAAAAGCTTCGCGTCGTGAAGACGAAGGGGGCGGGCGGCGCGCTTATGAGAAAGCTCGCCGAAGCCGTCCAAAAGGATCCGAACGTTACGGTGCGCACCAAGACGAGCCTCGTCGACGTCGTGCTCGATGAAGAAGGAAAGAAGGTGATCGGCGCGAAGATCTCGTCGGACCGCAAGGATTCGGTCGTGCGCACGAAGGCGGTTGTGATCGCCAAGGGCGGGTTCGGGCGCAACCAGAAGATGATCGAAGTCTTCACGGCGCCTTGGTCGCAGACGGGCCGCATCATGGACGTCGGCTGCAAGGGCGACGGCCTTCGCATCGCGACCGAACTCGGCGCGGGCACGCTCAACCTCAACATCGCCATGGTCTGCCCGACGCTCGAAGTGACGAAGAACATCTTCTTCAGTTCCGCTCCGCTTCTCATGGGCGGCATCATCGTGAATGAAAAGGGACGCCGCTTCACGAACGAATACGTGATCTACACGCAGACCAACATCGACATGCTGAAGCAAAAGGCCTGCTGGGAAATCGTCACGAAGGAACTCCACCCCGTGGTCGAGTCGATGATCGAAAAGGGGGTTGCGACGAAGTGCGACACGGTCGAAGACCTGGCGAAGCTCATCGGCTGCGACCCGAAGGGTCTCAAAGCCGACATTGAGGCGCACAACGCGACGACGCGTCAGAAGCCCGAGGACCGCAAGGATCCGTTCGGGCGCACTGTGTACGAAAAGGAACTGAAGGCTCCGTTCTACGCGCTTCGCATCAAGCCCGTGATGCTCGAAACGGTGGGCGGCATCACGATCGACGAAAAGTGCCGCGTGACGACGCTTCTCGGCACGCCGGTGGCCGAAGGGCTCTTCGCCGCGGGCGCCGTCGCCTTCGGTGAACACTTCGGCGTCGGCTACCGTTCGGGCGACGCCTATGCCTACGCGGGCTCCACCGGCATCACGGCCGGCAAGGAAGCCGCCAAGCTCTGATCGCGTCGATTCCCTCCGCCGGAGCCCTCCGGCGGGAGTGGCAAAACGAAGCCTTGATTCCCTTCGGAGTCGAGGCTTCAGCTTATTCAGACCGCCGCGTCATTTCGCGCCGATCGATTTGAGCGCACCGCGCGCGGCGATGCGGCCCGTGACGATCCCGAGAGAGACGCCCTGGCCGTACTGGTCGGCGGTTTCGCCGGCGACGAAGAGTCCCGGAATCACCGATCCGTCCGTCTTGAGGGCCGCGCCGTCGGCATTGCGCTCGACGCCGCCGTAAGTCGTTTGGCTCGCGGGCGAAATCTTCTGTCCGTAGTAGGGCGCCTTGTCGATTCTCGAGAACATCGACTGCGTGCGCCCGAAGTCCTCGTCCTTCTTCTTGTCGAAGAACCCGTGCCAGCGCTCGACCGTGGCCTTGAGGTTCGTCTTGTCGACGCCGAGCTTTCGGGCGAGTTCGTCAAGCGTGTCGGCCTTGACGAAATATCCCTGCGCTTCGTACTTCTTCATGAGCGCGGCGTTCTCGACGCTCGCGCGGTCGAAGATGAGGAAGGCGACGCCTCCCTCCTGCGCCTTGATGTCGGCGCCGATCACGGCGGTGCTGCCGAGCTCGTTTGTGAAGCGCTTCCCGGATTTGCCGACGAGGATCGCCCCGTTGTAGCGGACGTTCGTAAGCGACACCGCGCCGTGTCCCGTGTCGTAGGCGACGGTCTGGGGACCGGCGAGCGCCATGTTGTCGAGCTTCGCGCCGAGTTTCTCGGCCATGAGAATGCCGTCCCCTTCGGCGCCGACGCTCGCGGTCGAGGGATAGCCCGCCCATTGGGGCGAGAAGCGCATGACGAGTTCGGGGTTCGAAGCGAAGCCGCCCGTGGCGAGAATCACAGCCTTGGCGGGAATCGTTTGCAGGTCCTTCGTCTTGATCGTCGCCTTCACGCCCGTCACACGGCCCGCAGCGTCGGTGACGAGTTCCTGAACGTCGGCGTTCGTCACGACGGAAATCCCGAGCGCGTCGACGCGCTTTTTGAGGACCGGAACGATCATCGCGCCGTAGGCGCTTCCGTCGGCGGGCGTCATTTGCGAGCCGTTGATGACGCGGGACATGTCGGCGCCCATGGCGACGAGCCAGTCGGCGGTTGGACCCGAGAGTTCGGCGAGCTGCCTGATGTTGGCGCGGTCGTGATCGTCCGCCTTCGGGAAGCCCTTGAGAAGCTTCGCCTCGTAGTCCTTCGCCGAATAGTTCGGCTGCAGTTTCGAGCCGCCCGCGTTGTAGGCGGTGGAGGCGAGAAGGGTCGTCCCGCCCACAAAAGGCAGTTTCTCGAGAATCACTACCTTCGCCTTGCCGTTCGAAGCTTCGTGGGCTTCAATGGCGGCCGCCATCCCGGCGCCGCCCGCGCCGACCACGAGAATGTCGGCCGAGAGGTTTTGCGCCCCCGCGACCGACGCGCAGAGAAGCCCTGCCGCAGCGAGAACCGCGGTAAGCGGACGAAGACCGGGCTTGTGAACGGGAAGTTTTCGCATGAGATTCTCCTTTTTGGCTCGAGAGGCTCCGGACCCGGAGGAGAGATCTGTTCCGAGTGTCGGACCCTCGAACGCATGTTTTTCGATTCCTCGATTATCAGGCGTCTCGAAAGAAGTCGACAAGGCTCAATACTCCCGAGGACACGCGGGCGGAAGATACGCCCGCCTAAGCACTTCGCCCGAGGGTAGGTTCGAACAAAGCCGATAGAATGGAAAAATCGTTCACGCTCAAGGATTTCGTCATGTCCCCCTCCGAATGGCTCGCTTTTGCCGGGATGAGCTTCGTCCTGGCCGTAGCGCCCGGCCCCGACAATCTTTTCGTTCTCACGCAAAGCGCCGTGTTGGGTGCCCGAGCGGGACTCTATGTGGTGTTGGGGCTCTGCGGGGGACTTCTCGTGCAAACGATCGCCGCGGCTCTGGGACTTGCGATCGTCATTCAGGAATTCCCCGCCGTCTTCTGGGCGATCAAGATCGCGGGCGCGGCTTACCTCTGCTACCTCGCCTACATGGCGTGGACGCACGCCGAAGACGTGCCGGGCGAGGGCGGTGCGCTCGACCTCAAGCCCTGGCAGCTTGTTCGCCGCGGGGTCATCATGAACATCACGAATCCGAAGGTTCAGATCTTCTTTCTCGCCTTTTTCCCGCAGTTCGTGAAACCCGGCACCGAAGGCATGGCCCTCGCGCTTCAGATGATCGGGCAGGGCGCCATCTTCCTTTTGGCGACTGTCGTGGTGTTTTCCGCCTGCGCCCTGGGAGCGGGCGTTCTCGCCTCGGCCCTTCGCAATCCCAAGTGGGCGGGACTCCTGAATCGCGCGAGCGCCGTGCTCTTTCTCGGTCTCGCCGTTTCGGCTCTCTTTGCGTAACGGGGACTTCGTGCTTAAGTCCCGCGTCGTGGACGTTTGTTTCGGGGAAATCCGTCAGGACGGTCCCTAGGCTGTCGAGCTCTTCTTTGCCTAAACTCATACGGCCCCACCACACTCGTCCGCATGACAGTTCTCGACGACACGGCCTAACCCTTCATCGTCTCCAACACGAGCGTCTGAAGCTCCGTAAAAATCCCGCAAAAGACCGCGTTCCGACTCGCCATTGAACCCGGAAAGCGGAGAGAAAAGGGTAAATTCCTAGAACCTCAGTTCTTCATGAAACGGAAGAGATATTCCGGAAAGATTTTTAAGAAATCCTTTGTTGATATCCATTCTCATTCCCAAGATCGCCTGAACGCCAGAATCGTTTCCGAAGAGAAGGGAGGGTGTTTTGTAGAAACCGCGTTCCGATTTTTGCAAAAGAAAAACGCGACGGCAGGGAAATCCTGTCTGCCCTCCGCGCCTTCCATGCTCTACAATCGAGACAAACTGGGATTTACCCTGAACGGGTAGGACCGCGGTGCAGCTCGCGGCCTCTCACAAGACGTCTCTCAAAGCGACCCTCTGCAGAACGGATTCGAATGCCGGCGTTCCATCCTCGCCGTTTCTTCTTTCGTCCTGCTCCGTCCGAACCGTTTTCACTGCTGCGGGAAGCGGACGGTTGCCTTGTCCGGCGTCTTTCTTATTTTGGAAGGAGACTCTTTTTATGATCAATCGACGTGACTTCCTGCGAAGTACGGCGCTCCTCGGAGGCGCCGCGGGCTTTACGGCGACGCCGATGAGCCGTGCGGTCGCGGCCGCGGCGGCCGACATCGAATCCGTCACATGGTCGGTGTGTTCGATCAACTGCGGCAGCCGTTGTCTTCTGCGCTGCGCCTCGAAGAACGGGCGCGTGATCCGCATAGAAACGGACAACACCGGTGACGCGCACGCGGGCGTGGCCGACGGTCAATTCCCGCAGGTCCGCGCCTGCCACCGCGGCCGTTCCATCCGCCAGCGCCTCTATTCGCCCGAACGCCTGAAGTTCCCGATGAAGCGCGTCGGCAAGCGCGGCGAAGGGAAGTTCGAACGCATTTCCTGGGATCAGGCGCTCGATGAAATCAGCGCCCGTCTCAAGGACACCATCAAGAAGCACACGAACGAATCAATTCTTCTGATGCACGGTTCGGGCAATTACAGCCTCTTCAACAACCGCAACTGCACGTTCCGCTTCTTCAACCTCATCGGCGGCAACGTCGGCTGGTACTCCGACTATTCCGCCGCCTGCATCCAAAACATCTGGCCCTACATGTTCGGCGGCTTCAACTACGGGGCGGTTCGCTCGAGCAACCCGGGCGTGGGCTCCTACATGAGTCAAATCAAGAACGCCAAGCTCTACGTCACGTTCGGGAACAACCCGGCCGTCACGCGCGCTTCGGGCGGCGGTCAGACGTGGGAACTCGGCGAAGCCCTGCGCCTCGGCAAAGCCCGCATGGTCGTGATCGACCCGATCCGCACCGACACGCTCGCCGGCCGCGACGCCGAATGGGTGCCGATCCGTCCGGGCACCGACGCGGCGCTCGCCGCGGGCATGGCCTACGTGATGATTCGCGAAAACCTCGTCGATCAGGCCTTCCTCGACAAGTACTGCGTGGGCTACGACGAAAAGACCCTGCCGAAGTCCGCTCCAAAGGGAAGCGACTACAAGTCCTACATTCTCGGCGAAGGCGCCGACAAGACGCCGAAGACCCCCGAATGGGCTTCGCGCATCACGAACGTTCCCGTCGAAACGATCGAGCGCCTCGCGCGTGAAATCGCTACGACGAAGCCCTGCTTCATTTCGCAGGGCTGGGGTCCGCAGCGCCGCATGAACGGCGAAACGCAGTCGACGTCGATCGCGATGCTCGCGTTGCTGACGGGCCAGGTCGGGCTTCCGGGCACGAACACGGGCGCGCGCGAAGGCGACTCCTACGGCATCGACACGGGCCTTCCGGTCGGAAAGAATCCCGTCAAGGTTTCCTTCCCGATCTTCCTCTGGCCCAAGGCCATCACCGACGCGAAGTCGATGACGGCGAAGAATTCGGCCGTGCGCGGTGCGGATCACCTCTCGCACAACATCAAGTTCATCTGGAATACGCAGGGCAACACCCTCATCAACCAGCACGGCGGGATCAATGCGCTTCGCAAGATCCTCGAAGACGAATCGCTCGTCGAAACGATCGTGGTGGTCGACAACCAGATGACGCCGAGCGCGAAGTTCGCCGACTATCTGCTCCCCGACACGATGAATCAGGAGATCGATGACCTCGAGGCCGACGCCTACGCCGTGGGCGACTACAACTACATCGTCGCGTGCCCGCAGGCCGCGAAGATCGAGTGGGAACAGCGCCAGAACTGGGAAATCATGCGCGAAATGGCCAAGCGCTTCGGCGTCGAAGACGCCTACACCGAAGGCCGCACGTACAAGGAATGGCTCCGCTGGGGCTACGAAGAAACCTTGAAGAAGGCCTCGAAGCTCGACGACGCGAAGAAGTTCCCGAAGTTCGAGGAATTCTGGAAGCAGGGCGTAGTCAAGTACCGCATGGGCGACGACTCGGGCATCGTGCTCAAGGACTTCCGCGAGGATCCGGTGAAGCATCCGCTCCCGACCCCCTCGGGCAAGATCGAAATCTATTCCGAACGTCTCGCCGAAATCGCGCGCACGTGGGAACTCCCGAAGGAAAAGGGTCAGGAAATCCACCCGATTCCGCAGTTCATCGCCACGAAGGAAATGCGCGGTCAGGGCGACCCGACGGAAGAAAAGTTCCCGCTCGAGCTCTACGGCTATCACGGCGCGGGTCGCACCCACTCGACGTACCACAACGTTCCGTGGCTGCGCGCCGCGCATCCGGACCAGCTGATGATCAATCCGGTCGACGCCGAGCCGCGCGGCATCAAGACGGGCGACCGCGTGCGCGTCTTCAACGCCCGCGGGGAAATCGAAATTCCCGCGTTCGTGACGAACCGCATCATCCCGCACTTGGTGGCGCTCCCGCAGGGCGCCTGGTATTCGCCCGATGAAAAGGGCGTCGACAAGGGCGCGTGCGTCAACACGCTCACGATGCTCGACGCGACGCCGCTCGCGAAGGGCAATCCTTCGCACACCAACCTCGTCGAAGTTCAGAAGCTCTAAGCACGGGAGGATGAAATGAAGCAATACGGTTTTTATTTCGATGCGTCCCGTTGCACGGGCTGCAAAGCTTGTCAGATCGCCTGCGCCGACAAGAACGGACTCGAAGACGGGCGTTTCTTCCGAAACGTCCTTCCGTACGAATCGGGTTCCTGGCGCGAAGACCGCGCCACGGGCGCCTGGCATCAGGACGTCTTCCACGGCTACGTGTCGGTGTCGTGCAACCACTGTGACGATCCGGCCTGCGTGAAGGTTTGCCCCACCAAGGCGCACGCGAAGCACCCCGAACTCGGGGGCCTCGTTCTGATCGACCCGAAGAAGTGCATCGGCTGCGGCATGTGCATGGCCGCCTGCCCGTACCACGCTCCGGTTCTCGACAAGAAGGCGGGCAAGATGACGAAGTGCGACGCCTGCGTCGACCGCATTTCGAAGGGCGGACTTCCCGTGTGCGTCGAAGCCTGCACGCAACGCGCGCTTGACTTCGGCTACGTGGACGAACTTCGCGCGAAGTACGGCGAAGGCGCGCACATCGTGCCGTTGCCGTCTCCCAAGAAGACGAAGCCCAACCTCGTCGTTCATCCCGCCGCCAAGGCGAAGATCGTGGAATAACCGCACGATCCACGGCTTAGCCGCATAACCCAAAAGCCGCCCCGTTCAGGTTCATCCGTTCGGGGCGGTTGCTTTTTGTCGCCGCCAGCTCGGGCTTGAGGTTTTCTGAATGGTTGTTCATGTAATTTTTCCGTAGCCTCAAAGCATATCGATCGAAAACGATCGGAACCGACTCACTCGACCAAAGGAGAAGCCTCATGAAAAACATTCGCCTCACGACCCTTGCGGTGCTCACCGCCGCCGCGATCGCGGGCAGCGCCTATGCGGCTGACGGAACCTTCCGCGGCACGGCCATGGGTCACAACGACGAAGTGATCGTCGACGTGACGATCGAAAAGGACTGCATCACGGACATCAAGATCGTCCAGACTTTCGAAACCCCGGCGGTCGCGGAAAAGCCCTTGGCCTGGATTCCCGAAACAGTCGTGAAGAACCAGTCGCTCAAGGTCGACCGCGTGAGCGGCGCGACCTTCTCGAGCCTCGCCATCCTCGGCGCCGTTCGCGACGCCGTGAAGAAGGCGGGCCTCGATCCGGCGAAGTTCATGAAGGGCGACACCATCCGCTACGTCGTCAAGGTTCCGACCGAACCCAAGGCCGACGTCGTGATCGTGGGCGGTGGCGGCGCCGGCATGTCCGCGGCCGTTGCGGCGGCCCGTGCGGGCGGCAAGGTCGTGGTGCTCGAGAAGATGAGCTTCTTGGGCGGCAACACCGTGCTCGCGGGCGGCGCTCTGAACGCGGCCGACCCGAAGCTGCAGGGCAAGCAAAAGATGTCCGAAGGCCAGCGCAAGATGGTTGAAGACCTCCTTGTCGAAAAGCCGAGGAACGAACTCCACGCCAAACTCATCGAACAGGCGAAGAAGGAATGGAAGGATTGGCTCGCGAAGTCTCCCGACGTGCTTTTCGATACGCCGACCCTGCATGCGCTTCAGACCTGGAAGGCGGGCGACTACGCGGCGAAGCTCGAACTCGTCGCGGAACTCGCGCGCATCGCTCCGGGGCAGGTCGACCGCCTCGAAAAGATGGGGCTCGAATGGAATCCCTACACGACGCAGTACGTGGGCGCCATCTGGCCGCGCTCGCACGACGCCAAGAACTTCAAGTCCGGCATCGGCTACATCAACACTTTCCGCGCGACGATCGAAAAGGAAAAGCTCCCCGTTGAAATTCTCTATCAGACGAAGGCTGAAAAGCTCATCGTTAAGGACGGCCGCGTCGTGGGCGTCGAAGCCACGGGCCCGAACGGCGAAAAGGTGACGGCTTCGGCCTCCAAGGGCGTGATTCTTACGACGGGCGGCTTCGGGGCGAATCCCGAAATGCGCATGAAATACGACACCCAGTGGGGCGGCAAGCTCGGTCCCGACGTCAAGACCACGAACAGTCCGGCCATCACGGGCGACGGCATGCGCATGGCCGAGGCGGTCGGCGCGAACCTGATCGACATGGGCTTCATCCAGCTTCTGCCCACGACCGACCCGGCGAACGGCAGCATTACGACGGCCGTCGCCGAAGGCACGTCCATGTACGTGAACAAGGAAGGGAAGCGCTTCGTGAATGAACTCGAACGCCGCGACGTTCTCTCGCGCGCCGCGCTCGCTCAGCCCGACGGCGTTTTCTACCGCATCACCACGGTGAAGAACGCCAAGGTCGACGAAAACGGCATCACGGCGCAGGGCCAGAGCATCAAGAGCCTTTTGAAGGCCAAGAAGGTCTACGAAGCGCCCACGATCGAAGAGCTCGCGAAGAAGGTCGGCATGGACCCGAAGGTTCTGGGTGAAACCGTGGCGAAATGGAACGACTTCTGCCGCAAGCAGACGGTCGACCCCGACTTCGGTCGCGCCTCCTGCACGCCGAACGTGACGCTCTACGAAGGACCGTATTACGCCGAAATGCGCGCCCCCGCCGTGCACCACACGATGGGCGGCGTGGAAGTCGACGCGCAGACCCGAGTCCTCGACAAGAACGGCAAGGTCATTCCGGGGCTCTATGCCGCGGGTGAAGTGACGGGCGGTCTGCACGGCACGAACCGCGTGGGCGGCAACGCCATTCCCGACGCGCTCGGCAACGGCCAGAAAGCCGGTGAAATCGTGATGGGCGTCGCCCGTTAAACGGGTTCCCTGAAACGCAAATCGGGACGGAGAGGTTCTCCGTCCCGATGTTGTTTTTGAGGGGTGTCGGAAGGAATTCAGCGCCTCGGCGCTCCCTTTTGCAGACAGTCGGCGGGTAAATTCTCGCCCTTTCGCACGAAGCGGATCGGAGCGGGGCCCTTCGTCTTTCGGGCGGTGCAGGATTCGTTCGTGCATCCGCCGCAACCGCCCGACCCCCCGAGGATGCGGCGGCAGGCCCAGAGGACGCCCGCCGCAATCAGGAGCAATACGATCCAACTTGCCGCATTCACGTGAGGAGTCTCCGCATCAGAAGAAGGGCGCGGCGAGGATGCGCACGATGAGCGCGACGATCCACGCGACCGCACACTGCATCAACACGACGCCCACGGCCCACTTGCCGCCCAATTCGCGGCGGATCGTGGCGATCGACGCGACGCAGGGCGTGTAAAGGAGACAGAAGACGAGAAGCGCGAGCGCCGAGAGCGGCGTGATCGCGGCGAGCAACGTGTCGACCGACCCGAAGAGAACGGAGACCGTGCTCACGACGCTTTCCTTCGCCATGAAGCCCGAGATGAGGGCCGTGGCCACGCGCCAGTCGCCGAAGCCGAGCGGTTCAAGAAGCGGCGCGAGACCGCCCGCCACGACGGCGAGCATGCTTTGCTGCGAGCTTTCGACCGGGTTGAACTGGAAGTCAAAGGATTGCAGGAACCAAATGACGATGGTCGCGACAAAGATCACCGTGAAGGCGCGCTCCAAAAAGTCCTTCGCCTTTTCCCAGAGAAGGAAGAGGACGTTCTTCGCGCCCGGCATGCGGTAGTTCGGAAGCTCCATCACGAAGGGAACCGCTTCGCCCTTGAAGAGGGTCTTTCGCATCGCAAAGCCGAGGAGAACCGCCGTGAGAATCCCGAGGAAGTAGAGCGCCACCATGATCGCGGCGCCCGTTCCGGGGAAGAAGGCGGCCGTAAAGAAGCCGTAGATCGGAAGCTTCGCCGAACAGCTCATGAAGGGCGTCAAGAGAATCGTCATCTTGCGGTCGCGCTCGGAGGGGAGCGTGCGGCTCGCCATGACGCCCGGCACCGTGCAGCCGAAGCCGATCAGCATCGGGACGATGCTTCGGCCCGAAAGCCCGATCTTGCGAAGGAGCGTGTCCATCACGAAGGCGACGCGGGCCATGTAGCCGCTGTCTTCGAGGAACGACAGGAAGAAAAAGAGCGTCACGATCGTCGGAAGGAAGCTCAAGACGCTACCCACGCCGTTGAAGATCCCGTCGATCACGAGTCCGTGAATCGAGGTGTTGACGGCCCAGGCCGTGAGGAGTCCGTCGACGATTTCGGTGAGCCACCCGATCGCGACCTCGAGGATTTCCTGCAGCCACGCCCCGATCACGTCGAAGGTGAGCCAGAAGACGAGCGCCATGATCGCGACGAAGGCGGGAATGGCGGTGTATTTGCCCGTGAGGACGCGGTCGATCTGAAGGCTCCTCAGGTGTTCCTTGCTCTCGTGCGGACGAACGACCGTGCTTCGGCAGATGCGGTCGATGAACGCAAAGCGCATGTCGGCCATGGCGGCGGCGCGGTCGAGTCCGCGTTCGGCCTCCATTTGCTTGAGGATGTGTTCGATCGTGCGCTCTTCGTTCACGTCGAGCTTGAGCTGTTCAAGAATCAGGCGGTCGCCTTCGGCGATCTTGCTCGCGGCAAAACGAACCGGGATGCCGGCGCGCTTGGCGTGGTCCTCGATGATGTGCATGATGCCGTGCAGACACCGGTGCACGGCGCCGCCGTGGTCTTCCGGACCGCAGAAGTCCTGTACGGCGGGCGGCTCCTGAAACTTCGCGACGTGAAGGACGTGGTCGACCAATTCGTCGATACCTTCGCCCTTGGCGGCCATGATCGGAACCACAGGAAGACCGAGGAGCGCTTCCATCTCGTTGATGCGGATCGATCCGCCGTTGGCGAGCACCTCGTCCATCATGTTGAGGGCGAGCACCATCGGGCGGTCGAGTTCCATGAGCTGCATCGTGAGGTAGAGGTTGCGCTCGATGTTCGTCGCGTCGACGATGTTGATGATCGCCTTGGGAGACTCCTTCAGGATGAATTCGCGCGAGATGATTTCTTCGTTCGTGTAGGGCGAGAGCGAATAGATCCCGGGAAGGTCGGTGACGAGCGTGTCGTCGTGACCGATGATGCGCCCGTCCTTGCGGTCGACCGTGACCCCGGGGAAGTTCCCGACGTGCTGATTGGACCCCGTCAAACGATTGAAGAGCGTCGTTTTTCCGCAGTTTTGATTGCCCGCGAGTACGAGCGTGAGTTCCGTCCCTTCGGGAAGGGGGTTTTCATGCGTCTTGACGTGATACTTCCCGCCTTCGCCGAAGCCGGGGTGAAGGACGTCGGAGCCGTCCGTCGAGGCGTTCGGGGTGAGGGACGGCGCGTCGTCGCGAACGTCGACCACTTCGATTTCCGCGGCCTCGGCCGCGCGCAGCGTGAGTTCGTAGGCTTTGATGCGCACTTCGATGGGGTCGCCCATCGGGGCCCGCTTCACCATCGTGACCGCGGCGTTTGGGATGAGTCCCATGTCGAGAAAGTGTTGGCGCAGAGCGCCCTGACCGCCCACCGTGCGGACGGTGGCGGTCTTTCCGATGGGAAGGTCGTTGAGGGTGATCGGGGTCGTCATGGTCGGGTCTTATTTTTTTTTGAGAGACGCGAATTTTAGCATTGCGCCCAGGGGGTGTGCGTTGTATGGGAACGCTTTTACCGCGCGGCAAAAAGAAAAAACGGAGAGATTCGACAGGAAGATTTCGTAATGAAGACTGAAAACGTTCCCGTCCATTCTTTGAGGATAGGAGCGTGCTTTGGGCGCAGAGAAAGCGGAAGACCGTAGCGAAGGAAAGAGAAGGGTGAAAAAGCTTCGGCCCGGGAAGAGTCCGGGCCGAAAGCGTGCAAAGGGAAAATCAGTTTGCCGCAACGGGGCTCATCGCCGCCGCGATGTGGGCGCGCACGCCTGCGGGAAGCGCGGCGTCGTCGATCGTGAACTGATCCGAGTGGTTGTTCGGAGCGTTTTTCACGCCCGGCTTGTCGACGCCCAGGAACATGAAGACGGACGGCACCTTCTCGGCAAAGAAGGAGAAGTCTTCGCTTGCGCCCGGGTTCCACTTCGAGATTTCGGCGTCCACGCCGAAGGTCTTGAGGTTTTCGACGGTCGTGAGGGCGAGCGCCGGATCGTTCCAGGTGACGGGATAGATTTCGATCAGCTTCGTCTTCGCTTCTGCGTCGCCCGCGCGGGCCGTGCCGTCGGCGACTTCGGGAATGCGTTCGAGGAGCTTCGCGCGGATGTCGGGGTGGTTCGAGCGGATCGTTCCCATCATGTAGGCGGAGCCGCTCATGACGTTGCCGGTTTCGCCCGCCGTGAGCTTGCCGACCGTGATCACGCCCATGCCCTTCGTAAGGTCGATGTTGCGCGAAACGATCTGCTGCAGCGCCACGACCGTCTGCGAGGCGGCGAGCGTCGCGTCCGAACCCGTCCAGGGCATGGCGCCGTGCGCCTGCGAGCCCTTGATGTTGATTTCAAACGCATCGGCGCTGTTCAAGGCCGCGCCCTGCGAGACGAGCATCTTCCCCGAAGGCGCGCGGGCCATCACGTGAATCCCGAAGGCATTCTTCACGTCGTACTTCTCGAGCACGCCGTCCGCAACCATGGCCTTGGCGCCCGAGAGCCGGGGCTTCTCGGCCGTGAAGGGATTCTCGATCGAGTCGCCTTCTTCCGCGGGCTGGAAGGCGAAGATCACGCGGCGGGGCACGTCCGCCTTGTGCTTCGCGAGAATCTGCGCGGCGGTGAGAAGCATCGCCATGTGGGCGTCATGCCCGCACATGTGGGAGACGTCCACGCCTTCGCGGCCCCAGTAGGTTCCCTTCACTTGACTCGCATAGGGGAGCCCCGTGCGTTCCTTGATCGGAAGGGCGTCGATGTCGGCGCGAAGAAGGATCGTGTCCTTCTTCTCGGGGTTCAGAATGCCGAGTACGGCCGTCGGAGCGTTCTTCGTGCCGACGACGGTCTCGATGCCGGCTTCCTTCAAAATCCGAACGATTTCGGCCTGCGTCTTCACTTCTTGGTTGCCGAGTTCGGGCATGGCGTGAAGCTTGTGGCGAAGCGCCGTGAGGTCGGACTCCGCGGCCTTCACTTCGCTCTCCACCCAGGCGGGCGCTTGCGCGGCGAGCGCCGGCACGGCTGCGAGAAGAAGAGCGAGGAATGCAGTCTTTTCAATGCGGGGATGCGTCATCTTCCGTTCCTTCTGTTTTCTAAGACGATCCCTCAGTATCGCACAATCTTTTTAGGAAGACAGTTTGCTTCAGCTCGGACGAAAAACCTCGCCTTTCGTAACGAAACGTGAGAGGGCGGGGAGATTCGCGGCCGCAAGGTCGTTTGGCCTGACTTTGAAAAATATTGCGGCGGAAGGAATCTTGATCGATGAAAAGACGCTTTTTTCGCTCGGATTTGGCAAGCTGTTCTGCCGGGCGGCCTCGGACGTTCAACACTTTGTTACTTTCCGAGGATTTGGAAATACCTTCCGACGAAGCATTTGCTACAGTTCAACCATCGAAAGGGACTTCCAAGGTCTATTCGAGATTCAGCCAAGGGTTGAGTTTTTTTGAGGGTTTGGATTCGCCGCGGAGCTTCGGTTCTGCGGCGTTTTTTTATGAAAGCAAGAGTTTGACTTTCATCATGTAGGGTGAATGCGTCGCCTCCATACCCATTTTTTGCCTCTTGCGAGGTTTTGGGAAACTTACCCTTTATCCGCCCTGTGTTTTTGTTTCGCTCAGCCTACAATGAGTCTCGGTAAAAGCTTCGAAGTCGTAGCAAAATGGGTTGCTTGCTGCGTGAAAGGTTAGAAAGTGTCTACATCTCTAACCACTTCGGGGTTTTTTCGTTCAGAGCGTCTCGTATTTTTCGTCGTCGCACTCACGAAATCGTACAAAGGCACGGAAGGCGCGGCGTATGCGCCCCCTTGTAACCGCAGATCAACCCGGGGGCAGTCGCTTCAAGAAGGTTTCAAAGCGGTCAAGCGACGGTAAGGCAAGCCAGGCGCGTTCGACGTCTTCGTCCGTGACGGGCGAAGCCTTGTCGACGCCGTAGGTCGGGGCGGTCTCCTCCATGGACGCTCGGAAGAATCGGGCGAGCGGATCGATGTCGGACGACTGCATGATCGACTTGCGGACGGTTTCGAGTGCGAGTCCTCCGTGCCAACTGAAAAACGACGGCTTCTCCCACTCAAACTGCAGATGCATCTTCTTCGGAGGATCGAAGCGCCGGATGCGCAGTTCCTTCGGAAACCGGGCCGCAAGCGACGCAAGACAACGCACGAGTGCGCTGCCCTCGTCCCCGCAGACGAAGATCGTTTTCTCTTCGGGGAGCGTCAACGTGTGAAGGCGCATGATGCGGCAAAGCTTCTTGAGCCCTGAGAGCCATCTTTCGGCATACGTGGCCGTAACCGTGATCTTCCAAACTTCTCCCTTCGGCGTTTCCGTCATTGCCATATCTTGATCTCCTTTTGTAGGACATCTTCATTGTGCATTCCGGATGCGTCAATTCTTGACGTGTTCGGCAATGTCTGCGGGAGATCGCTAATAGGGTTCCCGTACGGGTGTTTTGCGTTGGTCCTCGGCTTCCTTTTTGGCGCCGCGGGGCGGTCTGGTTCGATGTCGTCCGGTTGCGGGAGAAGAAAATCGCTCCTCACGAAACCGTCATGATGTCCGTCCATCTCGTGAGGTAGGCGGGCGTCAAGCGGTCGCGCTTCATCTGCCAGCCGTCGGCGAGGCCGGAGCTTCCGATCTTCCAGACGCTCTTGCCGAAGCGTCGCGTAAGATCGTCGAGGCATTCCATGAGGCGGCGCCTCGTTGCATCCCGTTCTTCGTCGGGGAGATCAAAGAGCGATCCCGTCACCGAACAGGATCCTTCCGGAATCAGGTCCGTCACGAAGGCGCCCGCCTTGCAGTAGCGAAAGCCCGGGCGCCAGTGCGCCTCAACGAGCCGGCAGGCGACTTCGGCGAGACGCATCGTGTCGGACGTGGGAAACGTGAGCTCCGTGACGGGTTCGGCTGCGTGCCAGGGTTCGTTTTCCTTGAAGGGGCTCGTCAGGAAAAAGACGCCCGCCTTCTTTGCTTCCGCCTTCTCGCGCCGCAGCTGTCTTGCCACCTCCGTCATGTGGGTGGAAACGGAGGAGAGAAGAACGGAGCGGTCGTTCGTCGCGTGCGAGAAGGAACGCGAACGAAGGATCTGTTCCTTGGGCTTCGGAACGGACTCGACGGGGAGACAGGAGACGCCCTGAATCTCCCGGAGCGTTCTCTCGAGCACGACGCCGTATCTTCGGCGAAGCGTGAAGACGTCCGCCTGCGAGAACTGCCAGACGTTCTCGATCCCTTCGCGAAGGAGCTTTTCCTCCGTCTTGCGCCCGATCCCCCAGACTTCGCCGATCGGCGTGATGGAGAGCGTTTTTTTGCGGCGCTCGGGCGAAAGGTCGAACCAGTTGACGACGCCTCCGTAGACGGGATAGGTCTTCGCAAAGTGGTCGCAGAGCTTCGCCAGCGTCTTGGTGGGGGCGATCCCGACGCAGACGGGCAGACCGATCCACTTCCAGAGGCGCGCCTTCAGCGCTCGGCCGAGTTCCGTGAAGGACTCCGTTTCCACGCCCGTCAGGTCGAGAAAGGCCTCGTCGATCGAATACGCTTCGTGCACCGGTCCGAATCCCGCGACGATTTTGTGAAAGCGCGAGGACATGGCGTCGTAGAGCTCGTAGTTGGACGAGAGGACGGCGACGCCGTGCTTCTCACAGAGATCCCGAACCTTGAAGTAGGGCGTTCCCCGTTTGATGCCGAGCGCCTTGGCGTCCTTCGTGAGCGCGACGATGCAGCCGTCGTTGTTCGAGAGAATGCACACGGGTTTGTCGCGCAGTTTCGGGTTGAATACCCGCTCCATGTTGGCGTAGGCCGAATTGACGTCGGTGTGCAGAATGACGCGGCGCGATGGCGGAAGATCCATGACCGTTTCCTTTCAGCGGCGGAATTTGCGGCAGATCCCGGTCAGGACGCCTTCGATGCTGAAGTTGTCGCCTTCGCCGGGGCAGATGACGGGATAGTCGGCCGCGGCGTTTTCGGGACAGAGTTCGATTTTGCCGTCGCGGATGCGAAGTCGTTTCAGAGTGAAGTCCCCGTGCAGAAAGGCGAGCACGATGTCGCCGCTCCGGGGTTCGAGCGAGCGGTCGAGAATGAGGGTGTCTCCATCGCAGATGCCGGCGTCCACCATCGAGTCGCCCGTCGCTTCCGCGAAGAAGGTCGAGAGTTCGTTGCGGATCATGAGTTCGGAGAGCGAGAGCTGGTCGGTCGCATAATCCATGGCGGGCGACGGAAAGCCGCAGGCGACCGTCATGTCCACGCGGGCGATTCTGGGTTCCGGTTCGTAAGAGGGGAGGCGGAACGTGCGGACGTCGAGCGGGTCGGAAACGTCGTTCGTTGCGGACGAGGTGTTTCGGATGATCTCAAGGATGCGGGGGCGAAGGAAGTCGCTCCCGCCCAATTCCTTGAAACGGGCGGCCACGTCTTCCGGAACGCGAACGGAAATGAGTGCGCGCTTGGCGTCTTCTTCCTTGGGTCGGCCGGCGCCCTCGCGGCGGCCGCCCCAGTTGGGGGAGTTCTTTGGGCTCATGTTGGATTTGCGGACTTCGTTGAAGTAACAGGAACATTTTACAAAGAGCGTAAACGCAAATCAACATGAAAACCGTAAACAACCGGGATGATCGAAGGAAGACGAAGATCGGAGGAGATTTTCCGAATGAGCGGCATCCGAAGAACACGGATGCATCGATCGGTCGCACTGTGTATTATGGATTTTGAAGGCGGACACGGCGAAACGCCGTTTGTTCGTCCTGTTCCCCTCGTTTTTCTCCCGTTGAGTTCTCTGCGAACGTTTTCGGACATCCCTATGAAAATTCCTTTTCTCGGCGCTTTCGGCAGCATGATGCTTCTCGCATCGGCGGTCGTCCTCGCCGCGGAGAACATCACGGTCAACACGCCGAACGGCGACCCGTTTTTGATCGTGAAGGTGTTCGACGTAGGCGAAACATCGTCCGACTGGGACGGAGACCGGTTTACGGCCGAGCGTGAGCTCACCGACAGGGAAGTCGGACTGATTGCGTCGGGATTGGGATATTGGGGGGCTGTTTTCCAGGATGCGCTCAAGAACACCGCCCCGGCGGTTGTCGAGTTTGTTCCGTACAGCAATCACTCCGGCAACGCGGCGGCGTTCTCCCTACTCGCGGGAACGGACGGAAACACCTGGCTTTCTGCGGCGCTTCTTCGGAACGAATTTTCGTATTCCGAAAACGGTGGGAGCGCGGTCATCCTGTTGGAATTGCCATTGAGCCCCGAGATCGACTGGTACGCAGGGACTTTGCACACGCTCGCTCAAAACGGCAACGAGCCGCATCTCGCCAGTTTTTTGATTCACGAGCTCACCCATGCACTCGGCGTGATGGCCCTTCTGTCGCCGGAGGAGACGATTTCTGACGAGGGGATTGAGTACGGAAGTCTGTTCATTCCTTTTTTGGACACGCGGTTCAACGAGGCTCCCTCCGTCTGGATTGACGGATTGCGCGACGTCGACGGCGACCGCGCCCGGCCGGGGATGATCATTTCGTGGAAGGACACGGGCAGCCGCGACGAGTTCAACATGCCGATAGTGTCCGAAGGTGCGGAAGGCGCGAACGGCGTGTACTTTACGGGCGAGCACGTGAGCGAAGTGATCCAGGGCGCCGAGATTGCGTATCCGAACAACGGCTCCGACTACCGCGTGAACGGCATTCCCGTCGTCGGTTGGGAGATGATGCCGAATAATGATGAATGGATCCTCTATCCGGAACTCAGTCACCTTGAACTGCAGAACAGCCTGCTGAGCCATCAGAACTGGCGCAATTGGACCGTGCCGATGGAGGCGGAGCTCGCCGTCATGCAGGATCTGGGGTTTGCGATCGATCGACGAGACTGGTTCGGATACTCGATCTATCAAAGCGGCGAATCGGAAGAGAATCGGCGCGTCTTCGTCAATGCCAATCCCTACTACGACCGAAACGATGCGGGCGACGGCTGGAGGGTCGGAGTGCCCAACGACAATGCCTGGGGGATCGGTCTTCACGTCTACGGAAGCTACAACGACGTAACGCAGGCGGCCGACCTTCTGACGACGGGCGCCTACGGAACGGGCATTCGTTTGGAAGGTACGGGAAACGTGCTGAGAATCGCGTCCGACACCGTGGTCGCCGCGGACGGGGAGGAAGGCTGCGGCATTCTCGTCTCCTACGGCAAGGATCATCGGATCGAACACCGGGGTACCGTCACGGCGCTCGGCGCGAAAGGCGTGGCCGCCCGTTTTGATTTCGGCTCCAACATTTTGGGAGACGGCATCGAAAAGCGGGGGAGCTACATTTCCGTTCTCGATCCCGACTACTCGTACGGTACGCCGGAAGAAAGGCTTGAGCAGTCCGGTTTGGACGGCGCACTCGTGAAGAACTTCGACGTCGCCGGAACGCTCGTCGGAGGATTCGCGTCGATTTACATCGGGGAGAGCGCCTTCGTGGAGCGCATCAACGTGCTTCAAGGCGCAGGCCTTTCCGGCGACATCCTCTCCTATTGGGATCCGAACTCCGAAGACGTTACGCTCCCCGACGGCGAGAATCCGGACGACTACGTCACGACGCTCAACTTCGGGGTGAAGCACGTCTCGGGGGACGTGACGACGGACGATTACACGGCCGACCCGGACTTTTCCCTCCGTTACGACGGCCGCATCTTCGGCGGATGGAAGGAAGCGACGGGGGAAACCGAGAAGGCGTCGATCGTGATGAACGTGGAGGGCGGGATGCTCTCCTTCAACGGCGTTGCCGACATTCTTCGCCTCACGGTCGCGGAAAATGCGGTCCTCGGGGGAAACGCCGTCTACAAACTCAAGACGTTCACGAACAACGGGACCTTGTCGCCGGGCAACAGCATCGGAACGATGGTGATTCAAGGCGACTACGTCGAGGGCGAGAACGGGCGACTTGCGCTCGAATTCGACGGTTCGGGGCAGACCGACAAAATCGTGATCGAAGGAGCCGCACGAAAGGAAGGAGACTCGGATCCTACCTTCGCGGCCGATCTCGCGCCGGCGGCGGGGTACTTCGCCGGCAACGTCACGGCGGATTTTTCCGAGGCCGTGACGATCGTGAAGAAGGACGGGGAAGGAAACGAATCGACTTCCTTCGGAAAGATCAGCGTTGAAAATACGGGATCTCCGCAGACACTTGCCGTGTCGTCTCCAACGCTCTCGATGAAGGGCACTTTCGACAAATCGGGCGTTCTGACGGTGGAGGTGAAGCGGGATGCGGATGCCTACGGCCGTTACGCCTCGACGGAGGAAGCCCGCCGGGTGGCGGCCGCCTTTGACCGTTACGCCTTCATCGCCGAGGGCGGCATGCGAAATCTCGTTGCGGCGCTCGACTTCTCGAGCGAAGACGGAAGCGATCTGCAGAGCGCGTACGAGTCCCTGATGCCGGACGTCTTCAGTCGGGCGGGCGCGGCTTCGCTCAACGTCTTCCGACACGTGTCGAACGCATTGCAGAACGTCGCGTCTTCCCATCTTACGGCCGGAATTGACGGCCCCAACGTGTACGCCGTTCCCTTGGGCGGGTATCTGCACGACGGTCAAAGCGACGCGCGCTCCACTTACGGCGGCGTTCTCGTGGGGCTGCAGACGGCGGCGAGGCTCGAGGGCGGGACGCTCCGCTCAGGCGGGCATGTTGCGGTGGTGAAGCGCAAAGACGTCTTCTCGGGGAACGATAAAAGCCGCCTCGACGCCGAGACGCTCGTTGCGGGCGCGAATCTTCGTTACGATCCCGACGCACTCCCCGGTCTGACTCTCTTCGGGTTGGCGCAGATGTCCGTGGAAAACGCGGACCTTGAGCGCGGCGCCGCATTCGGCACCTGGCGCGATCGGGCGGAGAGCGACTGGACGGCCTGGGGCGGAAAACTTCTCTTCGGCGCGGAGCAAAATTTCACCGCGGAGCCGGGCATCACCCTGGGACCTACGGCGTGGCTCGACTACGCCTTTGCGCATCGCCCCGACGTGACGGAAGACAGCACAAACGGCGCCGCACTGCACGTTCGCTCGGAAACCTATCAATCGCTTCGATCCTCGCTCGGGTTGAAGGGAACCTTTGCGTTTTCCGACGCGTCAGCACGGGCGTCGGATGTGAAGGTCACGGTTTCCGCACTCTGGCACCACGAGTTCATCGACGACGCGGGCGACGCGACCGCCTCCTTTGCCGACTGGCGCGGTGTCTCCTTTACGGCCGACGACGCGGACCGCGCCCGCGACACGGGAAGCGTATCCGTTTCGATCGAAGGCAAAATCGACGAAACCTTCAGCGCCGCGCTCACCGCGGGCGGCGTCTTCGGAGGCGGCGTGACGGGCGGTTGGGGCGCCGCGCACCTTCTGTGGAAGTTCTGAATTCCGCCGGTTGGCAGGAAATTGAGAAAATTTGGGCCGCTCGGCATGATCCGAACGGCCCTTAGCGGGACGGCGTCTTGATTTGTCGAGTCAGGCCGCCGTCATGCTATCCGAGAGCTTCGTCAGCTTCGGACTTCCTCGGGTGCGTCGTAGACGGAGACGCGGGGAAGGTCGCCCTTCCACTTTGTGACCTCCACGAGCGCGGTGGAGGCGATGTTGCCGCAGGCGAGATTCGACGTCGGCTCGTCCATCGTCAGCGTGTTGGAGTTGCCGTGCACGTCGATCCAGCCTTCGTGCGTCTTCTGAGGATCGTACCAAGCGCCGTGGTGGACCACGACGACGCCCGGCATGATTCGTTCGGTGACGTAGGCACCCGCGAGAATCGCGCCGCGCTTGTTTTTCACCAGGACGACGTCGCCGTTCGCAATGCCGCGGGCCTTGGCGTCGACGGGGTTGATCCAACAGGGTTCGCGTTTTTCGATGTTCGCGAAATCATGACTCATGGTGCCGTCGAGCTGCGAGTGCATGCGGTAGCGGCTCTTGCAGGCCATGAGAGCGAGCGGCGTTTCCTTGGTTCGGGTGTTGACGCCTTCCGTCGGTTCGATGTAGCTCGGATAGCCCAGGCAGTCCTTGTAGCCGTATCCGGCGATCTTCGGCGAGTAGAGCTGAATGAGGCCGCTTTCGGTCGTAAGGGCGTTGGCCTTCGGATCCTTGCGGAAGTCTTCGAAGGCGACGAAGTTGCGGTCCTTGGCCCGAACGTCGTAGAGGACGTAGCCCTTCTTCCAGAAGTCATCGAATTCGGGAAGCTTCACGCCGATGCGCTCGCCCATGGCCTTCGATTCCGCGTAGAGGCGCTTGATCCAACCCATTTCGTCGAGCCCTTCGGTGAATTCCTTGCCGCAGCCCATGCGCTTGGCGAGCTCGGAGAAGATCCAGTAGTCGGGCTTCGATTCCCACTGCGGTTTGATGGCCTGCTGCATCGCCACGAGACCGTCGTTCGAGTACGTTCCGATGTTGGTGATGTCGTTGTGCTCAAAGACCGTGGCGGCCGGCAGAACGATGTCGGCGTGGCGCGCGGTGGCGGTCCAGACGGTGTCCGTCACGATCACCGTGTCGGGCTTCTTCCAGGCGCGGGCGAGCTTGTTCGTGTCGGGCTGGTGGGTAAAGGGATTGCCGCCCGCCCACATGACGAGCTTCACTTCCGGATAGGTGACCTTGCGGCCGTTGAAGTCGATCGTCTTTCCGGGGTTGAGGAAGCATTCGACGAAGCGGGCGACCGGAATCACTTGACTGCCCTTCCACGGGAGAGTAGAGGGCTTCAGAGGCTTGACGGCGCCCGAAATGCCGCCGAGGAAGGGGCCGTAGGCCGTGGGAGAGCCGCCGCTCGAGTACTGATAGTTCGTGCCGATGCCGCCGCCCGGAAGTCCGATCTGGCCGAGAGCTGCGGCAAGCGCAAAGCCCATCCAGTGGGGCTGTTCGCCGTACTGTGTGCGCTGAATGCCCCAGCCCATCATGATCATGGTGCGGTGCTCGCGGAACTCGTGGGCGAGCTTGCGGATGACGTCGGCCTTGACGCCGGTTTTTCCTTCGGCCCATTCGGGCGTCTTTTCGACGCCGTCCGTGCGGCCCATGACGTAGTCCAGGAATTCCTTGTGACCGGATGTGTACTTTTCAAGGAAAGCCATATCGGCTTTGCCGGATTTCACGAGTTCCTGAATCATGCCGAGCATCATGGCGCAGTCCGTGCCCGGACGGGGCGCAATCCATTCGGATCCAAGGTATTCGCCCGTGTCGGTGGCAACCGGATTGATCGAATAGGTCTTCGTGCCTTTGGCTTTGAGGGCTCGAACGTAACCCGTACCGTTGTGAAGCGTCGTGAGCCAGTCGATGTCGTTCGTGACGATGGGATCGGCGCCCCAGAAGACGACGCGATCGGCGTGCTCGATGACGACGTCCCAGGAGGTGGAGCGGGGGTCGCCCGAGCCAACGACGTAGGGGAGAATCTTGGAGATGGCCGCGGTCGAATAGCTGTTCTCACAGCCGATGAAGCCGCCGCAGAAATTCAAAAGACGCTGCTGCAGATTGATGGAGGCGTTCACCTTGCCCGTCGACATCCATCCGTAGGAGCGGCCGAACACGGCGGACGGGCCGTACTCGCCATATACGCGCTTCATTTCGGATGCGACGAGGTCCAAGGCCTTGTCCCAGGAAACGCGGACGAACTTTTCGGAGCCGCGTCCTTCGCGGGACTTGGGGCCGTTCTTAAGGTAGCCTTCGCGTACCATGGGATAGCGGATGCGCGAGGAAGTGTAGGGAAGCTGAGCGAGCCCGCTGATGTTCGGGGTCGGCGCGTAGTCGTGTTCGAAGGGCGTGAGATGCGTCAGTTTGCCGCCCTGAACATGGGCGCGGAAGATGCCCCAGCGGGCGGCGGTGATGACTTCGCCCGTGTCGATCGTGGATTTTCCCAGATTGAAGGTGTCGGTGAGTTCGAGGTCGTGCGCGGCGACGGAATGGTCGAATTGAGCGGAACTACCTTTTGCGGCCGGATTGTCCGCAAGTTTGTCCGCGGTCTTTTCATCGGCGTTGGCCAAGGTCGGGGCGGCGACGGCCGCCGCTGCCGCGGCTCCGATGAAGCCGCGTCGGTTCAGATTGATAGCCATGAGTCTTTCCTTCCAAAATAAGAGTTCAGGTGTTTTGGTAATGAGAATAATTCTAAATAAGAAAATTAGTTTGCGTTTGAAAGTTTCAGTGGGGTTTGATGGTCCTCAACCTAATTTACCTTCTGCCGAGAAGCAAGTAAGGGAAGAGCCGGCCGAGACTTCGACGATCTAAGGATCGACGCCGGAGAGGGTGTCGGTTTCCGAGGATTTTCGCCCGATGGCGTGCATCACCGCGCGACGCATGAAAGCGAGAAGGCAAAGCACGTTGTCTTCCTGATCGTCCCAACGGTCGGAGCGGTTGCCGAGATAGGCATCCCGGGCGAGACGCAAAAGCGAGGCGTGTTCGGCGGGGACCTTCCCTTCGGCCCAGAGCGTCGCCTGATCTTTGGATGCGAACTTGCCGGTGTCAAGTGTGTACCACATCCTGGAGAGAGTCAGCAGCACATTTCGCTCGTCCCCTTTGTACGACGAAAGGACATTCGGCAACGCACCGCGGATCGCCCGACGGATCTCTTCAAATGGAATGGGAGCAATGAGCTTGTCGATGGCCGGACTTTGAGCGGTCAACGGTATGGCGTGCAGACGGGCCTGCCAGAGAAGGAGGACGTTGTCGGGATCCGAAAAAGGTTGGGGGACCGTTCCATTCTCCATGTCTGTGCGCAACCACTCGCCGAACATGTATTCGAATCGCGGCGGGTAGCTCCGCGGGTCGATGTCACGGCGGTTGACGACGCTGAGTTCTATGGGTCTTCTATCCGAACGGGGATGCCCGGAGAGGTGGAGGAGCTCTTGCGTGAGACAAGTTCGAACCGACTGCGTAAGGGGGCGGTCGATGATGACCAGAATGTCGATGTCGCTCTCGGGACGAAGACCGTCCAAAACGGCGGAACCGTACAGGTAGATGCCGGTCAATTCCTTCGGGAAGAGGACTTGGATCCGTGATGCGGTTTGTTTCAGTTGTTCCTTCGAAGGGAAGTCAAGGTAAGGCATCGAGGGACTCATCACAATGCAGATCTCAGTACGAGACCACAAAAAAATGGGATTGATGGCGTTCCATTGTCCGTAATGAGCTTAACAGAATCCGTTCGCGGGCTGAGAAAGAGGGGCGAGGCCGTCCATTGTGAAGTGACGTCTGGTTCTCATCTCTGCGCCTGCGGCAAGAATACTTCTGAATAGATGATCGCAATGAAGGAAATCCTGATTTCTACGGACGGGAAAGTCTCTAATCACGACGTATGCGGAAACGGCGTAAGATCTGTCTGGTTCGCCCGGTTGATTACCTAGCAGCCAGTCGCAATCGAAGAGTTCGAATGCCAGGGGGCACGCGGCAGGCCAGCGCCAATCGGTTAAAACGAACGATCTCGGGAGTTCCTTCCGTGACCTACCATCTCAATCCGACTTTTGCCGCGGTCGTTCTCGCGGCTTCCCTTCTTGCGTCCTCGAATTTTGCTTTTGCCGCGGACGCCGTTTCCTCCGCTTCCAAAGTGCCTGCCGCAATGGCGGATGCGCCCGTGCTCGAAGGCGTGCGCACCATGGCCGCCAAGGGCGGCGACAAGTTGCCCGACAACGTGGACGCCGTGACGTCGGCTTCCGTCGTGCCGGCGAAATTCCGTCAGACGGAATACAAACCCAAGGGCTTTACGGACGCGAAGGACAAAAAACGCGTTCTGTTTGTCCTAGACGATCCGCGTCACGAGTCCGTCACTTACGACCTCTGCGTGACGGCGATGAAGTTCTTCGAAGAGAAGGGCTTCGAAGTGGCTCTTCGCGACCTGATCGCGATGAACTTCAATCCCCTCATCACGACGCGCGAAGCCTTTTACAACGCCAAGGACGGCTTCGGCCCGACGCCGCCCGACGTAAAGGTCGAGCAGGGCTTTGTCAAGAAGGCCGACCACATCATCTTTGTGCAGCCGAACTGGCAGGACAGCGACCCCATGTTTACGAAGGGCTACAAGCTTCGCGTCTTCACGAAGGGGTTCAGCTACGACGACGGTCCGAAGGGACGCGTGGGACTTCTTCCCGGCAAGACCTTCTACACCATCATGAATGCGGGTTGGCTCGGTCAGGGTCAGGGACAGAGCGGCGATTCGCTCGCGAAGAACCCGCAGGAATGGGAAACGTGGATGTTCGCCTTCCGCGTCGTGGATGACGACGCCGCGGTCGGCAAGGACATGCGCAATCTCGGACGTTTCTGCAACGACCGTACGCCCGCGAATCTGGATCCCGCCTACGGTGAAAAGATCGAGAAGCTCCGCGGCGTTCTGCGCGATCGTCTCGCGCGCGACTTTGCCGATTATCTGAAGTGATCGAGAGCGGCGAATTCCTTCGCCACCTTCCCATGAACGAAGGCCCGACGCTTGGTTGCGATCGGGCCTTTTTGTCATCGGGAACTAAGGAAGGGGGATTCTCCGACAAGGTTGATATCCTCTTTGTTTACCGGATATATGAGCGAAGGGGGCGAACATCAAAAACACTCGGCGGATTGGACTGGTAAGTCGCCGGGCGTGAAAGAGAAAAACGAAGCCGTTAGAAGAAGTAGTTCACACGGTCGATCGTACTCGTTTCGCTGTATGCCTCCACTATCATGCATCGGTCGGTGCGGTAATCAAAGCTTTCGAGGTAAGCCATCTGGAAGTGCATTAGCGGCTCGATGAAGACACCTGTTTCACTCTTGAGGGTATAACCGTACTCGGCTGAAAGGGCGGAGTGATCATAGTCATCGTCGGTAGGATAGGCTTTGTTGCCGACCGAGAACTCGTTTGAAACTCGACCAATGCGCCCGACGAAGTCGAGGTAGTGGTTTCTGTTGGTAAGGGTGTCGAAGACAGCCAATTCGTAGCGCTTCATGTGCCGTTATCGCGATCGTCAAGGAGTCGGTGTTGCCGCCCCTTTGGGAGAACCATGCACCGGCAAGACTCTTTTCGGAGAGGGCTCGATTAAAGCCTATGGTCATGCCCATTATTCGACTGAGAGAAGTTCTTATTGGCAGAGTTTGCTCCCTCAGTGCTGATCTACGGAGTACGGGAATCAGTTATGGCAACGGAGTATTCCATGAGACAAAAAATCACTGATGCCTCCTTATAATTGCATTGTGAAATGAGGGTTGGTTACTCATTTTTTGATATATTAATCATATTGGAGCTTTGATGATGATAGATACCCCCCCCCTCGAGCAAAAAGCATCGGCCACGGAAAGCCGTGGCTTCTGACTAGTATTGCCTCTTTTGTTTTCGCTCTCCTGGGCAATCAAGCGAATGCGAGGGTGGATTACACAGAGGGATATGAAGTCGATCAGGATAATGTTCTTACATTTATTTCGGCCGACTCATCGACGAACTCCTACAGTAACATTCGATATAACCTTCTCCGAGCTTCGTCGGACGAAAATCTTTTCTTTAACGGACTTAGATTTGAAACTTCCCCGGAGATATGTTGGAATCAATATTCCATCAACGTTGGTGATAATTCTACGCTGAATATTGATGGAGATACTCGGGGGGTAGTGAATGGTTGGCTTCGTCAGGGAGCGACTCCGGGAAGTGATGATGGTACCTACGCTATTTACGCAGGCGAATCATCTAAGATTTTCCTGAGCGGTGATGTGGACATTCAAGTTGAACACAATATTGGAAACGATGTGAAGGCACCGCTCGGGGCTAACATGTTGTATGCACGATACCAGTCCTCGATCGAGGTTGGGAAAAATGCAGATTCAGATGTTCGCCTTTGGGTCTTGGCTGCGCAGCCCGATCTCATCAGTGCAAAAAATGGATCGTCCGTTGTTTTCCATTCGGAGAAGAATCGCTTGATCGGATCCATCGATATGATGGACGATGTGAAAGAAAATGATGGAACGTCAGCAAACAACAACGGAAATATAGTTCAGATCACTCTTTCCGGATCAACGTCCTATTGGTTTGGAGATGAAAAAAACGTGGATGAACTCCGATGCCCCAGCTTTTGAAAGCGGCGATGAGTTCAACGTCACACTGAAAGATGGAGCTCAATGGACCTATTTCGGACTCGATTACAGTCGGGAAGTTGATCTTGATGGCAATGGCAGTAAAGAGACCTCGTATAATGCCATACCTAAGCGAATTTCAAAGATTACGCTCGACGGCGGGATCATTAATCTCTTTGATGAAAATATCAAGCAGACGTGGTCGGAAATCGACCTTTGGGATAAGCTCTTGAACGGGGAGTACGGCATTGATCCGACAACGTCTCACGATTACGTGAGAATCGGAAATTTGCAGGGGATAGGCGGCATCTTCCGAATGGATCTCAATGCCGAAGATAAAAATGAATCGGACATTCTTTATATTGAAGGCGGTTCGGGAAATTTCTTCTTTGAGCCCTACAATCTGAAGCTTTTGGAGTCGATCGATCCTGAGCGCAACACGCTTACTTTTGCCTTGACAAGCAAAAATGCGTCCGGGGTCCAGTTCCAGGACAAAGTGAATCTGGAAGGAGAGACTCTTTATCAGTACGAACTGGAAATCGCATCGAAGCCGATTGAAGACAGCGATTTTGACGAAAACTCGTACTGGGATAAAACGGTTTCACTCGAGGATACCGACCCTGCCAAGTTCGATGTCGAAGAAGAGTATGCTGGCGGCACGAACTGGTATATTCGCCGCATCACGATGAAGGAATCGACTGCCGCGCACGCGATGACGGGCTCTGGCTATGCCGCCTACGACGCGGCGGTCGAGATGGACCGACGCGACCGGCGTCTTTCGGAAGCCGTCCGCAATGCCGAAGGCGACAACGGTCTTTGGGTGCGCGTCTCTCACGGTCGTTCCGGAATCGACGGACAGTATCGTTGGGACCGCAGCGGCGTGCACATCGGATTTGACCGCGAAATCGTATCGGGCAATACGCTCGGCGCCTGGTTCAGCTACACGAAGGGCGAGGCGGATCTCCTCGACATCAACGGCCGCGGAACCAGCGACATGACGCGTTATGAACTTGCGCTCTACGATACGCTGACTTTCGGAAATCAGTATCTCGATTTCGTCGGACGCTTCGGTCGGGTGAGCTCCGAATTTGATGCGGCGAGTTCCGCCTTCCGCACGACGGGCGACTTCGATCAAGATTACGCGGCGCTTTCCGCCGAATACGGCATGACCTTCCGTCATGAATCGGGATTCTTCGTCGAACCGCAAATGCAGGTGCAAGCCGCGTTCCTGAAGAGTTACGATTACGATTCCGACCGCGGCATGCGCGTGGACGTCGACGGCGACACGAGTATCCTGGGGCGCGCCGGTCTTCGGGCGGGCCGCAGCTTTGCGGACGAGTTTGCTGCGGGCGAACTCTATGCGCGCGCCGACGTTCTGCACCAGTTCATGGACGGTCAGGATGCCGTTTTCCGCGACAATGACGGTCATGTGATGGAAACGAATTGGGGCGATCGCGGTACGTGGGGCGTCGTCGGCTTCGGCGGTGCCGTGACCTGGGGCGGCGCCTATGGTCTTCAGCTCGATGTGGAACACGCCTTCGGCGGCGACGTCGACAACACCTGGCTGATTTCAGGCCGATTCCGTTACGCGTTCTGAGAATCTTCATTCTATTTCGAATGAACGAGAGCGGCGCTGAACGAGAGGTTTCAGCGCCGCTTTTTCAAACGGAGGATTGTATTCGGCCAGACGAGATCTTCCCGTTGAGAGGGAGCCCGAGAGAAACCGTCGGGGGCGGCGCCTCAGAGCTCCACCATTCCCGCCGCGCGGCGCATGGTGTCTTCGCCCCGCCGGTCGTAGAGCGAGGTCGTTGCGATGTTCGCGTGCCCCATGAGATTCTTCACGGTTACAAGGTCCACGTTCTTGTCGATCAACCGCGTCGCAAACGTTCTCCTGAGATCATGCGGCGTCACGGGATCGACGCCCGCGGCATCACAATACTTTTTCAGAATCCGGGAGAGGGAAGAGGGGTTCAGCGGACGATCCACCCGCAGTCGCCGCCCGACCGTGTAGTTCCCGAAAAGATAGCCGGGCACCTCGGTTCTTACGTCCAGCCACTCGGCCACCGTCCTCTGCACGTCGGGCGTGAGGAAGGCCTTTCGTTCCTTGTTTCCTTTCCCGATCAGACGGATCGTTCCTCCGAGCACGTCCACCTTGTCCAACTGAAGACCGCAGACTTCCGCGCGCTGAAGACCGCAGCCGAGAAAGAGGGTGAGAATGGCCCGGTCCCGAACTTTCTTCGGGTCGTCGCCCGCAGCGGCCGAAAGAAGCGCCGCCGATTCGGCGTAAGAGAGAGACCGCCCCGCGGGAAGCCGCGAAACCCGAACCTGCTTTACCGACCGGATGCGCTCGAGCGAATCATGATCGAGAAGTTCGAGCTGCCAGGCGGCTTTGGCGACGCCCTTCAAGGCCGCAAGATAGAGATTCACCGAAACGCCCGATTTTCCGAGCGCCAGTTGCCGGCGCAGGAAGGAAGACACCGCCGCGGGCGTGAGCATCGCCCAGTTGACTTGAGTGAAGTCGGCGGCTCCGCCCCAACGGGCGAAAAGATTGAGGGCCGACCGCATGGTGCGTTTTGAGTATTCGGTATGCAGTTCTCCGAGATAGAGAACCGCGGGCGCCGCTCCGGGCTGTACCCGAATCGAGTCGGAAAGGACGACGGCGTCGGAAGAGGGAATGAGTTCGGCGGTCATGTCGGAAAACAATCGGTTTTGAAAAGTGCGCCGCGCCGGCGGCAGGGATCGGCGGTCGGAGGGTCGAATCCTTCGTCGGGAACCGGCGGTTCGGGACGGGCGGCGAGGGTTTGGAGACCAAAAACGGGTGAAAAAGGGCGCAAAACGCCCTGGAGTTACGCACTATAAGTACCATTATATCGCCTAAAGGGAAAAACGAAGAAAAAATGGTGGTTTTGGGGCCGGAGGGGTGGTCGTCGCGACGCGATTTCCTTGTCTTTGGATGATCGTAGTCTCAATGGCGATCTTGAAACGGGTTTTAATCGCGTCCTTCTTGGAGCGAATGTTCTCGTGAAGCCTTGTTATCAGTTAGATGCGAAGAAAAGCGAACTTGCTGAACGAGGAAAAAGGGGGTGAATCCGAGATTTTCGGAGGAACAAGCGACGCTGAGAGACGCACCGGGCGCTCGCGGACGAATTCGAGGTTGATCGGTCGTTGGGATGCCGGCGTTTACGGGGAGCTCCGGAACTTTGGATGGCGGGAGAGAGGATCCGACGGAATATAATGGGGAAACGTTCCCGCGAGAGAACTCCTCCCATTCGCCTTCCCGGAAGACCCGATGCCTTCAGCCCGACCGGATTACCTCGAAGATTTCCTCGTTTCGCTCATCCGCGAGTTCCGCGGCGCTTATGCGCCCGACAGCGAGTGGGTGAAAAGCACGGTCGACTATTTCGAAGACGATCTGCGCCGCTACCTCGGCACCTACTTTCCGAGAAGTTTTCTCGAAACCTACGAGATTGCCGTCGAACTCTTCGGGAAGGTGTTCGGCTCCGGCGTCTCGACCGACGGCGAATTGAAGCTCCTCGACATCGGCTGCGGAATGGGCAGCGCCTCGCTCGGCCTTTTGTTCGCGGTGCTCGAACGCTTCGCCGTGAAAAAGGTGGTACTCGACGGTTTCGACGCCAACGATGATTCGCTTGAGTTCTTCCAGAAGATTCTTCGATCGTCCGCCTATGCAAAGGCACGCGAGGCTCTGCGCGCGAACGACGTGCCCGGGGCGGGCGCCGAGGTCGAGGTGCATCTCCAGAAGGGGGCGCTTTCCCGAGAGAAATTTTCTCTCTTGCAGGCCGATTCGTCGTACGACGTGATCCTTACGTCCAAGATGCTGAACGAACTCGACGTGGAGGCGAAGTACTTTCGATTTCTCGAAAACTATCTTCCGCATCTGACGAAACACGGCGTCTGCTTCGTAATCGACGTGAACGACCGTCGGGATCGGCTCCACATTTCCCAGCATCTTTCGAAAGAAGCCCGGTGCTTTCTCAGGGAGTACGACGAATTCAATTCCCTTCTGCCGCCGGGTTGCAAAGATTGCGCCGAATATGAAAGTCGTTGCCAAGACTTCATCCAGATCGTTTGCCGGGAGACCAATTTCGACCGATTGGATCCGGGGGCGAAGCGAGGCGTCTCCAAAGTTTGCTGCCGCGTTTTCTGTCGGCAGGAACTCTACCGCTATCTCAAAGACCAACTGATCCGATTCGATTTCCTTGCGAGTGAAGCGGGAGAAAATCATGTCTACTGTCCGCGCCTCCATTCATGAAGAGTATCCGGTCATCGCGCCCGTCGTCCTTTCGGCGAGCCGCTCGACCGACATTCCGGCGCGGCACGCGAAATGGTTTGTGGAACGTTTGCGCGAAGGCTGGTTCGGATGGGTGAATCCCTTCAATCAGAAGCGCTACGCTGTTTCGCTCGAGAATACGCGCGCCATTGTTTTCTGGACGAAGCACGCCGCGCCTTTGATTTCGCATCTCGATGAAATTGAGGAACGCGGATTTCATTTCTATTTTCAGTACACGCTCAACGATTACGAGGCGGAGGGATTGGAACCAAAAATTCCTTCCTTGGATCGACGCATAGAAACGTTTCGGGAACTCTCCCGAAAGATCGGTCCCGCGCGAGTAATCTGGCGTTTCGATCCGATTCTTCTTCATGAGGGGCAGACCGCCCGGGACATTCTCCACAAGATTTGGAATCTGAGCAAAAAGCTGCGGGGCGCCACCGACCGGCTCGTCGTCTCCTTTGCCGACGTGAACGTCTACCGAAAGGTGCAGCGAAACCTCGTCGCGGAAGTGCCGTCCCTCTACACCCCGGATAACGTGTCGTCGGCGGAACCGACCGAGGCCCAGATCGAGGAGATCGCCGAAGGTCTTCAGAAGATTCGAGCGTATTGGCACGATCACGGATGGGACTTCTCGATCGCGACCTGCGCGGAACGCATCGACCTGAGCCGCTTCGGAATCGAGCGGAACAGATGCATCGACGGAGAGCGCCTCGCCCGACTCTTCCCCGAAGACGACGCCCTCATGACGTTCCTCACGAAAAAGAAGAGGGCGCCGAAGGAGTCGAGTCTCTTTTCGGAACTCGACGACGCGATTCCGATCGTGAGCAACAAGGCGCTCAAGGACAAGGGTCAGCGCAAGGAGTGCGGCTGCATCGAGAGCAAGGACATCGGGATGTACAACACCTGCGCGAATTTCTGCGCCTATTGCTACGCCAACGCTTCGCGCAACGTGGTGAAGAAGAATCTCCTCAAGATTCAGGCTTCCGACGGACATTCGCCTTTCCTGATTCCCGTGGATTCCGAATAATCGGAAATAACGGAAACTACTGATCAAACGACATGACGTGTCGTTTGGTCTAAAAAATCATTGGAAATTTCCCGTGACATTTTGAGGTAATGCCGCATATTGGGTATTTGCATTGCAGGGAATCTATTTTCTCAATTTGTTCTGCTAAGATCTTTCACATTGCAATTCTTTTTGAGAGAGACTGATATGTCCGCCGTTCCCTTCATTCTTCCCGATAAAAAACGAACGTCCAAAAAGGCGCGTCCGCCCGCCGAGCTCAAGGGTTTCGTCGAGCGCGTGACCTTCCACAATCCGGAAAACGGCTTCAGCGTCCTGCGCGTCTCCGACAAGAAGCACTGGGGGACCGATACGGTCGTGGGTTTCGCGTCGCCCGTGTCGGCGGGCTTGTCCATCCATGCGACGGGGCGCTGGCAGTCCTGCGAGGACGGTCACCAGCTTCGGGCGGAGGTGATCCGCACGAAACTCCCGACCGAGACGGACGACATCCAAAAGTGCCTCGGCTCCGGTCTCGTCAAAGGGATCGGCCCCGCCTATGCGGAACGCTTCATGGAGACATTCGGCGGGAAAATCTTCGACATCCTCGACAAACACCCCGAGAAGCTCCTCAAAGTGGAGGGCGTGGGACAGAAGCGTTGCGACCTCATCGCCAGAAGCTGGACCGAACAGAAGGCCGTACGCAACGCCGTCAATTTCCTCATCGACCACGAAGTTTCATCGGAACTCGCCGTGAAGATCGTCAGGACCTACGGCATCGACACCGTGCGGATCGTGAAGGAGGATCCCTATCGTCTCGCGCGGGACCTGCGGAGAATCGACTTCCACTGGGCCGACGCGTTCGCCAAGAGAATCGGCATCGGGCTGCATTCAGCCGTGCGCGTCCGAGCCGGCCTTGCCTACGTCCTCAACGAATTGTCGACCGGCATGGGAAACACCTTCCTCCCGCGCGCCGAACTTGAAGCGATGACCTGCGAACTTCTCGGAGTACCGAAGCGGGTGGTCGCCAAGGCGATCGACGAAGCGCTCGAGAGGGGCGACGTCGCGGTGTCGGACGTTCCGAAGCCGGGCAGTATCTATCCCGCGGAGCTCCTTAGGGCGGAAGAGGGCGTCGCAACGGAAATCGCGCGTCTCACGTCGGGATCGCTTCCGTGGGGGGCCCTTGACCTCGACGGCGGGATCGCCGCCGCGCAGGCGAAGCTCGGGTTCGAGTTCACACCGCCCCAGAGGAACGCCCTCGTCACCGCGCTCACGTCCAAGGTGTCGGTCCTCTCGGGCGGACCGGGCATGGGAAAGGCGTCGATTCTGAAGACCATCCTTTCGATCTTGGACGCAAACGGCGTAAAGTTCCGTCTCTGCGCTCCGTCGAGAAACGCCGCGGACCGCTTGGCGGAAGTCATGGGGCGCGTGGCGACCGGCGTTCCGAGTCTCCTCGAATATAACTACGCGGACGGAACCTTTCGCCGCAACGCCGAGAATCCCGTCGACTGCGATCTGCTCATCGTGAACGAGAGCAATCTCTTGGACATCACGTTCGCGCACCGACTGCTCGTTGCCGTGCCTTCGCATGCGGCCGTCCTCTTCGTGGGTGACTCGGATCTGCTTCCTTCCTACGGGCCGGGCAACTTCTTCTCGGATCTCATCGACTCGCAGATCGTGCCGGTGAGTCAGCTCACGGACGTCGTCCGGGAAGGGCCCGCGAGTTGGATCGCCAAGGTGGCGCATCAGATCAAGTCGGGCGAGATGCCGACGTTTCCGAGCAAGACTGACGACGGCAACTGCTACTTCCTGCGCGTGGACGACGAAGAGGAACTTTCCGAGGCTCTGAAGGATCTGATCCTCACGCGTCTTCCCGATGCGTATCGAATCGATCGCAAACGCGACCTGCAGCTCCTCACGCCGATGAGTTGCGGCAAAACGGGTGCTCAGGCTTTCAACGCGTTGTTCCGAGAGGATCTCACAGGTCTTACGTTCGGAATCGAGCGCTTCGGGCAGCGTTTTGATAAGGGCGAGAAAGTGATGCAGGTCGTCGAGAACCGCGCCCGCGGAACGTACACGGGTGACGTCGGGGTCATCACGGAGATCGATCGGAAGGAAGGCGAACTCTATGTCCGCTACGGCGAGCGCATCGTCTGCTACGCCTTTGAGGAACTCGACGAGTTGGTTCAGGCGTACGCGGTGACCGTGGACAAAGTGCGCGGAAACGAATTCCCCGGCGTCATCATTCCGCTCTCGATGGAACAGTCCGTCGTGCTGCGGCGCGAGGTTCTCTACACGGCCGTGACGCGCGGTCAAAAGCTGGTCGTCTTCGTGGGGGATCCCGAGGTGCTGGCGGCGGCGGTGAAGCGCACGGACGACCATCCGCGCAGGACGGGACTCTTCGAGCGGTTGATGCGCGGGGTTCTCTGACGAGGAAAAAGTTTGCGAAAAGAAAGGGACGCTCGACGGCGTCCCTCTTTTTCAGGCGGTTCCCAAGAACGGTCTGGCAATGGCTGTCAGAATGATCATCCACACCGGCAACGTCACGACCGACGCGAGCGTCGTGCCCGCCACGGCGGTCGTGGCGAACTTGGTGTCGGCGTGATGGAACTTCGCGAGCACCGCGATCTGCGTGATGCAGGGGAGCGACGCCTGGATCACATAGACGCTCACGTAGAGGGGCGAGAGTCCGAAGGCCTGCGTGAGCCCGAGGCACACGAGCGGGCAAATCACGAAACGACCGAGGAAGACGAGCGTGAGATCCTTGTCGAAGCGGATGTTGCGCACCCCGATCGTGTAGATCATGATGCCGATGAAGATCAGGGCGAGCGGCGTCGTGATGCCGCCCAGGTACTGGGCCACCGAGAGAATGGCGCCCGGGACCTGCACGTCCGCGAGGATGAAGGCGATGGCCGCCAGAAAGCCGCACAGGGGCGGCGAAAAGACCCGTTTGACCGTTTCTTTGGAAAGGAGCTTCGGGCGCTTTGCGTGCGTCGCTTCGATGCCGTCCATGGCTTCAAGGAAATTCCCCATCGTCCAGAAATAGGTCGTGTTCGCGAAGAAGTAGAGCAGCGTCGGCACGACCGCTTCGTCCCCGAAGAGAGCGATCGAAACCGGCAGCCCGGAAATACTTTCCGCTGCTCAAATCCGTGGTGCCCACCGCCCCGCTCCCGGACGATGCCGGCACCTGGACCAACGATGGTCCGTACGCGGTGCTCCATCTTTGCGGCAAGTATTCGGACAAGGATGTTTCTCAGATGGTCTGGCATCGATTGGCTCAGCACCTCACGAACAAAGGTCTCCGTCTTGCCTTTACGGGTGGCGGCGGTGAGGTAGAAGGAAAACGGATTGCGGACGTCGCGCGTTTTCTACCCAAAGGCTCTTATCGAAAGTTCTCGGGCGCTCTTTCGTTCGGACAGACGGCGGAACTGCTTCGACGCGCGGCGCTTTATGTCGGCGTCGACACGTCGACGACCCACGTCGCGGCCGCAGTGGGAGTGCCCGTTCTTGCTCTCTTCGGACCTACTTCGGCCTGTCATTGGGGGCCGGCGCCCTCCGCGGGTTCGCGCAACTTCGCAAACCACGTGAGTCTGCAACGCTCAAAGAGACCGTGACGTCCAGAAGAATCCCGACTACGCCGACTGTCGTCAATGCCGTCCCGGACACAAGACGCGTTGTCCGCGCTCGAGCGACACGAGTCTCGCGATGTGCCTCCAGACGATGCCGCCGGACATCGTGGTCGCGGAAGTCGACCGCATTTTGGCAGGCCGTGCCGACGCGTCGTTCCCCGTCAGCGCCCGGACTCCGGATCTTTCCACGAAACCGGACTGAAAAGACCGTCGCGCGTCGTCCCGGAACGGTTTGAACTGTTCGATGCAGACGGTCTGATTGGCGGGCCGTCAGACAAGAAAGCCCGCCTTTCCGTTCCTTGCGGCCGGGAAAGCAGGCTTTCGAACGATTCCCTCGGCAACGGCTCAAGCCGAGGAAAGCGGGAGAAGGACGGCGCAAAGAGCATCGCGTCGTCCTCCTCTGAACGGTTGGAATTATTTCGACTCGCGGAGCTTCTTGACGTCGATGTTCTTGAGTTCTTCGTCGGCGAAGATGGCGGTCATCGGAACGCCGTCCTTGCCGATGGTGCCGCGGTACATGCCGAGGGAGTTCATCGGGAAGGCGAAGTTGCCCTTGGCGTCGAGAATGATCATGCCGCCCGTGCCCTTGATGGCGCCGACCTCGGCGATGGCGGCGTCACCGGCCTTCTGAACGTCCTGGCCGAGGAGCTTGTAGTGGGCATGCACGTTGTAGGCGGCGGACGTACGGATGAACATTTCGCCCGAGCCCGTGCAGGAAACGGCCACCGTTTCGTTGTTGGCGTAGGTGCCGGCCCCGATGATGGGCGAGTCGCCCACGCGGCCAAAGCGCTTGTTGGTCATGCCGCCCGTCGACGTGCCCGCGGCAATGTTGCCGTCCTTGTCGAGCGCCACGGCGCCGACCGTGCCGTACTTGTAGTCGTACATCATCGGGTCGATGAAGAGTTCGGCATTGGCGGTCTTGGGATGATCACCGTCGTGGTCGAGAATGATCTGTTCCTTTTCCTTGGCCTTCTGGAGCTGCTGATAGCGGAAGTCCGTGAAGAACCACTTCGGATCGACGGTTTCGGCGCCGTTCTTCGCGCAGAACTCTTCGGCGCCCTTCGTCGCCATCATGACGTGCGGCGACTTGGTGCGGACGAGGTCCGCGCAGTTGATGGGGTGCTTCACGTTGGTTACGCCCGCAACGGCGCCGGCGGAGAGCGTCTTGCCGTCCATGATGGACGAGTCGAGTTCGTTCTTGCCTTCGCTCGTGAAGACCGCGCCGCGGCCAGCGTTGAAGTTGGGATTGAGTTCCATCTGATTGATGGCGGCCTTGACGGCGTCGACGGCCGTACCGCCCTGTTCGAGCACGGCATAGCCCGCCTGCAGAGCCTGTTGGAGGCCTTCGTGGTACTTCGCGGCACGTTCGGGCGTGAAGTCTTCACGCGCCATCGTGCCGGCGCCGCCGTGAATGACGAGACGAATGTCGGCGGCCTGCGCCGTAGCGGCCAGGGCCAAACCCAGACCGAGCGCCAAGAGAGAACGCTTCATGGTGGTACTCCTCATGAGTGGAGACGTCGTCGCACGCCGACCGCATGGGGCCCGGCGTCGGTCGGACGACGTCGGTGGACAAGTTCGAGGAGTGTATCCTGACGGAATCGTTTTTCGCCACCCGCGATTTCCTGATCGGTGCAAACCCGTAATTTGCTTTGGAAAAACATCTTTTCAGAGTTATTAACTAGGCTTTGATTTAGTTTACATTTGTGGTATAATTCGACAATGATGACTGAAGCTAACTCCCTTGATGGCCGAAAGCTTTCGCTTTCAGCCCAGAAAGCCCTCCGCCAACGCGTTATCGAGGCCTATAAGAAAGGTATAAAGCGCACCCAGATTGCCAAAACCTTTGGCATGTCTCGCCAGTGGGTCTGGAAAGTGTTGCGTGCCTTCGAAAAGCACGGAGAAGAGGCTGCAATCGCAGGACATAGCCGTGGCCCCAAGCCCGAAACCAGCGACAAGATGCGACGCCTCTCCCGACAAGAGGAAGCGAAGTTGATGGCGTGGATTATTGATTCCAACCCGTCTCAGCTGAAGTTTCCTTGGGCGGTCTGGACGCGCAAGGCCGTTCGCGACCTCATTCGCCGAGAGTTCGGCAAGGAAATCGCCATTCGTACGATCAGCGCCTACATGAAGCGTTGGAATATGACGCCGCAACGTCCGAAGAAGAAGGCATTGCAACAAGATCCTGTCGCCGTCAGCAAATGGCTTGAGGAAACATATCCTCAGATTGAGCAGCGAGCAAAGGCTGAAAACGCTTTGATCCTGTGGCAGGACGAAACGGCCGTAAAGCAGGACTCGAATTGGGTACGGAGCTACGCTCCGAAAGGGCAAACCCCCGTATTGGTTGAAAACGCCCGAACGAACTACGGCGCCCCCGTCATGATCTCGGCCATCAACAATCAGGGGAAGTGCTTCTTTCTATTGCAACGCAAAGCCGTCAATGCCTATCACTTCATCCGGTTTTTGCACCGTCTTATCCTTGATCTCGGAGGCAACGGACGAAAACTTTTCGTTATTTGCGACAACGCGCGGATCCACCACGCGCGTATCGTTCAGCGCTGGATTGAGGCCCACGAGAAGGAAATAGAGCTTTTTTACCTTCCTGCTTATTGGCCGACGCTCAACCCGGATGAATACCTGAATCAAAACCTGAAAACCGAACTCCGTCTTCAGGCTGCCGGCACGCATGACGACAATCTTGAGCGCGCTCGCGCATTTATGGAACGATGCCAACGGGAAACGTGGCGTGTGCAAGCATTTTTCTCCCGGAAGACGTCCAGTATGCATAAGAAAAGTTGTGTGCTTAACGTAAACTAAATATCAGCCGCATTAATAATCTCAAGGGGTACGTCGGCGACCGCCAGGGTGTAACGGGGAGCTTCAATGCCCTCTACACATTCTGACCGGATTCTTTGATGCTTTTCGGAGCGTTTGACGATCCAATCCGAACGGGGTTTCTATTCAGGGACCCCATTCGTTTCAACAACGTCGTGAAAGTGTTGTTCGGCCGAGCGACCGAGACCTCAAGGCGGAAAGCGTGCGCCGAGACGAAGCAACCGTCGTTCCCTTACCCAGAGTGATCCGCTCTCCGCGGGAGATCAGAATGCCGAGCTTCGAGAGCTCCTTGCAGAACTTCGACAAGTTCACGCGGCGCTGTACGCACCAGTCGCGAACAGCGAGCAAACTAATCTTCGCCCCGGCAATGTCTTTTCTGCCCTCGCGGTCGACGTTTTGCATCCAAGCATTTGCTTCTCTCATATAAAAAAATGGGCATGAAGGAGACGCCTTCACCCTACATGATGAAAGTCAAATTCTTTCTTTCATAGGAAAAAAAAGCGCGCTCCGTCCACAGCTTGGCGGATCGGACGGAGCGCGTTCCTATGAGGTAGGAGAAAAAAGACGGTGAGAAACTACTTCGCCCAACCAAAGAATTCCGTCACGGTGCTCCAGGCGACATCGCGCAGGAACTTGGCCGTTTCAGGGGAAAGAGGCTTCTCGCATTCGCCGAGGTAGTTGATGTCGGCGGGCGTACGGTGGAAGAGCGTCGAATAGAGAACCGCACCGTAAAGGTACGAACCTGCCGCGGACGGATGGCTCTTGTCGGGCATGTACATCTCAAGGTCCGGCTTCGCCTTGATCGCTTCCATGAAGGCTAGTCCCACGGGGACCGTCATCATTCTGGCTTCGTTGGCGATGCGGATCGTGTTGTCGGCGAGTTTCGTGATCTCTTCAGGCTTGTCCTTCTTGGGCCAGGTCATGATGAGAAGCGGCGTGCTGCCCGCCTCGCGGATCGTGTCGGCGTGCGCCTTGGCGTACTTCTCAAAGAAGGGGAGGCGCTTCTTCGAAGTTGCGGCTGCGGAATGGCCCTGCATCAGCACGACGTCGAACATCGGGTGTTCGAGCTTGCCGTCCTTGACAACGGCATACGGATCCTGTTCGTGCGGCGACAGATAGAACTTCATGTCGTGGAAGGAGAGCGAACCCGAGCTGATCGTCAGAAGGCGGGTCTTCATATTCTCCTTCGGGGTGCCGGCCTTCATGAGGCCGCGAAGATAGGTGTGCACGCCGCAGTTGTAGAAGGAATACGAATTTCCGACGAGAAGCGCCACCTTGGGCGACTTCGCGAGCGGTGCCGTCACTTCGGGTTTCACCGTGTTTTCGAGCGCCGAGGCCGAGCCCGCCAGAAAGAGGGCGGCGGCAAGACCGGCGGCGATTTGCTTCATTTTCATTGGATTCTCCTTTTGGTCTTTTGGCGGTATCTTCCAAAGAGTTTGCGGCCCGACGATCGACCTGTGAGCAGAGGGACTCCTCTTCAGGTCGATCGTCCGAGAGATCAAAACTCAGAACTTGTGGCGCATGCCAAGGATGAACGACCGAATATTCTCGTTTGAACCCTCACTCGACGTTTGAAGCTTTTCATTTTTTTTCCAGCCGAGAGGCTGATCGACGTCTTTAACGATAGGAAAAAGGGACAAATTTCAAAATCCAAGTTCACGCAAAGTCAATTTGCGAAATCTGCAATGCGGGGAATGTCAAGCGATAGGGGGTCAAGCGTAATACCCCTGATTTTGCAGGAAATGCGCAGAATTTACGTTCACACGGTTCGTCACCGGTGACGACGCAGCCACACCAGAGCGCAAAGGGCGAGGACCGCACCGCTCAGAAACGTCGCTTCCGGTCCGACCGCATCCCAGAGAACACCGGCAAGGAGTCCCGCAGCTATGGCGGAAAGCCCGCTTGCGAACCCAAAGATCCCGAAGGCGCTCGCCCGCTCGGCTTTCGGAGCGGTCTCGGCGACGAGCATGGAGAAGATTCCCTGCGTGGCGCCGAGATGCAGACCCATGAGGACGATCCCGATCACGACGCCCCACTGTGCGGGAAGAAGCGCGAAGACAAGGTCGGCGAGAATCAGGATGCCGACCCCGACCGCAAGGAGTGTCTTAGGATTCGTCTTGTCCGCCCATTTGCCGAAGGGATAGGAGGCGGCGGAAAAGACGAGGTTCATGCCCATGATGAGAAGGGGAATCGCGGCTGCGGCGAAACCCGCATCGGCGGCGCGCAGCACGATGAAGGCGTTTGAGAAGCGCGCTACGGCAAAGAGCGACCCGAGTACGACGAGCGATCGAAAGGCGGGATCCGAAAGAACGTGCAGTTTGGGGAGTGAACGCTTGGCGGGCGTTTCGTGAGCGGAGTCGTCCGGAGCCTTGCCTTCCTCGACGCCCAAGAGAATGAGAAGGAGACAGAGAATGCCCGGGATGAGCGCCACCCAGAAGATCGAGCGGTAGTCGTCCGTCCAGAAGAGGAGAAGGGCGGAGGCGAGAAGCGGTCCCGCGAATGCGCCCGCCGCGTCAAGCGACTGCCGAAGCCCGAAGGCGGCGCCCCGAACCGCTTCTGGCGTAACTTCGGCTACGAGCGCATCGCGCGGTGCGCCGCGAAGTCCCTTTCCGATGCGGTCCGCGACGCGTGCGCCGAGAACGACGGGCATGGCGCCCGCAAGAGCAAAAAACGGTTTAGAGAGGACGCCGAGAGCGTAGCCAAGAAATACCAGGAGCTTCTTGTGCCCGAAGCGGTCGGCTACGACGCCCGAGACGACTTTGGTAAGAAGCGCAACGCCTTCGCCGAGACCTTCGACAAGTCCGATCCAAAGGGCACCAGCGCCGAGCGTCTCCGCCATGAAGAGCGGGAGCAGCGCATGAATCATCTCGGACGAGACGTCCATGAGAAGACTCACGAACCCGAGCGCCCAGACGGTGCGGGGAATGGCGGAGGCGGAAGGAGAGGACATGCGGGAAGATGACGCGGCAACGCGTCCGGTGAATAACGAAGGCATTGTCGCGCCGTTTTCCAGGCAAAGGATGGTCGATTGATCGGAGATGACGCCTTCTTTGCCCGAGGCCAAACGTCGTCACGAAGCGGTCGCGCCGGGGGCCGTTCGCCGATCCGAATATTGCGGGTCAGCCGAACAAAGAGGAGATCTTCGAGAAGAAACCTTTCTCTTCGTACGGAGAGCTCCGATAGGCGCCCGTGTCGTAACCCGTCGCCTGAACGGCGGAGCAGAGAAGACGTTCTTCAACGGGCGTTTCCGCCAGAACCGCAACCTCCTTTTTCTTGCGCGAGGCGGTGATTTTCTTCACGCAAATGCGGCGCTCATCGAGTGCTTTCTGAACGGCTTCGCGCACGTGCTGCTCGCACATGGCGCACATCATTCCGTCAACGACCAGAGTGGTTTTGAACATGATTCCCCTTTTTTACTACGAATGATTCGCAATTACATATTGTAGTGCTTTGCAACCGGGAAATGATCATGCCTCGGGAGGAGCGGGGAGGCACGGCTCGTCGGCCCCGTTTCTCCCGACGGTTGGGGCGGACGTAGAATGTTCGAACCAGTCATCATTGGGAGACAGACCATGCAGGAAAAAGAAAACGACGGTTCCGTCTTCGATCGTTTCACGGGAAAGACTTCGAACCGGCTCACGGATCAGTTGGGCGACATCGCGCCCGATGCCGAGAAGTGGATCCATGACTTCGTCTTCGGGACGGTGTACGCAAGGGAAGGGCTTTCGGACGAAGAAAAGGCCGTAGCCACGATTACGACGCTTTCGGCTCTGGGCGGATGCGAGCGGGAACTTCGTTCGCACATTCAGACGGCGCTCAATGTGGGCGTGCGTCCCGAGCGGATCGTCGCGACGTTCCTTCATATGGCGCCTTACGCGGGTTTTCCCAGGACCCTGAACGCGCTTTTCACCGCCAAGGAAGTCTTCGCGTCTCGCGGCGTGACGGTTGAAGGACTCGAATTGCCCGATTCCGGAGAAGGTGAAAATTAAAGACCCTATCAGGAATCTAAATGAACTGATTTGCTGCGTTCGCCGTTTTCGCGTCAGACTTGCGGCGGCGTGAACGTCTTTTCCATGAGGATGTGCGGAATCCCGTCCTCGTCAAAGGGCTCGCCTGAAGTCTTGAAGCCGAAACGCTCGTAAAATCCCGTCGCGTAGCATTGCGCTTCGAGCACGATGCGCTGCACGGGATGGCGCTCCACCAGGGCCTCCATGGCGTCTTCGAATACGAGGGCGCCGAGGCCCCGGCCCCGCACCGTGGAGAGAACGCGCCCGATCTGAAAGACCGAGTAGTCTTCTTTCACGGGAAAGGCGCGCAGGTAACAGAGGATTTTCCCGTCTTCTTCCCGCCATACATGCAGAGCGTTTCGGTCTGTGCCGTCTATGTCCTGATAGGGACACTTCTGTTCGACCACAAATACGGCCGCGCGGGCGGCGAGGATGCGGTAGAGCTCGTCGACGGTGAGCTCATCGAAGGTTTTGATGAAGCGCGGCATGGGAATGAACATAAAAAAGGTGGAAAAGCCACGGCATTATAGAGCGTCCCTTAACAAATTCCCTCTCTCCTCGGTACAATGCGAGGGATCAACGTCGGTACCGTTCATCTCCTTCGCCATGTCCTTCGGCCCATGTCCTGTCGGTAGATGTTGGCAGGGAAACCCGATCTTCGACCTGAACATTGGCTCGGGCCGTGTGACGACTGTCAGCCAAACGGGCATGCCAATGCAAGACTGTGCGCCGATCAGGCGTCATATCGATAGAAACCAGAGAGCTCTCCCTCGCGAGCTTGTTACTTTTTGGGGCTGATCCCATGTTGAAAGAATTGCCTTTAGGCACCTCGATCTTTGAAACGCTTCGAGCCTCGAATGAGTTGTACGTTGACAAAACCGGTTTGATTTATCAATTGGTGCGCAGACGCTCCAAGTGTTTTCTCGCGAGACCCAGACGTTTTGGCAAATCATTGCTCATCTCCACGTTTGCGTCTCTCTTTCAATACGGATTGCGGGATTTCCATGGACTGGAGATCGAGTATCTTTGGAAGGATAAAACCTATCCCGTAGTTCGCCTTGACTTTTCCCGGCTTACGACCTTCCGGAATTACGAGGAATTTAAGGGTAATTTGCAAAGTTTCCTGCAGGCTGCGTTTCTTCCACACGGTTTTGTCTACCGTCGCGAACCCGATTCTTTGCAGTTTCTCGATCAACTCGGAATGTGGATTGCCTCCTTGCCTCCGAACTCGCTTGTCGTCCTGATTGACGAGTACGACGCGCCGCTTACGGCACATTTGGAGAATCGGGAGAAGTTCGAGGCCGTACGGGATTGTTTGCAGCCTTTTTACGCTCTTCTCAAAGAGTACGAAGGTCGCCTGCGTTTTTTCTTCATGACAGGCATCACAAAGTTTAGCAATACAAGTGTTTTTTCCGCTTTCAACAATCTTCGGGACATTTCACTGGACCCGGAATACGGAACCTTGCTGGGCTATACGGAAGAGGAAATCAGATCCGTCTTCCTGCCTTATGTAGACCATGCGGCCGAAGTTCTGGGTATGGAGAGGGAGGAGGTGCTTGGCCGCCTCAAAGAACAGTACGACGGTTTTTCGTTTGATCGCGAGGCCGGTCATCGGGTTTATTGTCCTTGGTCCGTGCTCAATTTCCTGTCGGCACCGAAAAACGGATTTCTCAACTACTGGTACGTCAGCGGAGGTCGACCCACAGTTCTTACGAAATATCTGGTCAATCATGCGCTTTCAGAGCCGATCCCATATTCGGGAGAGCGTAACGTTACTCTTTTCGATTTGACCTTGGCCCAAGAGTACGACTATATGAGCATCGAAAGCCTACTCATGCAGGCGGGTTATTACACCATCCGTGCCGTCCTTCCAGACGAGACGGTTGTGTTGGGCTATCCCAACCGCGAGGTGGCAGTTTCCATGGCTCAGCTCTACGCGGAAGAGCTGCTGCAAGGGCAGAATTTGCGCAACGTATGTCCGACTCCGGCGATGAGCGTTTTGTCGTCCGGAGCGCCTGAAGCAGTCGTCTCCTACTTCACCGAAGTTCTTCGCGCCATTGATTACCAACGCTATCCCGTGAAGGACGAGGCCACTTGCCGAGGTTACCTGCAGGTTCTGCTGATTGGCGCCGCCATGCTGCCGCACGTGGAAGTTCACAATGCGTTCGGTCGCAGCGATTTGGAGGTGGAGGCCGGAGATCGGCTCTGGTTTTTTGAAATCAAATTCGCCCGAGAAACGGCGGAGGTTGACGGCAAGCTCCGTGAAGCGGTCGAGCAAATGCGCTCTCGACATTACGGGAGGAAAAGCCCCGGGAAACAGGTGATTCGTATGGCGCTTGTTTTCGATATCGAGAAAAAAGGCTTTTCGACCTGGAAATGTCTGTGAAGAACTCGGGGCGCTCGAAGCAGTTGGGCGCCGCGAATGCTTTCCTCAGGCTGCAGCCTCAAAGTAGCTTTCAGAGAAGATAAAGAATCGCCGCAACGAGAAGAAACACAAGGCCTGCGGCCATTTTTCGGCGTCGCGGCTTATATAATCCCGTGCAACCTTTTTCCTTTAACTCCTATCCCGGCCCGGATCTCCTCGATCGGCCGGATTACGAGGATTCATTTGCAATGAACCAACAGAACGGAACGGTTTTCGAACTCAAGGGCGGTCTGGCTCTTTCGGACTTCCGCGCGGCCCGTGCGCTCGCGTCTTTGCGTAAGGTTTCTCCCCTTGTCGAAGCGGTCTCGGGCCGCTTCGTGCATTTTGTCCATGCCGAACGCGCTTTGACCGACGACGAACGCAGCCGGCTCGAAGCGCTTCTGACCTACGGCGACCCCGCCGTGTCGGTGCGCGAAGACCTCGCCTTCATGGTGGTGCCGCGTCTGGGCACGATCTCTCCCTGGGCGTCGAAGGCTTCCGACATCGTCAAGAACTGCGGCATTCAGGGCGTCGCCCGCGTCGAGCGCGGCACGATCTTCTCGCTCTCTCTCTCCGCTCCGGTTTCGGACGAACTTGCCGCGAAGCTCGCCGCCGTTCTCCACGACCGCATGACGGAATCGGTCGTGCCCGTCGACTTTGACGCGTCGAAGCTCTTTGAAACGCTCGAAGGCCGTCCCATGGCGACGGTCGACATCGTGTCGGGCGGCCGCGCCGCGCTCGAAGAAGCGAACGTTTCGATGGGCCTTGCGCTCTCCGACGACGAAATCGACTACCTCGTCGACGCCTTTACGAAGCTCCGGCGCAATCCGACCGACGTCGAACTCATGATGTTCGCGCAGGCCAATTCCGAACACTGCCGCCACAAGATCTTCAACGCCCGCTGGACGATCGACGGAGAAGACCGCGAAGAAACGCTCTTCGGCATGATCCGCCGCACGCACCAGATGGCGCCGCAGGGCACCGTCACGGCCTACGCCGACAACGCGGCCATCTTCGAAGGGGCCGAAGCCGTCCGCCTCTACCCGCGTCCGGGCACGGACAGCGTCTTCGGGGACAAGTACGAACGCAACGTCGAAATGACGCACACGGTCTTCAAGGTGGAAACGCACAACCACCCGACCGCGATTTCTCCCTTCCCGGGCGCCTCTACGGGCTCGGGCGGCGAAATCCGCGACGAAGGCGCCACGGGCCGCGGCGCCCGCCCGAAGGCGGGTCTCTGCGGCTTCACGACGTCCGCGCTGCACTTGGCCGACGCCCCGCAGTCCTGGGAAAACGACTCCGACACGGTGACGGGCGAAAAGACCGACGCCCTCTACGGCGCGCCCTCGCGCATCGCGACGCCGCTTTCCATCATGACGGACGGCCCCTTGGGCGGCGCCGCCTTCAACAACGAATTCGGCCGACCCAACATCCTCGGCTACTTCCGCGCCTTTGAGGCGAACGTCGGCGGCACGCGCTACGGCTACCACAAGCCCATCATGCTTGCGGGCGGCATCGGCAACATCCGCGACGACCAGACGAAGAAGGAAGTCCCGCCTGCGGGCAGCCTGCTCATCGTCCTCGGCGGTCCGGGCATGCGCATTGGTCTCGGCGGCGGCGCCGCGAGCTCGATGGCGACGGGCGCCAACTCCGAAGCGCTCGACTTCGACTCGGTCCAGCGCGGTAACCCCGAAATGGAACGCCGTGCGCAGGAAGTGATCGACCGTTGCTGGGAAATGGGCGCGGAAAATCCGATTCTCGCCATTCACGACGTCGGTGCGGGCGGGCTCTCGAACGCCATGCCCGAACTCGCCGACCTGTCGGGGAAGGGCGCGACCTTCGACATGACGAAGATTCCCGTCGAAGAGTCCGGCATGAGCCCCTTGGAAATCTGGTGCAACGAAAGTCAGGAGCGCTACGTGATCGCGCTCGATCCCGCGAAGCTCGAAGTCTTCACGGCCTTCTGCGAGCGCGAACGCTGCCCCTTCGCGGTGCTCGGCACGATCACCGAGGAAGCGCACCTCAAGCTCACGAACGCCCCCGAACCCGACTGCGTCGACATGCCGATGGAAGTCCTTCTCGGAAAGGCCCCGCGCATGCACCGCGACGTCAAGCACGTCGAAAAGAAGCTTGCTCCCTTCACGACGGAAGGCCTTGACTTCAAAAAGGCGGCGCTCGACGTTCTGCGTCACCCGACGGTCGCTTCGAAGTCCTTCCTCATCACGATCGGCGACCGTACGGTGGGCGGTCTCGTCGCGCGCGACCAGATGGTCGGTCCCTGGCAGGTCCCGGTCGCCGACTGCGGCGTGACGACGCTCGACTATGAAGGTTTGAAGGGCGAAGCGATGTCGATGGGCGAACGCACGCCGGTCGCCGTCATCGATTCCGCCGCCGCCTCGCGTCTTGCGATCGGCGAAGCGATCACGAACATGGCCGCCGCGGACGCCAAGCTTCCCCGCATCAAGCTTTCCGCCAACTGGATGGCCGCCTGCGGCGCCGAAGGCGAAGACGCCCGTCTCTTTGACGCCGTCAAGGCCGCGTCCGACTTCTCGGTCGCGCTCGGCATTTCGATTCCGGTCGGCAAGGATTCGCTCTCGATGCGCACCAAGTGGGAAGCCGAGGGCGAACAGAAGTCCGTCACGTCCCCGGTGAGCCTCATCGTCTCCGCCGCCGCGCCCGTCGAGGACGTCTCGAAGACGCTCACCCCCGAACTCAAGCGCGATCCCGCTTCGGTCCTCGTTCTAGTGGACCTCGGTGCGGGCAAGAACCGTCTCGGCGGCTCGATTCTCGCGCAGGTGACGCAGCGCTTCGGCGACACGGCGCCGGACTGCGAAAACGCGGCCGAACTCGCCCGTTTCTTCGTGACGGTGCGCCGTCTGACCGATTCGGGCGCGCTTCTCGCCTATCACGACCGTTCCGACGGCGGCCTCTTCGCGACGCTCGCCGAAATGATGTTCGCCAGCCGCCTCGGCGTGAGCCTCAATCTTTCGAGTCTCCTTGAGGCCGAAGGCGCCGACCTCTGGAACGTTCTCTTCAACGAAGAACTCGGCGCCGTCCTTCAGGTCCGCGCCGACCGCGTCGAAGAACTCGTCGCCGCGATGCGCGAAGAAGGCCTCTCGCACCTCTGTCACTTCATCGGCGAAGTGACGGAAGGGGAACTTCTCACGATTTCGAGCGACGACTGCCCGAACGCGTGCTTTACGCGCGAAGAACTGCAGACTGCCTGGACGGAGGTCTCGCATCAGATCGCCCGCGGCCGCGACAATCCGGCCTGCGCCGATCAGGAATTCGCGCGCATCGCCGACAAGACGGACACGGGTCTCTTTGCAAAGACGACCTTCGACGTGAACGAAAACGTGGCCGCTCCGATGATCAACACGGGCGTTCGCCCGAAGGTCGCGGTGCTGCGCGAAGAAGGCGTCAACAGCCAGAACGAAATGACGGCCGCCTTCCTGCGCGCGGGCTTTGACGCCTACGACGTGCACATGACGGACCTTCTTTCGGGCCGCATCGAACTCGCGGGCTTCAAGGGGCTCGCCTGCCCGGGCGGCTTCTCCTACGGCGACGTCCTCGGTGCGGGCGGCGGCTGGGCCAAGACTGTCCTTCACAACGACCGTCTGACGGAAGTCTTCCGCACGTTCTTCCACCGCGACGACACCTTCGGGATCGGCATCTGCAACGGCTGCCAGATGATGAGCCAGCTTCGCGACCTGATTCCGGGCGCCTCGCACTGGCCGATGCTCGTTCGCAACCTCTCCGAACAGTTTGAAGCCCGCGTGGTGAATCTTGAACTCCTCGAATCGCCCTCGATCTTCTTCGAAGGCATGGCGGGTTCGGTTCTTCCGATCGTGACTTCGCACGGGGAAGGGCGCGTGCAGTTCCTCTCGCCCGAAGACGCCGCGCTCGCCCGCACGGCCGCGCGCTACGTCGATCCGCAGGGCCGTCCGACGGAGGTCTATCCCTTCAATCCGAACGGTTCGGCCGAGGGTCGCGCCTCGTTCACCACGGACGACGGCCGCTTCACGATCATCATGCCGCACCCCGAACGCAGCCACCGCGCCGTGCAGCTCTCGTGGCACCCGGCCGAATGGACGGACGTCTCGGGCTGGATGCGTATGTTCTGGAACGCCCGCAAGTGGGTGGGCTGATTCCGAGTGTGACTCGTGACTGAAAAGAGCGGAGCCTTTTTCACGGACGGAAAAGCGCTCCGCTTTTTCTTTGAGGAGATTTTCGATGCAGATTCCGAAGACGCGGGAAGAAACCGAAGCGCTTGAAGGCATGATCGCCCAGCGGCGAGACTTTCACGCGCACCCCGAAGAAGGCTGGTGCGAATTCCGCACGACCGCCGCGATCGTTCGCGTCCTTGAGAACCTCGGCTTTGCGGTTCTCACGGGACAGGACGTGATCGCCCCCGACGCCCGCATGGGCGTGGTTGAGGAACGCCTCGCGGCGGCGAGGAATAAGGCGCTCGAAGAAGGAACCGATGCGACGATTCTCGCCCGCATGGGCGATTTGACCGGATGCGTCGGCGTCTGGAAGACCGGACGCCCCGGCCCGGTTACGGCGTTGCGCTTTGACATCGATGCGCTTCGCGGCGTCACCGAATCCTTGTCGCCCGAGCATCGGCCCGCGGCACTCGGCTTTGCCTCTCCCGTCCCGAACGTCTGTCACGCCTGCGGGCACGACGCCCACACGGCTGTGGGCTTGGGTGTCGCCCGTTGGATTGCGTCGCACGCGCACGAGCTGACCGGCACGGTCAAGCTTCTCTTTCAGCCCGCGGAAGAGGGTGTGCGCGGGGCCGCCGCGATGGCGAAGAGCGGCGTCGTCGACGACTGCGGATGGCTTTTCGGTTCGCACGTGGGCTGCGAATTCGGTCCCGACGAAATCGGGATTCTGACGGAAGGCTATCTTGCAACGACCAAGATGGACGTCTTCTTTGAAGGAACGCCCGCCCACGCCGGGTCGGACCCCGAGAAGGGGCGCTCGGCGCTTCTTGCCGCCTGCGCGGCCGTGATGAGCATTCAGGGCTTGCCGCGTCACTCGGGCGGAGACTCGCGCGTTTCGATCGGACGCATCGAAGCCGGGGAGGGCCGGAACGTCGTGGCGGCGCACGGGAGGCTTGAACTCGAAGTTCGCGGCGCCACGAAGGAGGTGAACGACTTTCTCGCCGACGAAGTCCACCGCATCGTGCACGGCATGGCCGAGGTTTACGGCGTTAAGGGAAAGGTCGTGAAGACGGGCGAATCCTGCCGATACGTCTGCGACCCGGAAGCCGTTGCGATTCTCGAAGACGTGGCCAAAGCTTTGCCCGACAAAACTAAGGCGACGGTTTTCACGACGGAACGCGGGAGTGAAGACTGCGCGGTCCTGGCCGAGCGCGTGCGAAGCCTCGGCGGCAAGGCCGGGTTCTTCTGTTTCGGAACGCGCCACAAAGGGCATCATCGCCCGGACTTCGACGTGGAGGACGAAGACGCGATGCTTCTCGCCTGGCGGGTCTTCACGGGGGTGCTCGCACGTCTTCATCACGTCTGAGAGAGCGGTCTCTCTCGGAAAAGCGGTCGGGGCGCCTCGGGGCGCCCCGATTTTCGACGGGAAATCGTCAGGGCTTCTCCGGCCACCACTTGGCTTCGTGTCCCGAAAGGTCGGCCAAGGCGAGGCGTTCTCCGATTCGGGGGAGAACGAGCCGCACGTCGTTTTTGCGGGCTTCGTCGTACGCCGCGTTGAGCGGATCGATCCAACGGTGCACCGAGAGGTCGTATTTCGCGTTGTGGCAGGGCATCGTGTAGTCGGCTCTGAGCGTGCGGGCCGCCCGGCCCCAGTCGTCGGGCATCAGGTGAATGTCCGCCCAGTCGACGTTGTACTGACCGTCTTCGAGCGCGGCGAACTGAATGTTCGGAAAGCGTTCGGCCACGTCCGCAAAGTGCGGACCGATCCCGCCGTCGCCAGAAAAGTACCCGCGCCAGCCCTTAACGTCGAGCATGAAACCGCCCCAGAGCGTTTGATTCCGCTTGAGGCTGCGGCCCGAGAAGTGAAGCGACGGCGTGAACGTAAGGTCGACGCCCGGGAGCGGCTGCACGGACTCCCACCACTCCAATTCCGTGACGAGGTCGGCGGGCCATCCCCAGCGCTCGAAATGCGCTCCGACGCCCAAGGCCGTCACGACGCGCCCGACGCGACCCTTCAACGCGTTGATGACGCGCAGATCGAGGTGGTCGTAATGGTCGTGCGTGATGAGGAGAAGGTCGACCGCGGGGAGGGAGGAGGGCGAAAACACGTCCGCTCCGGCAAAGGGTTTCACGACGCCCGGGACGGGCGCGGCGAAGGTGAGGGCCGGATCGATAAGGATCGATACGCCTTCCACTCTTAAAAAGTACCCGGAGTGCCCGAGCCAGACGAGTTCGTTTTGCTCGACGTCCGCAAGCATTGTCTTCACGTGCGGGACGACGCCCGAGGGCTTTCGCCCTTCGTTCGAGCGGAAAAGAAAGTCGACCATGTTCCTTGCGAACGACTTCTCCGTGGGACGGGGCTTCAGGGGATAGAGATTGCGGAATTCCCCGTCCTGCCAGTACGGGCTTGCGAGAATCCGTTCGAGCCTGCGGCCGCTCGGCGATCCGCCGAAGTCTTCGCGCGCGAGAACGCCGCCCGTTCCCGCAAGAAGGGTGCCGCCAAAGAGTAGAGAAATCGTTTTGCGTCGCGTAAGGGCCATGGTTCGAAAAACGGATGGATTGAGTACATCCTAATCCTACGAAACTTGGCCGGCGCAATGAAATACGTTCGTATCGAATTCTTGCCCGAAACCTTCGGCCGTTACCGTCTGAAAAGGATTGACGGTGAAGAGGATCGATACTCGAAACGTATGGAGGTCGATGAAGAATCGACATTGGCGCCGCAGTGTCCGCGGAGCCTACCATGACTTCATAGGACTCGAAGGAGTCGATTTTTTGCAAAGGGAGAAAATGATGTCGAAGAAGAATGCGCTGATCGGAGCTGCGTTGGCGGGCGTAATGGGCGTCGTGGGCGCCGCGGAGATTGAATTCGTGGTGGGCGGCAAGGTCTATCCCGGCACCTTGAACGACTCGGGTGCGGCGCAGGCACTCTTCGAACGGCTGCCGCTGGAAGTGACTTTTGAAGATTTCGGGTCAAACGAGCGCATCGCCTACGTGAAGCCCGAGCTCTCCCTATCCGGAAAGGCCGATCACGGAGCGCCCAAGCCCGGGACGTTCGCGGTTTACGAGCCCTGGGGAAATCTCTGCGTTTTTCGCGTGCCCTTCCGTGCGTCGAACGATCTCTTCATCCTGGGAGAGGTAGCGCCCGAGACGCTCGAAGCGATCGTGAAGAGCGGGTCGGAGACCGTCACGATTCAGGTGTCGGGGCGCTGAAGCGACAACCTTTGAAGGAAGTCGGACGGGGACTCGAATGAAGGCGTTCGGGGTCCCTTTCATGAAGGCGTTCGGGGTCCCTTTCTATCTCGTCAAGTTGGGAGGCAGCCGGAAATTCGCCGTTGAATGCGGGTGGTTTTCGGTTGTGTTCCAACAGAACAAAACGTCACGCAAGTTATGGCTCGCGACGGGGAATTTTAGGTCTGACTGTCTATGTTCCTCATCGAGGAATGAGTCACCCAAATTGTGCAGAACTAGTTCAATAAGAAAATTGTTCTAACAGATGGGAGGCCGATAAGTCTTGAATTTCTAGGAGAAAAGACTTGACGGCCGCCTATTTCAAC
>OGEP01000307.1_pt1 | contig 77408 bp, 60 predicted proteins | sample 1570721 | NCBI WGS metagenome assembly OGEP01 (sample SAMEA2582131, study PRJEB24529) | metagenome | biome: Human gut stool | place: China | collected 2011 | reverse complement strand
CCTGCGGCTGGATCGGGCTCGTCTCGGTCCTCACGGGCTTTTTCGTGCTCGCCTTCTATTCGGTCGTGGGCGGCTGGTGCGTGCACTACATGATCGAGGCCTTCCTCGGGCGCGGCGTCACGGACGACCCCGCCCTCATGCGCGAAACCTTCGGACGGTTCGCGGCTGACCCGGTCGACGCCGTCGTGGCGCACCTCCTCTTTCTGGGGGCCACAGCGGGCGTCATCCTCTTCGGCGTCGAAAAGGGGATCGAACGCGTGAGCAAGGTCCTGATGCCCCTTCTCTTTTTGATGATGCTCGTCCTCATCGTGCGCGGCCTTACGCTCCCGGGCGCCTGGGAAGGCGTGAAGTTCCTCTTCGAGCCCAATTTCGAAGCCTTCACGGGTGAAGCGCTGCTCAACGCCCTGGGCTTTTCCTTCTTCTCGCTCTCGGTGGGTTCAGGCTCGATGATGAACTACGGCTCGTACCTGAGCGACGAAACGAAGATCGGCTCGTCCACCGCTTGGATCGTCTTTCTCGCGATGGCCGCGGCAATTTTGGGCGGCCTTATGATCATGCCCGCGGTCTTCGCCTTCGGCCTCTCGCCCGACGCGGGTCCGGGCCTCACCTTCGCGACGATGCCCGCCGTCTTTGCGAACCTCCCCGCGGGGCAGTTCTTCGCCGCGGTCTTCTACGTCTGCCTTTTCGTCGCGGCGATCACTTCGTCGATCTCGATCCTCGAGATGAGCGCGCAGTACCTCGTCGACGAACAAGGCTTTCAGAAGAAAAACGCCATCGCCCTCACGACGGTCATCCTCGCCGTCCTGGGCACCCTGAGCGCCCTCTCGTTCGGCGTGCTCTCGGACGTGAAGATCTTCGGAAAGACCATCTTCGACCTCTTCGACTACTCGACCTCCAACATCGGGATGCCGATCGGGGTGCTCGGGATCGCCGTCGTCTGCGGCTGGATCGCCTGGCCGATGACCCGCTCGCAGCTCACGGGCAATCAGCACTGGCCCGCATGGCTTCTTCAGGGGCTTCGCGTCGTCATGACGATCGTTGCGCCCGTCGTGATCCTCACCGTTATGTTGAAAGGGCTTGGACTTTTCTAAACGCACTAGGAGAAACGCCTTACAAAGGACGCGGTTTTTGCCGATACACTAAAAAGGTCACTCGGAGAGGCGTTTCCCCTTCAACGACCACTTTGAAACACTTTTTCGGGTAACAGACGTCGGTCTTGAAGCCTTCGCACCGACTTCGGTCGGCGCGTTTTTGCACGCCACGTCCCCCGGTTGTCAGGACCGGCATCAGGCGCAAAGCGCCGCTTCCCTTGAGCGGCGCTTTTTCATCACCGAACATTTTCCAGAAAAGATAGGATTTTTTATGTCGCAATCAGTAGGCGCATCCGGCTGGGGCTCCCGCCTCGGCTTCATTCTTGCCAGCGCGGGCTCGGCCGTCGGGTTGGGCGCGATCTGGAAGTTTCCTTACATGGCCGGCACCAACGGCGGGTCGGTCTTCATGCTCCCCTACATCCTCTTCACCTTTACGGTGGGGGTCGCCCTCCTGATTGCGGAATTTGCGATGGGTCGTGCCGGTCGTCGCGGCCCGGTCGGAAGTCTCAATGACGTCTGCGGCAAACCCTGGGGGATCTTCGGCGGGATTGGCGTACTGACGGTCTTTCTGATTTTGTCCTTCTACTCCTGCGTCGGCGGCTGGTGCCTCAAGTACACGATCGACGCGATCACCGGGGTCGGGATCATCAAGGATCCGGCGCTCCTCGGCGACCACTTCGGCGGCTTCGTTTCGGACGGCGCCGTGGCCTACGGCTACCTCCTCGCCTTCCTTCTTCTCACGACCGTCGTCGTCCTGCGCGGGATCGAAGCGGGGATTGAAAAGCTCTCGAAGATCCTCATGCCGTCGCTCTTCATCCTGATGATCATCCTGATCATCCGCGGCGTGACGCTCCCGGGCGGCTGGGAAGGCGTGAAGTACCTGTTCCTGCCCCGTTGGGAAGACTTCAACGGCGCGGCGCTCTTCAACGCCATGGGCTTCTGCTTCTTCTCGCTCTCCTTGGGCGCGGGCACCATGATCACCTACGGGACCTACCTCAATCCGAAGGCCGACCTTCCGTCGTCCGTGGGTTGGGTGGCCTTCCTCGGGATCATGAGCTCGATCCTCGGCGGCCTCATGGTGATGCCCTCGGTCTTTGCCTTCCATCTCGACCCGAGCGCGGGTCCGGGCCTCACCTTCGTGACGATGCCCGCCGTCTTCGCGCAGATGCCCTTCGGACAGCTCTTCGCCGTCTTCTTCTACATTTGCCTGATGGTCGCTGCGCTCACGAGCTCGGTCTCGATGCTCGAAGCCTGCACGGCCCTTCTCACGCAGACCTTCATGGTGAAGCGCAACACCGCCATCGTCGTGACGACGGTTCTCGCCGCGCTCGTGGGTCTCGCCGCCACGCTCTCCTTCGGAGCCTGGAGCGACGTCCTCTTCTTCGGGAAGAACGTCTTCGACCTCCTCGACTACGTCACCTCGAACGTCGGCATGCCGCTTTCGACCTTCGGCATCGCGATCGCCGCGGCCTGGGTGGCCTGGAAGACGACCGCGAAGGAACTGCAGTCGGCCCGCGCGCTCTCGCCCGCGACCCTTACGACGGTTCGCATTCTGATCGGCATCGTGAGCCCGCTCTTCGTGCTCGTCGTCGCGGCGGGCGGCCTCGGTCTCTTCTGATCGACGCGTTTCTTTTCCTCACGCCGTCCGAAGGTTCGCCTTCGGGCGGCTTTTGCTTGTTCAGACAAAGGAAGATATGACCCCGAAAGACCGCGCCCTCGCGGCGCTACGCTACGAGTGGCGCGCCCACTGGTCCGTCTGGACCGGTCTTGCCTGTGCCGTGACGCTCCTGGGCGTCCTCTACGGGATCCTCACGGGCGACGCTCTGCGCGGACTCCTTCTGGGGTTTGGCGCCGCGGCGCTCCTATACGCCCTCCTTATTGCCTTCCTTGCGGCATCGCTTGCGAAGGTCTTTCCGAAGGGGGAAAGCCGCGCGGCCGTTCTGGCGCTCGTCCCCCATCTCCTTCTCTGCGCGGCGCTCGCCATCCTCGGCTTGTCCCTCGCGTAAAATGGGGAAATTCCAAAGAACAGGAACAACCATGACCCCCAAGACCCTGCATTTCGGCGCCTTCTCGCCCACGGGCGGCACGCGCCGCGTCATGCGCGCCCTCATCACGGGAACGCCCCGCGAAGGCTTCGCGATCCGCGACTTTGAATTCACGCTCCCCGAAGAGCGCCGCATGCGCCGCTTCACCGAAGAGGACGCCGTCGTGCTCTGCGCGCCCGTCTACTACGGACGCATTCCGACGCCCTTGCAGACGAAGCTTCCCTTCGAAGGAAACGGCGCGCGGGCGCTCGCCGTCGTCTCCTACGGGAACCGCGCTTATGAAGACGCCCTTCGCGAGTGGCGTGACGTGCTCGAGCGCCACGGCTTTAAGGTCGTGGGCGGAGCCGCCTTCATCGCGCAGCACTCGAACATCCCGACCCTCGCCGCGGGCCGTCCCGACGAACGCGACCGCGGAAGCGCGGCCGAATGCATGAAGGCCTTCCTCGCGAAGCTCGCCTCGGACGACGACGCGCGTCCCACGCTTCCCGGGGGCGACGGTCCCTACCGTCCCTACGGGGCGCTTACGCCCGCGCCCCGCATCGTGGATCCCGGCCGCTGCCACCTCTGCGGCAACTGCGCCGACAACTGCCCGATGGGGATCATCGATCCGCTCGACTTCGTCGTGACGGATCCCGAGCTCTGCATCGCCTGCCGCGCCTGCATCAAGAGCTGTCCCGACGGAGCGAGAAACTTCCCGCCCGAAGTCGTCGAAAAGATGGCGCCGCTTCTTGCGCGCATCGAAGAGGCGAACGCCGCCCGCAAGAGTCCCGAGTGGTTCTTCTGATCCCGACGACATTACGTAATCTTTGAAGCCGAGAACCGATGGCCGGCGCTCGGCTTCCTTCTTTCCTGAAACCATGGAACGAACCTTTCCCATCATCGACGTCGCCCCGACGGGGGCGGGCATCGGCTACCCCGACGGCATCCGCACCTTCGTGCCGGGCGCCCTTCCGGGCGACGTCGTCGCCTGCGACTGGACGTCGCCGGAAAAAGGGCGTCAATCGCAAGTGATCGATCACTTCGAATTCGTCGAGCGCGCCGCCAAACGCGCGCCCGAGCCCTGTCCGCATCTGTGCGGCACGCCCGCCTGCGGAGGCTGCCCCCTGGGGACGCTCCTCTACCGCGAGCAGTGCCGCCTCAAGGCGAAGCTCCTCGAAGACGCCTGCCGGGCCGCCGGCCGCGAAGACTGGGCCCAACTCGTGACGCCGCCGGAACTCTTCGTGAAGCAGCGCGCCTTTCGCAACAAGGCCTTCTTTACGCCCCTTCGCACGGAAGACGGCATCCGCTTCGGGATGTTCGCGGCGGGCACGCACGAGAAGGTCGCGGTCGACGCCTGTCCGCAGTTGCCCGCCTGGATGAACGAATGTCAGCGGGCCGCCGCGCGCGTTCTCTCCGAAGCGCTCGCCGACGCGCCCGACGCGGTCTACGACGAAACGACGCACACGGGGCTTCTTCGCGGTCTTCTCCTTCGCGAAGGAACGAAGGGCCGCATGGCGGTCTTCGTCGTCAAAGACCTCTCCTCCGAGCGCGAAGCGGTGCTCGGAAAGCTCCTCTCCGAGGAACTCCGGGGTCTTCACCTCACGAGCCTTCTCTGGAGCCGCTACGAAGCCCGCGGCAACCGCACGACGGGCGAAAGCTTCACGGTGATCGAGGGAGACGAACGAATCGAAACCGAGTTGCTCGGACGGCGCTTCTTCGTGGGGCCCGACACCTTCCTGCAGGTGAATCCATCGGAGACCGAAAGGCTCTACAAAAAGGTTCTCGAGCGCGCCGCCGTCGGTCCCGAAGACAAAGTGATCGACCTCTACTCGGGCGTCGGCACGATCACGCTTCTTCTCGCACAGACGGCCGCGGAGGTGTTCGGCGTCGAAATTTTCGAAGGCTCCGTCGAGGCGGCCAAGGAAAACTCGGCGGCAAACGGCATGGACAACGTCGGTTTTCTCGCTTCGCCCGTCGGCAAGGCGCTTGAAAGCCTGCCTTTCACGCCCGACGTGATCGTGGCGGACCCGGCCTTCAAGGGGATGGAGGAAGGCGTTCCCGAACGCCTGGCGGCGCTTCCCGCCCGGCGGCTCGTCTACGTCTCCTGCAATCCGAAGACCTTCGTGCGCGACGCCCTCGCGTTGGAGCGCGCGGGACTGCGCTTGACGACCCTCGAGACGGTCGACCTCTTTCCCGGAGCGCTCCACGTCGAGACGGTGGGCTCCTTCGAACGGAACTGACGTTCCGACGTATGTCTGCGACAAGGGGCGCTTTTGCGCCCCTTGCCTTTTGCGGATCAGCCGCTGTAGAGCCCTTCGCGATAGCGGTCTGGCTGCAGGAAAAAGCTCAGGGCCTTCTCCCTGCGTCGCGTGCGGAAGAAGTCCGGAAGGCTTGCGAGCACGATCTTGCCGTAGCCCTTCTGCGTCACCCGCACGTCGCAGAGGACGAACATGCCGCGGTCCGTTTCGCTTCGGATGAGACGCCCCGCCCCCTGCTTCAGGGCGATCACGGCCGAGGGAAGCGTCATCGCCACGAAGGGATGCACGCCCTTTTGACGCAGCCACTCGCTCTTGGCGGCCGAGATCGGATCGTCGGGCGACGCAAAGGGAAGCTTGTCGATCACGACGAGCGAGAGCGACTCGCCCTGTACGTCGACCCCCTCCCAGAAGCTCATCGAGCCCACGAGAATGCCGTTGCCCGCCTCGCGGAAGGCTTCGATGAGCGCCCCCTTGGGCCTGTCGCCCTGAACGAAAAGCGGATAGCGGTTGCCGTTGGCCTCGAGCCTGGCGCGAAGAAGCTCGGCCGCGTAATCGACCGCGGCAAGCGACGTGCAGAGGAGAAACGTTCGGCCGCCCGCCGCCTCGATCAGAGGCCACACGCAGTCGACGACGCGCTGCGTGTGTTCCTTCGTGTTGTTCGCGGGCGCGGGAAGCTCGGGGAGATAGAAGCACCCCTGCTCCCAGTAGTTGAAGGGACTCGGCCACGAGAAGGCGGGCGTCTCTTCCGGCAACCCCAGCTGTCCGCGGAAATGCTTGAAGTCGCCTCCCGAAGAGAGCGTCGCCGACGTGAAGATCCAGGCGCCGCCCACGCGGTTTTTCATTTCCGCAAAGGCCCCCGCGACGCTCAAGGGCGTATTCGTGAATCGCGTCCCCGAAGCGTAGGATTCAAGCCAACGCACCGACGGCACGCCCGGTACGGGCGAAAGATCAACCGAGGCGGGCACGTCCTTGGGCTTCATCGCCTCTTCGCGCAGCTTCAGCACCTCTTCGTCGTCCGAGGGCGGGAAGGGAAAGTCTTCGGGGACCGTCATGAAGGGGCGCCAGGACTCGGCTTCAAGCAGAATCCGGTCCCAAGTCTTCGCCGCGGCCGCGAGCTCCTCGTCGCGCTCCTTGGCGTTTCCGAGCGCTTTCGAGACCACCGCCATTTCCTTGAGAAGCCCCAGGAAGGCGGGAACGATGCGCGGAAAAAGCGGCATCGCCGCAATCGACTTTTTATCCCGGGTTTCGAGCCCCGCCGACTCGAGACTCACGCGCAGGGCCGAAATCGCCGAATTCATCCGGATGCGAAGCTTGCGCCAGTCCGCGCAGTCCGCCGCCTCGGCGATCCCGCGGTCCTGAATCCGCTCCATCGCGAGTTCGATTTCGCGGGTCGAAAAGCTCGTCGCAAAGAAGTCCGTCGCGATCGACGGGAGCTGATGCGCTTCGTCCATGACCGTAAGATCCACCGAGGGGAGCATTCCTTCGGCGCCCTCCTCCATCGTCATGGCCGACAGATAGAGATGATGGTTCACCACCACGATCTGCGCGCACTTCGCGCGTTCGCGCGCGCGGCGCAGAAAGCATTCGTCCGCGAAGGGACAGTCCTTGATCCCGAGACAGCTCTCGACCGTGCTCGTCACCATGGGCCAGAGCGGATCGTTGTCGGGAACGTCGGGGAGTTCCGCACGGTCGCCCGTCTGAGAAATCTTGGCGAAGCGCTCGATTTTCCGGAGCTTTTCGAAGGAGTCCCGTTCGGGGAGGTATTCCTCCCCCTTCGTGCGCTCGAGGTGGTGGTGGCAGATGTAGTTGGCGCGGCCCTTGAGGAGCGCCGCGTCGAAGGTGATCCCGAGCGTTTTGCGCAGAATCGGCAGGTCCTTGCGAAAGAGCTGGTCTTGAAGGGGCTTTCCGGCCGTCGAAATGATGACGCGTTTGCCCGCGAGCAGCGCGGGCGTCAGGTACGCGAAGGTCTTCCCCGTGCCCGTGCCCGCCTCGGCGATGAGGGTTCCCGACTTTTCGATCGCGTCGGCCGCTTCCTCGGCGTAGGCGATCTGCGAGGGACGTTCATGGAATTCCCTGCGGCCCATCGCGAACGGCCCCTCGGCCGAAAGCGCGATGCGGGTGCGCTCCCGAAGGGGGCGCTTGATGTCGAAGATCGGGTCCGTCGCCATCAGAAATATCCCTCAAGCCCCGAATCCTTGTTGCGGCGGCGCTCTTCAAGGCGCTCCTGCGCGGCCCGGCGCTCTTCGATCGTCTCGTTGAGTTCGCGGCTGCGCTCGAGACGCTTTGCACGGCGCTTCTCGGCCATCGCCTCGGCCTTTTCCTGACGGGCCTTGGCGCGGGCCTGCTTTTCTTCATAAGCGGCGAGATTCGCTTCTTCCTGCGCCTGGCGCGCGAGCGCTTCGGCGCGGCGCGCCTCGACTTCGGCGGCGCGGTCGTTCGAAAGCGTCACGGGTTCGGAGGCTTCGCGGCGGCGCTCGCCCAGACTCATCGGTTCCGAGGGCGAGCGCTCCTTACGGTCGAACGTCACGGGCTCCGAGGGGGCGCGCGGCGTCTTGGGCGCGACATTCACGGGCTTTGAGGGCTCCTTCACGGTCGCGGGCTCGATGTCCATGGGCTTTGAAGCCGGACGCGCGATGCGACGCTCCTTCAGGCGCTCGACGTTGAGCGCGTGACGGTAGTCGTTCACCTTGATGACGATCTGATTGATTTCGCGGCGCCGGTCGTTCGACTTGTCGCGTCCCTCTTTGACGCAGCTGTTCACGAAGAAGCGTTCGCCGCAGTAGGCCTCCACATCCTTCATGGCGCGCTCGAGTTCGCGCAGCTGCGCGCGGGCGGCCTCCGAGACGGCGTCCGCTTCCTTGGCGTCGCGGAAGGTCTTCGCGTCCTTCCACTTTTCGTAGAAGCTTCGGTCTTCAAGAACGGTCTGCGCCTTCTCGTAGGCGATTTCAAGAGGATCCTTTTCAGAGGCCTGCGAAAGCGCGGGCGCGAGAAGACAAATCGCAAGAAGCGGGAAAATCGGACGGATCATGGGTGGGAAAAATAGAAAATTCAGCGTGCGGGAGAGTCTAGCAAACCGTCCCGCACGCGACAAAAGTCTGGATGCCGAAGGTGGATGTCAGCCCGTGATTTCTTCGACGACCGCCGACATCGGCAGACGGCTCTTCGGACGGCGGGCGTTCGAGTCGTTCGAATCGCGGTGACCCAGGGCGACCATCATCACGGTGCGCAGGTTCATCTCGTCAAAGCCGAGAATGCGGTCGGCCTCGTCGAATTCCGCCCCTTCGATCGCCGTCGTGTCGACGCCGATCAGCGCGGCCGTGTATAGGAGAAAGCCGAGCGCGATGTAGGCCTGCGCCGTCGTCCACGCGCGAAACGCCTCGGGCGTGCCGTTGTTGCGGTCGGTGAAGCGGCGGCGACCCGCGTCGCGCACCGCTTCGGGCATGTCGGCGGGGAAGCGTCCGTCGGCCGTTTCCTGCTCGAGAACCGCACGGAGATGCTCCTCGGTCGGGGTCTTCGGGACGGCGAAGACGATGAGGTGCGAAGCGTTCTTCACGCGCTCCTGATTGAAGTCCATGACGGCGGGCATGAGGCGCGCGCGGGCTTCCGGAGTCTTCGCGACGAAGAACTTCGTATACTGACCGTTCACCGAGGTGGGCGAGAGGCGAAGCGCTTCGAGAAGCACCGCGAGGTCTTCGTCCGAGACCGGACGGCTCGCGTCGTAGTGTTTCGTCGTATAGCGCGTGCGAAGGAGTTGGAGGACGTCTTCACGGTTCATGATGATGCTTCTCCTCAAGAAAACAGATTGAATTCATTTTAGCGGCGCCGTACGCTACACTCGCGCTTTTCCCACTCCCTGTTGCAATCCGATGCCTCTTTCCGACACGCTCACCGAACGCCTCGTCCGCCTGCCCGGCGCCCCTGAGAATACCGACCGTCCGCGCATCGTCATCGACACGAACGTGCTCCTCGACCTTCTCTTCTGGCACGACGCTTCGGCGGAACCGCTTCGTCGGGCGTTGGAAACGGGGACCGTCGCCGCGGTCTTCGACGACGAAGCGCTCAAGGAGGCGGCGGAAGTGTTGGGACGCCCCAAATTCCTCGCGGGCGACGAGGAGGCCGTCTTTACTTTGCTCGAAGCCTGGAGCCGGAATGCGGAAAGGGTCCCCGCAGAGGCGGTGTCCGCCTCTGCGAAAACCCTTACGGTTCGTTGCCGCGATCCCTTGGATCAGAAGTTTCTCGTGCTCGCCAGGGCGGCGGGCGCCTCGTGGCTCGCGACGAAGGACAAGCTTCTCTTCAAGGCGGGAAAGAAGCTTCGGCGCTTCGGCGTCGAACCGATTCGCCCGGCGGACTTCGCTCTCCTTCTCAGAGAACGCCCGAACGGTGGAGAAGCCCCCAGACCGTGACGCCCACCCAGAGGAGGAAGGCCGCGAAGACGAGAGCGATCCCGATCTGCATGAATCGGCGCATCGCTTACTCCTGCGCTTCCCGGGCGGTTTCGGAGAGCTTGTCGCCCGCCTTGCCGATCGCCGTGCTCACGTGGTCGGCGCCCTTCTTCAAGTCCTGACCGAGGCCTTCCATGGTCTGGCAGCCTGCGAGAAGAATGCCGGCGGCCGCGGCCGCCACGATGATCAATTTGCGCATGTCCGGTTTTCCTATTGGTTGGTGTGAATGAAAGGGGATCAGCCGAAAAGCGCCGTGAGGTGAGCCTTCCAGCGCTCGATGTCGGCTTCGATCCGCGGGTTCTTCAGAACGTCGTTGGCCATGAAGGATTCGAGCGGACGCATGCCGAGGAACTGCAGGGTCTTGTGAACGGGGAGAAGCACGCCGTCGATGCCGCGTCCTCCGAAAAAGTCGTCCGGCTCGTCAAAGGCTTCCTTCGGCGCGTTCCAGGTCGAGGAGAGCAGATAGCGCTTTTTGGTCAGAAGACCGCCCGTACCGTAGTTCTCCGTCGGTTCCGTGCGCGTACGCCCGTCCCCGCGCGTAAAGCCGCCGGTCGTAAAGACCTCGTCTTCGTAGCGCTTCAACTGCCAGGGCGGGCTCATCCACCAACCCGGCGTCTGAATGACGAGCACGTCCGCGGCGCGGATCTTTTCGTGCTCCTCTTCAACCTTCCAGTCGCCGCCCACTTCCGTCACGGCCACTTCGTGTCCGAAGGCCTCGAGCGTTTCCTTGGCGACCTTCGTGAAGAGATGATTGAGCTCGCCCCCTTGGCCGTGAAAAGCACAGCCGGCGTCGAGAATCAGAAACTTCATGATTTTTCTTCTCCCGTCTTTTCCTGTGAAACTCCGATCCATCCCGAGGCATCGTCCTCGGGACGATCGATTTCCGTCATTTTACGGGCCATCACGTTCTGACGGGTCCGCATCTTTCTGAGGCTTGCCTGCGCCTCGTCGAATTTCTTCGAAACGTGCTCGAACTGTTCGCAAAAGAGTCCGAATTCCGCCTTGACGTCCCCGAGGAGCCGCCAGATTTCGGCGGAACGCGCCTCGATCGCGAGCGTGACGAACCCCATCTGCAGACTGTTGAGGAGCGCCGCGAGCACCGTCGGTCCCGCGGGCGTGATGCGGTAGTCCTTCTGCAGGCGCTCGAACATTCCGTCGGTGCGGAGCACTTCCGCGTAGAGCGACTCGGACGGCAAAAAGAGGACGGCGAATTCCGTCGTCACGGGCGGGCGCACGTACTTCTCGCGAATCGACTTCGCCTGCGCGAGGACGGCCTTGGCAAGGGCTCTCTGGGCGGCGTCTTCGGCCGCGCGGTCGGACGCTTCGCGGGCGGCGAGGAGCCGCTCGAAGTCCTCCATCGGGAATTTCGCGTCGATCGGAAGCCAGCAGGGCTCGCCCTCGACGCGGCCGGGAAGCTTCACGGCGAAGTCCACCGCCTCGCGCGAGGCGGGATCGAGCCGCACCTGCGACGCAAACTGCTCGGGGGCGAGCAGGTCCGAAAGCAGGCGCGCGAGCTGCACTTCGCCGAAATTCCCTCGGGTCTTCACGTTCGTAAGCACGCCCTGTAGGTCGCGCACGCTCTGCGCCATCTGCCGCATTTCGCCCAGTCCCTTCTGTACGAGGCCGAGTTTGTCGTCGACCGTGCGAAAGCTCTCCGTCAAACGTTCCGAGAGCGTTCTGTCGAGTTTTTCCGCCACCGTCTCGCGGATCTTCTCGAGCTTTGCCTCGTTGCCGAGCGTGATTTTTTCGAGCGCTTCCGAAAGACGCCCCTCCATCTGTCGGCTCTGCGCGCCCTGCAGGTCACTCAACTCCCGAAAACGGGCCTCGAGCTGCGCGAGCGTCGCCCGCACGGCGTCGGTCATGCCGTTCACCGCGACGAGCCCGGACTTCTGGGCTTCTCCCATGTGGTGAAAATACTGCGTGAGGGTCGCCACCTGACGCTGCTCCAGGGCGCGCACGGTTTCTCGCAGCCGCTCTTCGCGCGCGAGCACGGCGTCCGAGACCTGGTCGGCCGCGATTTCGGCGTAACGCCCCACGGAAAAGCTCCGCACAAGGAGAATGGCGAGCAACAGGACGGCAAGGGCGGCGAGGCCCGTCAGGACCCAGAGAAGCGTTTCGGTCGTCACGATCAAGGTTCGGGAAAGTTATTCGGCGCGGCCGCGTCGGCGCAGGCCCCGGACGATGCGCGGATAGGCGTTGCGGAAGGTATCGGCGATGCCTTCCTTGGGATCTTCGTCCTCTTCGAGGCCTTCCGTCTTGGGTTTCTTCGGCTTTTCCGCCGCGTCCGCGGCGGCGGCCGCAAGACAGAAGCTCGTCGCCAGCGTGTCGCTCACCACCGTGACGTTCGAAAGGTCCGCGAAGGCCTCTTCGCTGTCGAAGTGTTCGGTGCGGATGACGACGGGAAGGCCCGGATTGAGGTCCGACGCAAGCTTTGCGATGTGGCGGCTCTTCGCGACGGACTCGCCCGTCACGACGAGGACCGAGGCCGACGTGATGCGCGCCTGCACGAGGAGCATCGGGTCGGTCGGATCGCCCGTGAGGAACGCGATCGTCTCGCGCGAAAGATCGACGTCGTAGTCGGACTCGCGCTCGGGCGAAATGAGCACCACCGGGAACTTGCGCTCGATGAGGCTTTCGACCACGCCCGGGACGCGTTCGTCCATCCCGATCACGATCGCTTCGCCGCCGCGGCGAAGGGGCTTCGCGGTCGCGGGTTCTTCGTCGTGACCGATCGTGGGAATCGCGCGCGAAGCGGCGTGCCGCGCCCAGGACCAGCGGACCACGAAGCGGTTCGTCAGGAGCGGAATCAGGCGGAAGACAAAGGGGTTGAGCGCGATCGTGAGGATCGACGCCCCTACGATGAGGCTCATCACCTTGCTGTCGGCAAGACCCAGCGCAATCCCCTGTCCCGCGACAATGTAGGAGAATTCACCGATCTGCGCGAGGGAGGCGGCCACGGTGAAGGCGGTCTTCAAAGGCCACTTGAGAAGAAGTACGAGCCCGAAGCTCACGCTCGTCGTGCCGCAGAGGATGATCAGAACGATGAGGAGGATTTCGTAGGGATCCTCCATGAAGATGTGCCAGTCGAGCATCATCCCGACCGAGACGAAAAAGAGGACCGAGAAGGCGTCCTGGAGCGGCAACGCGTTCGTCGCGGCGCGCTTGGCATAGCGGCTCTCGCGCATCACCATGCCGGCCAGAAAGGCTCCCAGGGCATAGCTCACGTTGAAGAAGACGCCCGCGGCGTACGCGATGCCGAGCGCGAGCGCGAGGACCGCCAGCGTGAAGAGTTCCCGCGAGCCCGTCATGGCGACGCGCTTCAAGATGAAGGGGATGATTCGGCGGCCGCCGCCCAGCATCAGAAAGGCAAAGAGCGCCACGCCCGCCAGCGTCGAAAGAACGTTCCCCACGATCGCCCGTCCGTCGACGGGACCGCTCGAGAGCATGACGGACGCAAAAGGCGGCAAAAGCACGAGGATGATGACCGTCACGAGGTCCTGCACGATGAGCCAGCCCATCGCGACGCGGCCTTCGGGCGCGTTCGTGAGCTTGGCCATCTCGAGGGCCTTCGTCACCACCACGGTCGACGCGCAGGAGAGGGTCAGACCGAAAAGCGTCGCGCTTCCCGCGCCCCAGTCCCAAAAGCCCCAGGCAAAAAGCGCGCCCAGCAGGATGATGAGGAGCATCTGCAAAAGCGCTCCCGGGAGAGCCACGCCCTTTACGGCCAGAAGATCGCGCACCGAGAAGTGCAGGCCCACGCCCACCATCAGGAGCATCACGCCCACTTCGGCGAGCTGTTCCGTCACCGACCGGTCCACCGGCGGGAGCCACGGGAAGAACTGCACGAAAACGCCCGAAAGCAGATAGCCGACCAGGGCCGGCATCCTGAAGTAGCGTTCGGCCAAATACCCGAAGACGAGCGCCAAACCGAAGGCGCCGACAAGGCTGGTGACGAGCGGGAGATTCTGCATGAGAACTCGATGGTGAGAGGCGTCGAAAAAGGAGGACTATATTACAGCAGAAATTTTCGACGGCTTGGCCAGCAATGGCGCCGCCGCAGGGAAAGTTGGCCCCCTTCCTCCTCCTTGGCGTTGTCGTCCGTCCTGAAAGACTTCCCGCGCAAGACCTCTGCCCTGCGTTACCGACAACCGACAGAGTGTTTCCGTTGGTTACGCGCAAGACGTCGGAAATGAGAAAAGCCCCGGCGGGCGGAAAACCCGTCGAGGCTTCGAGTGTTTGTCCGGACAAGCGGAATCAGTTCGTCGGAACCTTGCCCGCAACGCCCTGAACGAAATAGTTCATGTTGAGGAGTTCCTGATCGGTTGCGACCTTGCCTTCCGGAACGACGGTCTTCCCTTCGTTCGTGACGATCGGGCCCGTGAACGGATGGAATTCACGCTTTTCCATCTTCGCCATCGTGGCGTTGATGTCGTCCACCACGGCCTTCGGAGCGTTCGGCGTGACGGCTTCGAGCGCGATCATGTGCTCAGGCGCGCCGCCCCAGGTCGGCGTGTTGTTCCAGGTGCCGTCGAGGACCATCTGGATGCGCTTCGTGTAGTACTCGTCCCAGAGGTGCACGACGCCCGCCAGGAGCATCGTGGGCGCGGCCTTCTTCATGGCGGAATTGTAGGAGATGACCGGAACCTTCGCTTCTTCGCAGGTGGCGGCGACGGCGGTCGAATTCGTGTGATGCGTGATCACGTCGGCCTTCTGACCGATGAGGGACTTCGTCGCGTCGGTTTCCTTGCCCGGATCGTACCAGGAAGAGGTCCACACCACGCGGACTTCAACGTTCGGATTCACCGAACGGGCGCCGAGCGTGTAGGCGTTGATGCCGCGCAGCACTTCCGGAATCGGGAAGGCGGCGACGTAGCCGAGGATGTTCGTCTTCGTCGTGGCGCCCGCGAGCTTGCCGGCGAGGTAGCGGCTTTCATAGAAGCGCGCCGTGTAGTTCGTGACGTTCTTGTCGGTCTTGTAGCCCGTGGCGTGCTCGAAGATCACGTCCGGGAATTCCTTGGCGACCTTCATGAGCGAATTCATGTAGCCGAACGACGTCGCGAAGATGAGCTTGTTGCCCTGCGTGGCGAGGTCGCGGATCACGCGTTCCGCGTCGGCGTTTTCGGGAATGTTTTCGAGCCAGGTGACCTTGATCTTGTCCCCGAAGTGCTTTTCGACGGCCTGACGGGCCTTGTCGTGTTGGGAGGACCAGCCTTCTTCGTTGGCCGGGCTCACGTAAACGAAGGCCACCTTGAGGGGGCCCGAAGCCTCCGCCTTGGCGGCGGGGGCGGACGAAGCCGCCGGGGCGGGCTGAGCCGTCTTCGGCTCTTCCTTGCCGCAGGCCGTCAACAGAAGCGCGGTGGCGGAAGCCACGGCGACCTTGATCAAAGTACGCTTTTGCATCAAAGATCTCCAAGGAGAATGGTGAAAAATTTTGCACGTATTGTAAGGAAGATCCCCTAGTCGTAGAAGGGGGAAAGCCCTCTTTTTCCTTTCAGGAAAGATACTTTCGAAGCCTCCGACGACAAAGGGAGCCCGAAGGCTCCCCTTTTCGCGATTCGCTTGGATTTCAGTGGTTCGGCTGGAAAGGTTTCCCGAGCGAAGCCGGGACGTTCAGGCGAATCCACTCGGGATTGCGCGAGATGAGCACCAGAACGAGAATCGTCGCGAGGTAGGGCGTCATCGCCATGAACTGCGGCGGCACGGCGATCCCCATCCCCTGGAAGGCGAACTGCAGCATCGTGACGCCGCCGAAGAGATACGCCCCGAAGACGACGCGCGCCGGACGCCACGTGGCGAACGTGACGAGCGCGAGCGCGATCCAGCCGCGGCCCGCCGTCATGCCTTCCACCCAAAGCGGCGTGTAGACAAGCGACAGGTACGCACCGGCCAAGCCCGCCATGGAAGCGCCGAAGACGACCGCGTAGAGGCGGATGCGGCGCACCGGGTAGCCGAGCGCATAAGCCGATTCGGGCGATTCGCCCACGGCGCGCAGAATGAGCCCCCCTCGCGTCTTGAAGAGGAAGTACCACACGAGCGCGAGCAAAATGAGCGCGACGTAGACGAAGGCGTGAAGCGAGAAGAAGGCGGGACCGAAGAAGGGAACGTCTTCGAGGAAGGGGATGCCGAGCGGCGCGCGCGAAGGCAAGGCCGCCCCCTGCATGGGTTGTCCGATGAAGGCCGAAAGCCCCGTGCCGAAAAGCGTGAGAGCCAGACCCGCCGCGTACTGGTTCGCGTGAATGCCGATCGTGAAGAAGGCAAAGAGAAGGCCGAGGAGAAGCCCCACGCCGAAGCCCGCGGCGAAACCGAGCGCGAAGCTCCCCGTCGAGAGCGTCACGCCGAAGCCCGTCACCGCGCCCATGAGCATGATCCCTTCGATCCCGAGGTTGAGCACGCCCGACTTCTCATGAATGAGAATGCCGACCGCGGCGATCAGAAGAGGCGTCCCCGCGTTGAGCGTGGAGGAAATGATCGAAGCCAAGAGTTCCATTTACTTTGCCTCCTTGAAGCCCACCCAGCGGAGGCGATAGAAGATCATCGTGTCGCAGGCGAGAATGAAAAAGAGGAGAAGCCCCTGATAGACGCCCGTGATCGAGGCGGGCAGTCCCAGACGGCTCTGCGCAAGTTCGCCCCCGAGATAAAAGAGCGCCATGATGAAGGCCGCGGGAATGCAGCCGAGCGGCGCCAGGCGGCCGACGAAGGCCACGATGATGGCCGCGAACCCGTAGCCCGGGCTGATCGTGGGCGTCAACTGCCCCAGAGGTCCCGTCGCCTCAATGCCGCCCGCAAGCCCCGCCAGGGCCCCCGAAATCAGCATCGAAGCCCAGATGAGGTGACCCGGGCGATAGCCCGCATAGCGGGCCGCAAGCGGCGCCATGCCGGAAATCTTGAACTGAAAGCCAAGCGCCATCTTGTCCATCAGAATCCAGACTCCGACGGCCGAAATCAGCGCGAGGAGCGCGCCCGCGTGAAGGCGCGTGCCTTCGATGAGGACGGGAAGCAGCGCTCCGGCGTCAAAGAGCCGCGTCTGCGGGAAGCCGAAGCCCTGCGGATCGCGCATCGGACCCTGCACGGCCCAGGCGAGAAGGAGCTGCGCCACGTAGACGAGCATGAGGCTCACGAGAATTTCGTTGGCGTGGAAGCGGTGGCGCAAAAGGGCCGTAATTCCGCCCCACACGGCGCCGCCGAGAGCGGACGCGAGCATGACGAGGATCACGAAGGCGGGCCCCGTCGTCTGGTCGGCGCAAAGCGCCACGGCGCCGCCCGTGATGGCGCCCGCGATCAGCTGTCCTTCGGCGCCGATGTTCCAGACGTTCGCGCGGAAACACACCACGAGCCCCACCGAGCAGAGAAGAAGCGGCGTCATCTTCACGGCGACTTCCGACCACCCGCGCACGGTGGCGAGAGGCTCGACGAAGAAGGTGCGAAGCGCCACCAAGGGATCCTGGCCGAGCAGAGCAAAGAGCACGGCCCCCGTAAGAACCGTCAGGAGAAGCGCCACGGCGGGACTCGCCCAGCGCAGAGAGCGGGCGGGTTCAGGCCTCGCCGTCATTTGAATGGGAAAATTCATGCCGCCTCCTCGACGTTTTGGTTCTTATGACCCGGGCCGCCCGGCCAGAGACCGGACATCCACCGGCCGACCTCTTCAATGTTGAGGCTTTCCTTGGGCACGGCGGGCGACAGATGTCCTCGGTACATGACCGCGATGCGGTCGGAAATTTCAAAGAGCTCGTCGATTTCTTCGGAGACGACGATGATCGCGGCGCCTTCGCTGCGAAGACGCATGAGCGAATTGCGGATCACGGCGGCGGCGCCCACGTCGACGCCCCAGGTCGGCTGATTGACGAGAAGCACCTTGGGGCGCTGCAGAATTTCGCGGCCCATGATGAATTTCTGGAGATTGCCGCCCGAGAGACCGCCCGCGTGCTTTTCCACGGAGGGGGTCTTCACGTGGAAGCGCTCGACGACCTTTTCGGCAAAGTCGCGCGCCTTCTTGCGAAGGATGAAACCCTTCTCCACAAAGTCGTCGCCCGTGAGATAGGTGTTGACGCGAAGGGGAAGATCGGGCACCGCCGCGTGACCGAGGCGCTGTTCGGGGACGTAGCGAAGACCGAGCGCACGGCGCTCCTTCGTATCGAGGTGACCGACGGGCTTGCCGAAGAGCTCGACCGCCTTGGCGTCGGAACGGTATTCGCCGCTCGCCGCGGACATGAAGCGCGCCTGGCCGTTGCCGGAAATGCCGGCGATCCCGACGATCTCGCCCGCGTGCACGCTCAGGAGAATGTTCTGGATCCCGCACACGCGCTGCGTGCCCGGCGCCGAAAGGTCGATCAGACGGAACACCACGTCGCCCGGCGTCCCTTCCGCCGCGCGCACGACGGGAGGTTCCTTGCCGATCATGAGGCGCGCGAGCGAATCTTCCGTTTCTTCCTTCGGATTGACGGAGGCGACGATCTTTCCGGAACGAAGCACGACGCAGCGGTCGGCAAGCTCGCGGATTTCGTCGAGTTTGTGCGAAATGAAGAGAATCGAAACGCCTTCCGATGCGAGTTTGTGCAGCGTCACAAAGAGCTTTCGCACGGCCTGCGGCGTCAGAACCGAAGTCGGTTCGTCGAGAATCAGAAGCTTCGGGTGCGTCATGAGGGCGCGAATGATTTCGACGCGCTGACGCTCGCCCATGGAGAGGTCGTGCACCACCGATTCGGGATCCACTTCGAGGCCGTAGTTTTCGCCGAGTCGACGCACTTCCGAGGCGATCGCCTCGAGCGTCATCCCCTTGGCAAGCCCCAAAGCGACGTTTTCCGTCACGGTGAGCGTCTCAAAGAGCGCGAAGTGCTGATGCACCATGGCGATCCCCAGGTCGCGCGCCTCCGCCGGACTCGACACGGCCAAGGGTACGCCGTCAAAGACGATCTCCCCTTCGTCCGGCGTCGTCGCGCCGTAGATGATTTTCATGAGCGTGGATTTGCCGGCGCCGTTTTCGCCGAGGACGGCCAAAACTTCGCCCGGGGCGATTTCCATGGACACGTGATCGTTGGCGACGATGCCCGGATACCGCTTGGTAATGTTGCGTAGTTGAAGGCGTGGTGTCATCACAACCGAAGAAATTTGGGAACGACAAAGAGGCACAGCGAGCATTCGCTCAAGCTGCGCCAAAGGGCGAAATCATCGGGGGCTCACGAGCAGCCCCGATTTTCTCGGTTGCACCGCATTCTAGGGGAAACAACCCTCTTCACGGGATGATTCCTGCAAACTTCGTCAGATTTTTATCTTCATATAAAGATAAATAAGGGCTGTAAATTTTTTGCTCACATACCCTTGACAAAAGGCATACTCCCGAGATAGAATTCATTTCTCTTTTGCGCGGCTGTAGCTCAGTTGGATAGAGTATCTGGCTACGAACCAGAGGGTCGTGGGTTCGAATCCTGCCAGCCGCGCCACAAAATTTGAGCGGAGAAGTGGCAGAGAGGTCGAATGCACACCCCTGCTAAGGGTGCAGGTCCGAATAAGGGCCTCGGGGGTTCGAATCCCCCCTTCTCCGCCAAAACGTACAAACGGTGCGGTTTTGTATTTAGACATAAATGCAAATCACAGCAACGGGATTAAAGGCTTGGGATCTTAGTGTCTCAGGCCTTTTTTCTTGTTTGTGGCTTTTCTGCAACATGGCCACATAATTACGTTAAATAACCTTTTGTAACCGTACAAAACTATACAGGACAGGCCTTTTGGGTGACCCTTTTGGTGACCCTCAGAACCTCGATAAGATCGGATTTAACGATGTTTCTCTGTTTTTGGAGACTGTTCCGATCATGCCCAAACAACTCTCCCCAATGCCCCTCGTGATCTTCCGTCAACTGAAGACACCCGGGCTTTATTCGCTTGGCGGTGCCAAAGGTCTCTACCTTCGTATTCGTGGGGCCTCGGAAATCTACCTCCTTCGGTACCAAGATACAAATGGAATTCGCCGCTCCTTGTCCCTCGGACCTCGCCGATCAATGTCGTTATCCGAAGCCAGAGCTAAAGCGAATACCATCCAGGCACAACTTTCGGAAGGCATAAACCCATCTACGCGCCAAAGCACAGCTCGTCGCTCACCAAAATCGAAGCAGGTAGCGCAAAAAGCACGTTCCAAAACTTTCGCTGAAGTTATGGATCTATGGATAGCTTACCGAGTCGAAAACAAGTACTGGGCGAACGATCGAAAAGAACCATATGTAACGACCAACCTTCTTGCCCGACATGTTCTACCTCGTCTCGGACACGTCGGGGTCAATGAAATTACGATCGAAGACATTCGTGATGTTCTGGTTCCGATCTGGACGACGAAAACCATTACAGCCAAAAAAGCATTGCGCAACATCCGCTCAATCCTGAACTGGGCGAGAGCCATGAATTTCCGCCAATCTGCAGAGGACTTGTGTTCCCTACAAGGACCACTCGGCGTTCTCATGGAGGGCGCTCGAAAAAACGCTGTTCGGAAAGAAAATTTCGCCGCCCTCCCCTACGACCAAATTCCGACCTTCATCCAAGCACTTTGTCATCAGGAAGGTCCGAGTAGCCGGATGATGATGTTTGCCATCTTGACAGCAAGTCGAATGAAGGCCGTTCGTCTCGTGACGTGGGGCGAAATCGACTTTCAGAATCGTCTCTGGGAAATCCCCCCAGAGCACGACAAAATCAAAGATCCCAAACGAGATCGCACCATCTATCTATCACAACAGGCGATTGCTGTGCTTTCCAGTATGCGCCCAAATCAACCGAAGCCAGACGATTTGATTTTTCAAACACACCTGGGCACCTGTTTCTCTGACGCAGCAACCACTGCCTTGATCCGACGAATGCATGCCAGAAAGAAAACTTGGGATGGCATCGGATGGATCGATCCAGAGAAATCAAAACGTGAAGGCAAAACTTGCATTGTTACTGCGCACGGTACAGCACGCAGCGGCTTTCGAACCTGGGCCAAAGATGACCGCTTAGGAAACAATCGAAAGTACGATCAAGAAGCAGCAGAACTCTGTCTACTGCACTGTAAAGCAACTGACGACTACAACGGAGCCTACGACCGAGCACGTCTGAGTGAGGAACGCAAACAGTTGATGGATGATTGGGGAAAATTCTGTTTCTCGCTTATCACAGGCGATATCCCTTCTATTCAAATGTAAGCCCTTCGGCACGCGCGGGCACGCTGAACAATCTCCGACGGCCTGTCTCGTTAAGTGGGTCAACTTTCATGTCACTTGATACCGATGACTCTGACTGAGTCGAAACGCCAGACCACCTTAAGTCTGCTCACCGGTGAATCCTTGAGCATCAATCACCGTCTCTTTAAGGTAGACTCTAATAAGACACTCGAAACTTCTTGCCTGTTGTGTGTCAATAGGATATAAATGTAGCGTTTTGACACACAAGTGCATCTTGACCATCCTAAAGGAACGACTTGACCATGAAAGGACAAATCGTAGGTTATGTGCGCGTTAGCTCCATCGACCAAAACCTTGCTCGACAGCTTGAGCAACTGAAGCATGAAAACGTAGACAAGATTTTCGAGGATAAAGCCAGCGGAGCAACAACCAAGCGGCCTGCGTTTCAGCAAATGCTGGATTACGTTCGTGAGGGCGACACAATCGTTGTCTGCAGCATGGATCGACTTGCACGCAATCTTTCAGATTTGTTGTCGATAACAACAGAGTTGCATACCAAGGGAATAAGCATCAAGTTTCTGAAAGAGAACATCTCGTTAGACGCTTCAGGTACCGAACATGCAATGACCAGATTGTTGATGTCAATGCTCGGCGCTGTTGCTGAGTTTGAACGTTCCCTAATACGCGAACGTCAGCGAGAAGGAATCGATTTAGCTAAAAAGCGCGGTGCATACAAAGGAAGAAAGCCAATTGATCCTTCAATCATCGGAAAAGCACAATCAAAAATTCAGCAAGGAATTCCTCTAGCTAAAGTTGCGCGTGAATTCAAAATATCTCGTTCAACTTTATATCGTCATCTCAAAATCAATCAACTTTCAAATCAATAGAGCGTTCAATCAAATTATGTCTGTAGCATTAAATATTGAGAAAGATCTTTGGGCTATGGCTGACAAATTACGCGGCAACATCCAACCTTCTGACTACAAGGACATCGTCCTGGGACTTATCTTTCTGAAATACATTTCCGACAGTTTTGAGGAACGTTATCAAGAACTTGTTGAGGAAGGTGAAGGTTACGAAGAAGACCGCGACTTCTATGAAGAAAAGTGCATTTTCTTCGTTCCCAAAACCGCTCGCTGGTCTGAGATAAAAGAGAAAGCTCGCACACCACAGATCGGGCAAGCAATCGACAATGCCATGATCGAAATTGAGAAGGAAAACGACTCTCTAAAAGGAGTCTTGCCTAAGAACTACGCCAACCCTTCTATCGACAAAGTGAAGCTAGGAGAGTTGATCGATCTGTTCTCCTTTAATCTGGGAAGCAAAGAAGCAAAAGCGCAGGATGTTCTCGGACGTGTTTACGAGTACTTTCTGGGCAAGTTTGGTTCTAGCGAGGGTGAGTTCTATACCCCTCCTTCGATTGTGAAACTACTAGTAAATATGATCCAACCGTTCAAAGGCAAGGTTTATGACCCTTGCTGCGGTTCAGGAGGCATGTTCGTCCAATCTCAGAAATTCGTTGAAGAGCATCAAGGGAAAAAGGATGCAATTCATGTTTACGGACAGGAATACAACGCTAAGACGTGGCAGCTTTGCAAGATGAATCTTGCAATCCGAGGGATTGATGCAGATCTTGGTCCTCGTGACGGCGACACCTTCGGTAATGACCTCCACAAAACATTGCGTGCCGATTACATACTCGCTAATCCACCTTTCAATATTTCAGATTACAACCTCAATCCCGAAGATCCACGTTGGAAATACGGAATACCGCCAAAAGGAAACGCTAACTATGCTTGGATCGAACACATTATTAGCAAGCTATCAATCAAAGGAGTTGCAGGGTTCGTTCTGGCGAACGGTTCGATGAGTACGACACGCAAGGAAGAAATTGCGATTCGAAAAGCGATCGTTGATGCTGGTTTGGTTGATTGCATAGTGGCTATGCCGACAAATCTTTTTTATAACGTCACGATTCCCGTCTGTCTTTGGTTTCTGAGCAAGAACAAATTAACCCGGAAAGACAAGATTCTATTCATTGATGCCCGAAACATGGGATATATGGAAACCCGAATCCATCGTGAGCTGAAGGCTGAGGAGATTAAGATGATCTCCGACACATACCATGCTTGGCAAAAAGGGCAGGGATACGAAGATGTTCTTGCCTTCTGCAAGTCGGCAACCCTCGATGAAGTTAAAAAGGCCGAATATATCCTTACACCGGGTCGTTACGTCGGACTAGAAGTGTCTGAAGATGATTCAGAGACTTATCAAAGAAAAATGCTTCAATTGACTAGTGAACTACGAACTCTCTTGCTAACCTCTAAGCAGCTTGAGGTGAAAATTCGAACTCAACTCAAGGAAATTGGCTATGACATCTAACTTATCACATGTCAATTTGGGTTCAGTTGCCACATTTAGGGCTGGTTATGCCTTCCCTAAAAAAGATCAAGGAAAATCTAACGGCGAAATTCCTTTTATCAAGGTAAGCGACTTTAATATTCCTGGAAATGAATACCACATAATACGAGCCAACAATTATGTTGACGCAGACTACGTAAAGAAACGAAAACTCAAAATATTTCCTGCAGGCACTATTGTATTCGCAAAAATCGGTATTGCCCTATTGTCAGATAGAATAAGAGTACTAACCAGACCAACACTAATTGACAACAATCTCATGGGTTGCGTAGCAAAGGGAGTCAACGAAAAATATTTGTCTTATATCCTAGAACTTATACATCTTTCCAGGCATGCCGAAGGATCCGCACTTCCATTTCTAAAGCAATCAACAATAGAACAACTACCCATCAACATCCATTCACATGAAATTCAAGATAAGATAGCCTGCTTTATTAGCAATTTAGAGCTAAAAATCGAATGCAACAATAAGATTATTGAAGTGCTAGAAAACTTTTCGATCTCTTTAGTTAATCACGCCATCGGCACATCAAGAATCGAAAACTCTGTTCACCTTTCAGAATATGCCCTACTGAACCCGAACAGAAAATTATCCAAAGACCATGTTGCTAGATATATAGGCATGTCCTCCTTAACCTCAACGTCAACCCCTCAAAATTGGGAATTCAAATCATATAAAGGGGGCGTAAAATTTAAAAACGGCGACACTCTTGTTGCCCGCATCACGCCATGTTTAGAAAACAATAAAGGAGCCTTTATCAATATCTTGGAAGAGGGTGAGATTGCTTTTGGATCCACTGAATATATAACCATATCATCTAAAGGAGATTTACCAAACGAGTTTTTCTATTGTCTTTCAAAAACCAAGGAATTCAGGGACTACGCAATCAAACACCTCAATGGAACAAGCGGTAGACAAAGGGTCTCTGCTGATGATTTAGCAGCATTTTATCTGCCCTCCTTTTCCTCGAAAGAAAAAAGCCTAATGCAAAACTCTCTACCATCTTTTTTTGCTGTCATTGCCAACCTTAGCCGTCAAAATAAACTTCTAACAACCATGCGAGACCGTTTTCTTCCTAAATTACTCTCCGGAGAAATTGAGCTAACCAACTAATCGGATCCAAGCCATGAGCTACAACTACACAGAATCAGAACTCGAACAAGCTGCGCTTGAATGGTTCGAGGAAATTGGTTACGAAGTCTTGAGCGAAGTTGATGTGTCACCAGAATCGGATAGTCCTCTCCGAGATTCCTACAACGAAGTTGTTCTCTTGGACAGACTGCTGGATGCCTTGGAGCAAAACAATCCGTCATTGCCGGCCGAAGCAATTGAGGAGGCGTATCGACAGATCACCGTCCCCCAGCATCCAAATTGGCTCGAAAACAACCATGCTTTCCACCAAATGGTGACCAATGGTATAGACGTTCAAGTTCGTCGTCCAGATGGTAGCTTCAAAACTGAGAAGGCTCTGGTGTTCAATCAAGAGAACCCGGAGGCTAATGACTTTTTGGTAATCAATCAGTTCACTGTCAAGCAGGGTAAAACGACCAAGCGTCCGGATATTGTCGTTTTTGTCAACGGACTTCCCATCGCCGTTTTCGAACTTAAAAATCCGGCAAATGAAGGCGTTGGAACAGAAGAGGCCTACAACCAGATTCAGACTTACAGAGACGCCATCCCTGTACTCTTTACACACAACGAACTCGTTGTCCTCGGTGACGTTAATTCCCTTGTCGGCACAGCCACCTCACCTCTCTCTCGCTATTCAACGTGGCGAACCTTGGACGGGGACACCCTCGCACCTAATTCGTTACCTCAGCTTGAGGTTCTTATCAAGGGAATATTTGATAAGCGGCGCCTCATCGACATCATTCACCATTACCTTCTCTTCCAAATTAACGGTTCAGATATCTTCAAGATTTTCACGGCTTACCACCAATACCACGCCGTCCACACTGCCGTTGAAGCTACCGCCAAAGCTACCTCAGACCATGGTGATCGACGCATTGGTGTGGTCTGGCATACTCAAGGCTCAGGAAAGAGCCTGACAATGGTCTTTTATGCCGCTCGGTTGATGCAAGATCCTCGGTTGAAGAATCCTACGATCATTGTTATTACGGACCGAAATGACCTAGACAACCAGCTCTTCACAACTTTCTCGTGTTGTCAGGAGCACCTTCGTTGCTTACCAGTGCAGACGGAAAGTCGGTCTCAGTTGCGGGACCTCCTAAATAAAAGGACTAGTGGCGGAATTATCTTCTCAACTATCCAGAAGTTCGCTCCCGAAGCCGGCGAGTCCTCGATGTCGGTTTTAACCGATCGTTCCAACGTTATTGTGATGGCCGATGAGGCGCACCGGAGCCAGTACGGTTTCAAAGCCAATGTCAGCAAGAAGGACAGAGACGGCAAACTCTCTTACGGTTTCGCCAAATACCTCCACGAAAGCCTTCCTCAGGCCTCCTTCATTGGTTTTACAGGTACACCTATTGACGAAGTAGACAAGAACACGCGTGCCGTGTTCGGCGACTACATTGACATCTATGACCTGAATCGAGCTGTTGAAGACGGCACAACCGTACAAATTTTTTATGAGAGTCGTGTTGCTCAAGCCAACATTCCTGACGACATTCTCAATGAGCTGGATGACGAATACGAAGAAATTACGGAGGATGTAGAAGAAGACGTGGCAGCAGCTGCAAAGGCTAAATGGACTCGAATTGAAGCTATTGTTGGCGCCGACGAGGTTGTCAATACCATAGCCAAAGATTTTGTTGAACATTTTGAAGCACGGCAGGAGGCTCAGCTATACGAAGGCGGAAAAGCTATGTTTGTCGCAATGAGCCGTCGTATCGCCGTAAAGCTCTACGATGCCGTCTGCAAGCTGCGTCCACAGTGGCACAGTGACGACCTTACCAAAGGCCGGATCAAGATCGTCATGACCAGCAGCTCATCCGATCCTGCAGAATTTCAGAAGCATCGAACTTCTAAGAGTCAGCGTGATCAACTAGCCAAACGAATGAAAGATGTCAACGATGACCTTCAAATTGTCATCGTCCGCGACATGTGGCTGACTGGCTTCGACGCTCCTGCTATGCACACGCTTTACGTTGCCAAACCCATGAAAGGCCACAACCTCATGCAGGCAATCGCACGCGTCAATCGAGTCTTCAAGGATAAAGAAGGCGGTCTGGTTGTGGACTACATCGGCATCGCTGAAAATCTGAAACGAGCGATTGCATCCTATACCCAAGGTACAAAGGGAAGAAAAGAAGAAGTCGATACATCCCAAGCCGTTCAAATCCTGCTCGACAGTCTGAATGTTCTTTCAGACATGTTGCATGGCCTCGATTACTCCGAATTCTTCACAACTGAGAAAGCAAGTGTTCGAGCTTCAATTCTCTGTCAGGTCATGGACTTCATCTTTGGGCTTGAGATAGAACAGCAAAAGGACTACTGCAAGGTTGCCGCGGAATTGTCCGCAGCGTATTCCCTTTGTGCGACTACTCCGGAAGGCCTTAAGTACGCAGCGGAGGTCGGTTTTCACAAGGCGGTACGGGCACAGGTCATTAAATTTCTCAATCCTGCAACACCTCGCACCCGTAAAACCAAGAGTGAATTGGAACAGGAAATCAACGCCTTGGTTTCTCGATCCATCAAGTCTGGACAAGTCATTGATCTTTTTTCTTCGGAAGGAATGGATCGCCCCAACATTGGCATTCTTGATGAAGCCTTCCTTGAGGGGATGAAGAATTTGCCACAAAAAAATCTCTCCTTCGAACTGCTTAAGAAGCTACTGAACGGAGAAATCAAGGGCTATCGCAGCCGGAACATTGTGAAGGCGAAAAAATTTTCTGAAATGCTCGAATCCGCTATCCGGAAGTACCACAACCATGCGGTTGACACGACTCGAGTAATTCAAGAACTGATCGATCTAGCGAAACGACTCAGAGAAGACCAAGCACACCGTAACGAACTTGGCTTATCAGATGAAGAGCTCGCCTTCTATGACGCTCTTGCCGACAATGAATCGGCAAGAAGTTTGATGAGCGACGTAACATTGCAGCAGATTGCCAGAGAATTGACGCAGGCAATAAGAGCAAATCTGACGGTCGATTGGGCTATTCGCTCGAGTGTGCAAGCAAAAATGCGGACCACAGTGAAAAAGCTCCTTAAGAAATACAAATATCCGCCGGATCAAACTACATATGCCGTTAATGTTGTAATCGAGCAAGCCAAACTGATGTGTGAAAATGAAGTGATTTAATCAAGGAGCTTTATATGACATATAGTGAAGAATGCCATTACGATTCGATCATCAAGTCACGAATCCTTCCGTCACGTTTAAGCGAAACTGAAAAAAGTGTTTTTTCAGCACTAAGTGAAATCATTCGTCCTTGGGCTGGAGAATGCCTTGTAGATATCAAACTATCCGGTTCACGAGCAAAAGGTACCGCCACCAATTTGACGAGTGACATGGATATATTTATTTCACTATCAAGCAAAACATCCAATTCTCTTAAAGAAATTTACAACTCGTGCTACGCCCACCTTCGTGAGAATATTAACAACGTCAGAAAGCAAAATGTATCAATTGGCGTCACCATGAATTTTCTTAACGGAGAAAGTATCAATGTGGACGTTGTTCCTGCTAAGCGTCAATCGCAATATGGCAACGATCACTCTCTTTACAAAAACAAATATGACACTTGGGTCAAAACAAATATTGATACCCACATCAGTCAAGTAGTAAATTCTGGACGTCAATATGATATTGTCGCACTAAAGATTTGGCGAGATTTAAATAAAATCAACTTTCCGTCGATATATTTAGAATGTTTTGCTTTAGAGTATCTTAAAGGGAAACCCTTGTATCACAGTACCTCAAACTTTTACCACTTACTAAACTCTATCGCGCTCAATATCGAAGAAAAAACTATTTACGATCCAGCAAATACAAATAACATTCTTTCTGACGAGCTAACTAAGAGTGAAAAGGAAACACTTGCACGTTACTCGGCAAACGCCAGTTTTCAGTCTATTTTTAATATTTTAAGATGATTGACAAAGACTCTCAGCTTGCAAATTTATTCAAAAACCAGCAACAGAAAATGAAGATTGATCTCGAAACTTCTTCATGTATGTTTCATCCCGTAGATAACGGGGATCACTCTGAAAATACATGGATCCAATTCTTTGAAAAATACCTACCAAAAAGATACAAAATTTCCAAAGCCACCGTAATCGATAGCGAAGGCGGCTCTAGCGATCAGTTGGATATTGTAATTTTTGATCAACAATACTCCTACTTAGTTTTCCAAAGTGATGGAATTACATATGTTCCTGCAGAAAGTGTTTATGCAGCCTTCGAAGTGAAGCCAGAGATAAACAATAAATACATCGACTATGCAGCAAACAAAGCAAGGAGTTTAAGAGCCCTCAAACGAACTTCAACCAATATTCCTACAGCAAACGGATTACTAGATCCAAAGTCATTGCACGAAATAATCTTCGGAATTCTAGCCAACAGATCCAGTAAAAGCAATTTATTCGACCAAATCTTTTTCGAAAAATTACGCATCAACGATCGGGCCGGTAAACTCAACTGCGGGTGCTGTCTCGATGGTGGATGCTTTTTTATAGAAGAGTCTCAAGTAAAAATTTCACAAAATGAAAATTTCTTAATCTACTTCATGATTCGTTTTATCCAAGAATTACAGAAAATTGGAACGGTTCCTGCTATAGATTTAAATGCTTATTTGTCGAATCCGATATTTTCAATCGAGACAACCCCATTAACCATAAATAATTCTTAGCATATCTAATTACCGTTTTTTTTTCTCAAACCTTCGCTTACAGATTACGGCACACAACTTGCATGTTTCGTTCCCGTGAACTCATTTGATATGCATCTAGTCGAATTTTTCTTTCCTGTCGCAGTGAGAAGTTAGATAAACATGTATTCAAAATTGATAGGAATTTTCTCGCACATCAAAGTGCTACACCTAACAAAAAAAACAGTTCACGACTTACGGCAAGATCACCCGAGCCTGTAATGGCTCGACCGCCAACGGCGGTGGTTGTGCCTAAATTAGGATAGGAGAATCCATATAGCGAACCTGCACAGGTAGGAATAGATCATCTTGGACCCCAGTCCGGCAACTCACGATACAGGTCGGGAAAGCCGAGACGGCGGGCGATATTGTGTTGACGAACGGTGACTTCTTGCCAGATGCGGTTACCGCGACCGTCATTGATCAACCGGATCGAGGCCAGGTAGTTGCGGATCTCCTTGAGAGTCATTTCGTCTCCAATAGGACGATCCACGACCGCTTTTCCCTTGACGATGCGCGTGGTCTTTTGCTTCATTCGACGATGAAAGTCCGTAAGGATTGTCAAAGCGACAAACGAAATCAGGAATCGTCCTTCCAGAGTCACGTCACTGTGAGCTCGAGCCACATTCATCTCGACATCGCTCTTTCCGCTCCTAAAGGCCTTCTCAATCAAGTCTCTTGCACAATAATTGTCATAGACTTCCGCCGCCCTGGCCGGCATGGTTGAGACATCACAGAAAAAGCCGAAGTAGCGAATGGCCTCATTGATTTTTTCGTTGTCACGTTCCAGCGTGCTTTTGCCCGGCAGACCGGTGGGCTTACGGTAGTAGATCAGCTTCCGACTGTTGAGCAACGGGCACGCTCCGGTGTGAGCGTCGTCATCCCAATCCTTCCATTGGCTTTCAAAATCCTCCAGATCCGCAAAGAACGCCTGAGTTTCTGTGGAGGATTTGGAGTCAGATCGGAAGACGTGCACCCAAAGCTCACGCTCGACACCGTCTTCAAACTTTGGTTTGACGGGAACCGTCACGCCGAAGACGTCGCCGCGGATGTGCGAGCAGGCCTCCCACAGCGAAGTGATTGCCTTTTCAATCGCCTCCCGAATCCATTTCACATCCATTGTCGCAGCGACGATTACCCTGCTTTTGCGGTCGACAAACTTGGCGAAGTTGTCCAACGAGAAGTACCCGCGGTCCATCACCGCCGCGAAGATTTTCTTTTTGTTGTTGATCTCGTCGAACCGGAGCAGCATGTCGGCGACGGTGCTGACGTCGGCGATCTGACCGGGGAACATCCGGAAGAAGACCGGCATGCCGGTCTTATGCCCGAGCAACAGCGCAAGTCCCACCTGCTTCTGATAACCACCTTCTTTTCCCTTGCCGCACTGTACGTACGGGTTGGCAACAGCCTCCGTGGCAATCCTCGTGGAATCGTACGAAAGGACTTCATCCTCGGGCAGTCTGGCGATACGGGCGTTGAAGAAAGTTTTCCGCCAGCCCGGTTGTTCGGCGAGCTCTCTAAAGAACTCCGTCATCTCCCTCGATTCCATTGCGTCCCAGTACGGCAAGAGTTTTCCGCTTACCCACGAATTGAAGAGATAAGCGGAATTCGAACTAGTGTGCATCCAATGGAAGGCAATGGCGAGGATCTTGTTGGCGTCGTCCGCTCCCCACGTCTGCGTGAGATCATCCAACAAACCGGTCTCCTTCGCGATCGCATAGTAGACAGGAAATTCAGCCACAAGAATTGAGGAGAGAGACGACAGAAACGTCTGAGTGGACGGGTCAGTCAGATCAGCAGTCATATTTTTGCCTTTGCCCATGGAAGACTGGGCTTTCTTCAGAGCGCAACGCTTCGTTCCGTCGCGGTGAAAGAGGCGGCGGTAGTCCTCGGTTGCGTAGTACACGTTGTCCACAACGTACCCCAGGTACTCCCGTTTTTCCTTACCCCGTTGAGCAACGGAGTCCCAGTAGTAGCGCCTGACAATCACTCGGAAGTTCCCATAGGCATCGCGGATGATTTTTGCCTTTTTCTCGGAAAGAGGGAACCCGGCGACATTCGAAGGATCGGGCATGAGATTCACAGAGGCTTCAGAGGATAGGGAGATAGTTTTAGGCATGATTATACGGACTTTTGGGGTGTCTTCATTATACAATAAAATACGTATGTGTCAAAAAAAAAGATGCCTTCTGCGAGAAGACATTCTGAAGATTTTTCTTACAACTCCGTACTTCCACATCCCAATTTAGGAGCGGCAGCGCGTCGCCGTCCGTGGCAACCCAATACCTTGCGATCGAGCTCAGCGTGAGAGCGTCCTCGAGGCTAAAACAGGCCTGGAGATCCTTGTCAATGCCGGATTCGCGCCCCGCCCAGTCGAGGATCTTGCGCAAGCCGACCCGTACGCGTTGAGCTGGAACGGAGGGCTCTGCTGGTTCGGAACGTTTCTTTCTGGGGCAAGTTGGAATCATTTCCGTCATTCCAGTCGGAGTCTTTCTCAAAAGCTGGTTGAAGGCGCCCTAGTTTTCTACGTTTTCGGGGCGTAGGCTCATACACGTCGCCGTTGGAGCAGGTTTCACGGCGAATAACAACGTGTTGTTTTCAGACAAGAGGATAATTCATATTTTATCTCAAATAATATTTTCATATATATTATCTTGCGTATACACCATGAATTTTTATACACAAAAAAACTCACTCTAACAAGACATTTTCGACTCAGCGGTCACTCCCTTCTAGATTTAGAAGACAGTTATCAACACTCTTTTAGACATTTAGACAGAAGAGCAAACAATTTAAGATCTTGATATCACAAAAGAGCATAATGGACCTAAGTGAGCGCATGGATCCAATTATGTTTTTTTTTCGTCGAACGAAAATTTTATCTCATCGCCCGGAATTATAGACACGTCCTTACAAAAAAAGGAATAGACGAAACATATAAGAAAAGATGTCCAACAATTCGAACCGATAAAAATCAATCGATCATATAAGTCATCATCCGCTTCGCAATATGATTGTGAGCCTCTTTAAATGATCTTCTAAACTCTTCGACCAAACTAGAATTATCATGCATCCAATAATCCATCAATTTTGTCGCATCAAAGTATTGCTGATGATCAGTAAACCACTCCTTATACTTTTCGCGCTCAGAAAGGCGTTCATAGTCTTCTGAAAGTGGGCCGTGCGCCTCAAAGTAATCCCATGAAAAACCCAATCTATTCGCTTTTCCTTCCCAATATTCATGATCTGGACCTAAAGACCGTAGATACTCATAGATCACTTGCTCCGGCCTTTTTCCCCCAGGAAGACGGATAACATTTCCGAAATTAGTGCGAGCCAGTTTTGGTATCTTATCAAAACTACTTTCTGTTACGTCACCATCAAAGACCAATAAAACATTACTAAAATATTGAAGGTCAGCTTTATACAAATTGATGAGTTCCATGCATCCTATAGTTACATCAAGCACCTCTAGGTAAGGCAAATATTCAGGAATTAAGCGAGATAGAACCCAACGTGCTTCACTATCTTCCGAATAGAGCTTGATTTTATTCCCTGTCTGAACAACAGAAAGCACCGTCAAGTCACTTTCAATCTCAGTAAAGGGCGGATTTCGCTTGATTTCTAAACGTCTATTAGCGTTTGTAAGATAGTATAGCTCAACATTATTATTGACCTCTTCGTTATAGTCGTTATTAGAGGTTCTACGGCAAATATCTTTCAGAAGACTCAGACTATGTGTCGTGAGTACAATTTGCAGTTTATTTGAACGAGCTTCTTGAATGAATAATTGTATTAGTCTACTTTGCGCTGCGGGGTGTAGCGTAGCATCTATCTCGTCAATTAAAAGTATCCCCCCTTTCCATTGCTCCCCTTTTGCCTCTTTTAGATTTCTGAAAGAAAGCAAGGCCAACAAAATTTGCCCAAGATTATCCTGTCCAGATGAATTCGTCAAATAATCATATTGATCCGTACTAATTCCAATCCCAATCTTTTTATCCGTTTCAGCTAAAGAGTAGTTGGTCACCTCCCTCAATTCACTATGCATTGACAATATACTTCTATAATTTTTAGTAAACCACTCTTTTTGGCTCTCAGACTTAAAGATAACTCCTTTTGTTGAGATAGAACCATCATTCGATTCCCCAATAGGAAAAAGTCTCGATAATCCTAGATATAAAACAGGATATGTAAATTTTGCTTCAGTCTTTTTCCCATCCGGCAATTTCTTGAAAGGAATCACCCTAAAGCGAACTCCCTCTTCTCTTTCGCCACCAGGTTTCACAGCATTCGCTTCATTCTGCAATACATTATTGTCGTCGTCTTTATTTTGCAGTTTCTTGCTGCGTTTATCTTTTTTCTGCCATGCAGTTCTAAAACTCCGGTAATCGACCTCATCGCCGCTTTCGTCGCTCAGTACAATTGTAAACTTATCAGCACCTACACGATCAAACCTACGACTTCCTTTAAATAATTCGCTAAATTCCGCACGAAATTGACGCGAAGAGTAAGTCAAGCCATCCTTCTTTTTTAACTCTCCCGAGTTTGCGATCATACCTAAAATCGTGGATTTCCCTGTAGAATTTCTGCCACTCAAAACCGTAAGGTATTTCCCGAACATTAGTGTTTGGTCATGAAAAAGCCGGAAATCGTTTATATGTATCTGCTTGTACATAGACATCATTCCTATCAAACCAACTGAAAGTTCTTCATACAATTACGTATCGACTCTTCGGTCGGTATCAAATGCTCAGACTTAAATATTATCAGCTCAATACCCTTTCCCTTATTCGCCGCACTATAGTTTAAAGAATAATGCTTCTGCGGATATAACGAATAAAGTTCTTCCAGCTTTGGAACGCTATCATAAGTTATGATCCACGGGCACTTTACTTCTTCCGAAATGATTCTTGCAATAATCGCATGATCTGACGCAGAAAGCGCATTTTTATAGAGTCGTTGTCCATTAATGTAGTACGGAGGATCAAAATAGGCAAAAGATTTTTCGCCATATTGTGGCATCACCACTCGAAGAAAACTCCTGATATCCTTATTAAAAACAGAAATTCTTTTCCTGTGAGCCGCAATATTTTGAACTCGATCAATCAATGACTCCCTATTAAACCGGGCACCTATTTTATATTCCCCCTTTTGTTCATATCCACCAATAGGTCCTGCGCTCAATATTCCAGATCGATTTGTTCTATTCAAATAAAAAGCCGAAAGCCCCAACTCTACAGAATATCGCGCATTTTGCGTCAAATAAATTTGCCTCTGCTTATGCCATTCCTCAACCGTTAACGGTACATCCTGAATAAACTTTACCAATGCTTGAGGCTTTTCTTTCAATGTTCTCCAAAAAGAATAAATTGCCTTATCACTGTCGTTTATGATTACTCGCTCAGCGACACCTTCAAGAAGAAGATCTAAAGCTATTCCTGCACCACCTGCAAAGGGTTCTATATATGTAACTTCTGAAAATAGAAGGTTCTTAACAATCAATTTGACAAGAGGAGCTATTTTAGCTTTTCCACCGGGATAACGTAGTGGCGAATGATTCACTGTATCCACCCCCTATGAGGCTAGACGTTTTTTTGTTAAGCACGTTTTTTTTGCACAAGGGTTTCACTTTTTTTTTCTTTTGCAATTGCAAGATTGCAAGCATAACCTAAAAGGATTTACATTCGCTTCACCCGTCACTGGGGTGGGGCGCGAAATCCGGACTTGTTAAGCCGGTGAGATAGGCGTGAAGCGCTTAAGCGCTAGGCTTGACGGACTTGCTCGTTGCCAAGTCCTCTTCGTATTCAAGCGGCGTCTTCATTGCAATGGAGGAATGAGGACGGACATGATTATAAACATGGATCCAGTGAGCCGCGGCGGTGACTGCTGCTTCGTGGCCGGCAAACCTTTTCCAGCCAATGAGCACCTCGCGCTTTAGCGAGCTCCAGATCGACTCGCCGGGCGCGTTGTCCCAGCAGTTCCCCGACCGGCTCATCGACGGCCGCATGTTCAGCTGAGCCAGGCGGCCCTGAAACTTCTGAGAGCAGTACTGCGAACCTCGATCCGAGTGCACAAGCGTGCCGGCCACGGAAAGTCTCTCCTGCCTGCGTGTCTGCACAGCCATGTCCAGGGCCTTCAAGATGAGCTCCGTTGTCATCTTCGTATCGATCGCCCACCCCAAGATTCTCCGGCTGCCCAGATCCATGAAGGTCGCCAAGTACGAAGTTCCGTTCGGCGTCGGCAGGTATGTAATGTCCGAAACCCAAGCGCGATTGAGCTTTCCAGGGCTGAAGTCGCGGTTGAGTAGGTTGGGATACACCGTCATGTCGTGGTTGCTGTCCGTTGTCTTGTAGGGGCGCTTGCTGTGTCGATATCCGATGAAGCCGTTGGTTCTTAGCAGGCGCCGACCCGGATCCCCCGCTTGCGCAGGAGTTCATGGAACTGACGGTATCCGGGCGTGTAGCCGAGCAGTCCGCGCAGGCGGCGGACGCTTGCAAGCACGGTCTCGTCGCTGAGCATGACTCGCTTGGGAACATGAAGTTTCTTTCGAGGTCGGCCATTCCGGCGGTGCAGCCATTCGTAATACCCGCTGGTGCTGACGCCAAGGATGCGGCACCGTTCAGAGAGTGGCATGCCATAGAGCTCGCGATCCGCGAGGGTCTCACGAATGAAGGCGTACCTCACTTGAGGCCGGTCGTGTTGAGGTACGCCGCGAATTTTTTAGCAGCGCACACTCCTGACGGGAGCGCGCGAGCTCAGCTCGCAGGCGAGAAATTTCAGCCTGCTCGGGCGTGACCTCGCGGGCAGGATCATCAGTGGAGAGTTTGCCGCTGCGAGCATCGCGCAGCCAGGCGTAGAGGGTGTTGCGGTCAATGCCGAGTTCGTCAGCGACATCGCAGGCTCGACGTCCCTCATTTTGAACGAGGTGGACGGCATTGAGCTTCATTTCGTTGGTGTATTTGCGGCGAGGTACAGCCATGAGAAGGACTCCTAACAGGGGGGGGGGGAGATATCGTGACCTATTTCGCCCTCGTTAACAAGTCCGGAAAAAGTACCCTCATCTCATGATGATGCCAGCTCTCCCTGTCGTCTCGCCTCACATCCGATTCCTGTTCGTCAGGCTGACGGTTTGCTATCGGCTTCCTTCATCAGGTCGTTACCTTACTGACTCTGCCGAGTCGTTAGGTCTTCCCCCGACCGGACGACTAGTGGACTTTCACCACATGAACACACGTGCGCTGTTGGGCGCACCAAAGAAAACGCCCCTTGGGAAGAGCCGAAGGGGCGCGTGAAATATTCAGGCTGAAGAAACACCCCCGCTTACGCGGGGAAGACGGGGTGCAGGTGACCTTCCAGACGGGCGAGCAGGAAACACCCCCGCTTACGCAGGGAAGACGAAGCCCGAGATTCTCATCGGCAGGAAAAACACCTGCCTTACAAGGGAAAGCTTACCCGAGAATTTTCACGCCGTTTCTTTTTACAAGACACATTGTTTTGAAATCGACCAATGACTTTCTTTATTGAAAATCCTACTTTTCCCTGCCGCACAACCTATTCAATAAAACAAAATTTGTTGTCTTACTTCCACATGAAACCACCTCAAGCATAAATTTCTGCCGCGATAAGGTCGACGAACGCCGTCACCGAACGGAACGACGAACGCGAGGTCGGGAAAATCATCCTCACGCAAGGCGCGGCGTTCTCCAACAAGTGACAATACCTTCTCTCACGCAAACCTTCGCAAGGCGAAAAAATCTTTCGACCTACTTCTTTTTAGCAAGCTACGCCTCTCGGATGATCGGTTCCCATCCCTTCTACTACCACCGCAACCCTTCCCTTCTTTTCATTTAAGAACAACTCTCAAATGAAAATCAGGAATCATATCGTTATTCCAAGTATGAATAGCGTGTATAGGCCACCAAGAGTGGGTTTCGCGAGAATTTCTCATGACTCATCGTTTTCCCTGATACAGCACTACCTCCTTAGGATTCCTCTCTCCTCCTCTTCGGCCCGACGATCTTTTTCTCCTCCTTTCGAAGACTGGGCAGGAATGGGAAAAACGGAGAAACTCATGGCCTGCGACGAACATGCTTTTCTTTTTTCCTTTCAGAACGGCTGTTCCGTCGACTCTACAACCGGCCATGCCGGACCCCTCTTCCGTCGGTGTCAGCCGCCGGCGGCAACTTTCCCCAAGGAGGATTTTCATGGAGCTCTCCCGCAGAGGATTCCTAAAGCGAGGCTTTCTCTTGGGCGGCGGCGGTCTCGCCTCTTCCCTCTCCGGCGGCGCATTCGCCGCTCCGAAGCAGAAAAAGGTCTACAAACTTGCCAATGTCCAAGAGTCCACCAATATCTGCTGCTACTGCAGCGGGGGCTGCGGCACCATCTGCTCGACTCGTGACGGCGAGCTGATCAATCTCGAGGGAGACCCGGATCACCCGGTCAACCTCGGCGGTCTCTGCCCGAAGGGCGCCGCCATGTGGGGCCTTCGCAACGTGGTGACGAAGGACCGCAAGGCCAAGCTGCATCCGGACCGCGTGCTCTATCCGCTCGTTCGTCGTCCCGGAAAGAAAGAGTGGGAGCGCATTTCCTGGGAAGAAGCTCTGGAAGGCATCGCCCGCCGCGTCAAGACGACGCGCGACGCAAGCTTTGTGGAAAAGGAAGACGGCGTCACCGTCAACCGCTGCGACGGCATCGCGTCGCTCGGCGCCGCGCAGCTCAACAATGAAGAAGGCTGGCTGGTGCAGAAATTCATGCGCACCCTCGGCGTCGTCGCGATCGACAACCAGACGCGCGTGTGCCACAGCTCGACCGTCGCGGGTCTCGCGCCGAGTTTCGGCCGCGGTTCGATGACGTCGCACTGGTGCGACTTCCAGAACGCCGACGTCATCCTGTCGATCGGCTCGAACAACGTTGAAAACCACCCGCTCTCCTCGCGTTGGGTGGAGCGTGCGCAGGAGCGCGGCGCCACCTGGATCGTGGTCGACCCGCGCTTTACGCGTTCGGCCGCTCAGGCCGACATTTACGGACGCATCCGTCCGGGGAGCGACCTTGCTTTCTACGGCGGCCTCATCAACTACATCCTCACGAAGAAGCTCTACCACCGCGACTACGTCGTGGCCTTCACGAACGCCGCCTGCCTCCTTCGCAAGGACTACGAGTTCGATCCGAACACGGGGCTCTTCTCGGGCTGGGATCCGGAAACGAAGACCTATTCCGACGAAACCTGGGGCTACGACGTCGACCACAAAGAAAAGTGGGACACGTCCGAAGGCTCGAGCTTCGCATGGGTCAACGACGAGGGAACGCCCGACTTCACGACGCCCGACCTCAAGGTGATGAAGCGAGACGAAACGCTCGCGGATCCGATGTGCGTCCTCAACGTCATGGCCCGCCACTACGCCCGCTACACGCCCGACGTCGTGGCGGAAGTGACCGGCATGGACAAGGACGTCATGCTGAAGATCTGGGACGTCTACGCGTCGACGGGCCGCCCCGACAAGGCGGGCTCGATCCTCTACGCGCTCGGTCAGACGCAGCACTCCTACGGCAGTCAGAACTGCCGAGCCATGTGCATCGTGCAGCTGCTGCTCGGCAACGTCGGCATCGCCGGGGGCGGCATCAACGCACTTCGCGGTGAACCGAACGTTCAGGGTTCGACCGACGTCGGCGCTTCGTGCCATCAGGCGCCGGGCTATCTTTCCTGGCCCACGGGCAAAAAGCACCCGACGTTGCGCGACTACCTCGAAAAGGAAACCTATGCGGCCGGCTACTATGCCAACAAGCCGAAGTTCTGGGTATCCGCCCTTCGGGAATGGTTCGGCGACAACGCGACCGTCGACAACGACTACTGCTACGACCTGCTCCCGAAGGTCAGTCCGAAGAAGTCCTACGGCGACTACGCGACGATCACGACCTTCAACGACATGCGCGACGACAAGACGAAGGGCTACTTCTGCTGGGGCATGAATCCCGCTCACTCGACGCCCAACGCCAAGCACGCCCGCAAGGCGATGGCCAAGCTCGACTGGCTCGTCGTCGCGGACTGGTTCCTCACCGAAACGGCCACCTTCTGGGAAGCGCCCGACATGAATCCCGAAGAGATCGGCACGGAAGTCTATTTCCTCCCGGCCGCGCTCATCTATGAAAAGACGGGCTCGATCAACAATTCCGGCCGCTGGATTCAGTGGCGCGAGAAGGCGATTGAACCGCCGGGAGAGTGCAAGTCCGACTTTGAGATCATGGAACTCCTTTTCGAGCGCATCCGCGCCCTCTACGAAAAGGAAGGCGGCGCCTGCCCGGATCCGATCCTCAAGGCGCAGATGAGCTACCAGATCGACGGCAAGTACGACGTACGCGCCCTCTGCTGGGCTCTCAACGGCTTCGACGTCAAGACCGGCAAGCTCCTCAAGGGCTACGGCGATCTTAAGGCCGACGGCTCGACCGCCTGCGGCATCTGGATCTTCTCGGGCTACTACAACAACGAGGAAGCCAAGCTCGATCCGATGAAGCAGCCGATGACGCGCCGCTCCAAGGAAGACCCGACGGGGCTCGGCCTCTATCCGGGGTGGTCCTTTGCGTGGCCCGCGAACCGCCGCATTCTCTACAACCGCGCCTCGGCCGACGCCCAAGGGAAGCCCTGGAATCCCAAGCGCGTCCTCGTCGAATGGGACGGCCAGAAGTGGAAGCAGAACGACGTGGGCGACTTTGTGACCGCGCTTCCGCCCGACACGAACGCCTTCTTCATGACGTGGGAGCAGCACGCGCGACTCTTTGCGTACTCGATGGGCGACGGTCCTCTGCCCGAACACTTCGAGCCCTGGGAATCGCCCACGAAGAACGTCTTGAACGGCCGCAACAACGCCCCGATGACGCTCTACACGGACGATCCTTCCGTGCAGCGCGCGAGCGCCGAAGAGTTCCCGTACGCCGTGACGACCTACTCCGTGGTCGAACACTGGCAGTCGGGCACGCAGACGCGCAACATCCCGTGGTTGAACGAAATCATGCCTGCGAACTTCATCGAAATTTCCGAGGAGCTCGCGCGTGAAAAGGGCATCAAGAGCGGCGACTGGGTCCGCGTCTGGAACAAGCGCGGCAGCGTCAAGGTCCAGGCCGTCGTGACGATCCGCATGCAGCCCATGAAGGTGAACGGCAAGCTCACGCACGTCGTCGGCATGCCGCACCACTTCTCCTGGGCCACGAAGCTCGCCACGGGCGACAACGTCAACGACCTCACGCCCAACGTCGGCGACCCGATGTCGTTCATTCCGGAATACAAGGCCTTCCTTGTCAACCTTGAAAAAGCCGCCTGAGGCGAAGGAGAAATGTAAATGGCACAAAAAGAAATCGCCATGCTCTTTGATTCGTCCCGCTGCACGGGCTGCAAGGGATGTCAAGTGGCGTGCAAGCAGTGGAACATGCTGCCCTCGCCCATGGGGCTCAACGAAAACGTTTTTCACGGGTCGTATCAGAATCCGCCGAATCTGAACGGCGACACGCGTCTTGTGATGACCTTCGACGAAAAGCCTTCGGGCGACAAATTCCGACCGGTCAACTGGGCGATCGGCCGACGTTCGTGCTTCCACTGCACGGACGCGGGCTGCGTTCAGGCGTGTTCGTCGGGCGCCCTCTACAAGACCGAACAGGGCGTCGTCGCGTTCGACACGGAAAAGTGCAACGGCTGCACCTTCTGTCAGTCGGCCTGCCCCTTCGACGTGCCGCGCTTCCGTCCGACGGACGGCCGCATCGACAAGTGCACCTTGTGTCTCGACCGTCTCGAGGAAGGCGAGATCCCGGCCTGCGTCAAGACCTGTCAGCCCGAAGCGCTCAAGTTCGGGCCGCGCGAGGAAATGATCGCCCTTGGCAAGCAGCGCGTCGAGTTTCTCAAGAAGAAGGGCTTTGAGAAGGCCGAGCTCTACGGCGAACACGAAATGGGCGGTCTGCACATCCTGCAGGTCTGCAAGTACGGTCACGAAGCCTACGGTCTTCCGACCGATCCGAAGCCCGACACGACGCTCGCCGCGATCCAGGCCATGAAGCCCGTCACGGCCGTCGGCACCGCCGCCGTGGTCGCCGGTCTCGCCGTGAGCTTCCTCGCCGCCGCCGGGTACCGCCGCAAGAAGGTCTCGATTGAAGAGGCCAAGGCCGGATGGACCCCCGAACAGCGCGCCAAGGCCGACCGCGAGGTCGCCGAAGCCCTTCGCCGCGAGTCGGCCGAATAACCGAGGAGGAATTACGACATGACCCGCTACATTCAACGTCATTCGCTGCTCACGCGCGTCACCCACGGCGTGGCCGCCATCGCGTGCATTCTCCTGGCCGTCACGGGACTCTTCGTCTTCGTGCCGAGCCTCGGAGGCGGCATCATGGGAGGCGACTTCACGCATGCCATGCGCATGCTCCACCGCGTCCTGGCGATTCCGTTCGTGCTCGTTCCGCTCTTTGCCATTCTCAAGAGCCCCAAGGGTTTCGTTCACCTCATGCGTGACGACGTCTTCGGGAAGTGGGACAAGGACGACTTCGCCTGGGCGATGAAGTTCCCGCTCTACCTCTTCGCCCCGGGCAAGGTTCACATGCCGCCGCAGCATCACGTGAAGTCGGCGCAGCGTCTCGCCGACGGCGCGCTGATCTTCTTCTGCGTCTTCCTCACCGTCTCCGGGATGATCCTGTGGCTCAACACGGGTCTTCTCCCCGACGGCAGCTGGAAGGTGACCTTCAGCCCCGAGACGCTCCTCGTCGCGCGTCTCGTGCACGACGTCTTCTTCTTCCTCACGGTCTTCGTCGGGATCGCCCACATCTATCTCGGTGCGGGCATCTTCCAGCCGTACCGCGGCACCGCCCGCATCATGTTCGGCGACGGGAAGGTGAGCGAATCCGATGCCGCCTACCACTGGGGGTATTGGGCCAATGAAGAATTGGCGCTCGGCAAGAACGTCACCGTTGAAAAGGATCCCGTGAAGTAAACGGGCTCCAATCGAAGCGGTCCGTCCCGATCGGGCGGACCGCCCGAAGGAAAGCGCCGTGCGCGACGCTTTCCTTCGGTAACCCACCGCAAAAGGAAACACCATGCAGAAACGTACGCTTGAAGCGGCTCTTCAGAACGCCTCCGTCGACGACCCGGTCGTGGCCGACCGCCTCGCCTACTTCGGCCCGGCGCTCCTCAAGGTCTGCGAAGTCGCCCGTCGCCTTCCGACGGCCGAACTGCCCGAGCAGGCGCGCATCGAAGAGGCGCTCATCCGCCCCGACCGCACGCTCCTCGCCGACGGCCCCGTCGCGATCGATCCGGCGGAATTCGAAGAGGTCGTTCGGGAATTCGCCGTCGTGCTCCACGACGCCGCGCACGCCGAAGGGAGTCTCTCGGACGCGATGAAGGCGGTCGACTGGACGCGCTTTACGACGCCCGACCTCGTCGAGGTCGCCCGTACGCGCCCGTCCGACTATTTCGACCGCGTGGAAGAAGCGGCCGAAGGCGACGACCTTCTCTCCTACTACATCCTCCCCGTTCTCGGCTTTGCGCTTCGCGCCCATCTCGACCGATTCGCCGCGCAGGCCTCGGCCGCGATCGATCGTACCGACGACGTGACGGACCACGACCGTCCGCTCGTCTGCCCCGTCTGCGGGAGTCTCCCCGACTTCGCGTCGGTGCATGCGACGCCCAAGAACGGCAACGTCAAGCACCTTCACTGCGGCACCTGCGGCGCGCACTGGAAGTTCGAGCGCATCCGCTGCGCCGCCTGCGGCACGAGCGCCGTCTCGGATCTCTCCTACGTGCACGACGAAGCCGATCCCGCCCGACGCCTTCACGTCTGCAAGGCCTGCGGTGCGGCGACGCCCACGTTCTTCGCTTCGGGCGACGCCGAATCCTTCTCGCCCGAAGTCGAGCGCCTTCGCCTCACGGGGCTGGAAGCCGCCTACGAAGAGAGCCGCGCCCAATAAAGTCAGGCACCGACGAATTTTTGAGGAGTCCTTATGAAGACGACCGTTCCGAACCCTTTCCCCGCCTCCTTCCCTTCTCTCGGCACGGGTCTCCCGTCTCTGTCGGAAGGCTTCCGTACGGTGGAGACGCGCTCGCTCTCGCGTCTTGACCGGGCCGATCAGGACTGCGTGGCCGAAGAAGTGCCCGTGGCGCTCGTCTACAACGGGATTTCGCATGCCGTCATGATGACGACTCCCTTCGACCTTGAAGCCTTTGCTGTGGGCTTCACGCTCGCCGAGGGAATCTGCCGGTCGGTCGACGACATTTTCGACATAGAGATTCGAGACGCCTGTCGGGGGAAGGAAGCCGCGGTCACGATCGCCTCCGAAGCCTTCTGGCGACTCAAGGATCGCCGCCGCGCGATGACGGGCCGCACGGGCTGCGGCCTCTGCGGGACGGAACGGCTCGAATCGGCGATTCGGCCTGCGCCGACCCTTCCCGTGACGCAGACCTTTGATCTCTGCCACTACGAACAGGGACTCGGCTACCTCGAAGACGTTGAGGCGCTCGGGGAATTGACGGGCTGCACGCACGCGGCCGTCTGGGTGAATCCCGACGGTACGCTCGCGGGCGGCGTCGAAGACGTGGGCCGTCACGTGGCGCTCGACAAGCTTCTGGGGCTTCGGGCGCTCAACGGCTGGAAGGACGGCGCTCTTTTCGTGAGTTCGCGCGCCTCCTACGAAATGGTGCAGAAGGCCGCGATGTGCGGCGTCGAAATTCTTTTTGCCGTGTCAGCCCCGACGGCGCTCGCCGTGGATCTTGCCAAACGCTCGGGCCTCACGCTCTCGGCCTTTTGCCGTCCCGGACGCGGGACGGTCTACACCTATCCCGAACGACTCGTGCGAAGCGAAACGCCGCGCTGAGGTCTCAACCTCTCGCAAAAAGCAAAAATCGGGCGGGCGAAGGCAACTTTTCCCGCCCGTCGCTTGCCGTAGAAAAGAAAAGTTCCCTAGAATGGAGTCCATATTCCTGAGCAAATCAATCGGGAATAAGGACTTTTCTTTTTCCGAGAACAAATTCGAAGGTGACCCTCATGGCCTCCGCATCCAACCCCGCCGGCTCCAACGCGACGCTGCGCATTCTGCTCTTCTATGCCGCGGCGATCGCGCTCGGCGTACTGAACGGCTTCTACGGAACCGACCTCACCATCCGGGCGGGCGACTTCCTCTCGTCCGTCTTCATCCGACTCTTCAAGTTCATCAGCATCCCCATCATCGCGGTGTCGCTCATCTCGACGCTTGCGCAATTGGGCGAAAGCCGCGAATCGGGCCAGATCTTCCGCCGCACGATCTTCTACACGCTCTTTACGACGATCATCGCCGCGACCGTCGCGGCCGCGCTCTTCCTTCTCTACGCGCCCGCCAACGTGTCGCTTCCGACGGAGGCGGGAAACGTCCCCAAGGTGGTCGAGCACTCCTACTTTGAGTATGTGCAGTCGGTAATTCCCGACAACTTCCTCTCGCCCTTCCTGTCGGCCAACGTGATTTCTGTCCTTCTGGTCTCGGGTGCCATCGGTCTCGCTCTCTCGCATCTTGAAAAGGATTCGCGCCCGAAGGAAGTTCTCACGGCCTTCTTCACGGGGGCGCAGCAGATCCTCTTCATCCTCGTTTCCTGGCTCATCAAAATCCTTCCCCTCGGGATCTTCGGCTTCGTCACGGTGCTCTGCCGCGACCTGCAGGCGGGCGTTTCCCTGGGCGGTCTCGGGACCTACTTCGCGGCGATCATCACGGCGAACCTCCTGCAGATCTTCGTGATCCTGCCGGCGATCCTCCTCGTGAAGGGGATCTCCCCCGTGAAGACCTTCCGCGCGATGCTGCCGGCCTTGACCGTCGCCTTCTTCTCGAAGTCTTCCGCCGGAACGCTTCCCGTCACGATGCGCTGTGCCGAAGAGAACATGCGCGTTCGCAAGAGCGTCTCGGGCTTCGTCCTTCCGATCTGCACGACGATCAACATGAACGCCTGCGCCGCCTTCATCCTCATCACCTGCGTCTATCTCATGCAGAACGCCGGCGCCGAAATCACGATCGGCACGCTTGCGAGCTGGATTCTCATCGCGACCGTCGCCGCCGTCGGGAACGCGGGCGTTCCGATGGGCTGCTTCTTCCTTGCGGCGAGCCTCTTGGCGAGCATGAACGTCCCGATTCTTCTCATGGGCGTCATTCTCCCCTTCTACGCGGTGCTCGACATGCTGGAAACGGCCGAAAACGTCTGGTCGGACAGCTGCGTGGCCAAGATGGTCGACAAGGACCTCTACGGCGAACCCGGCGAAGAGTAATCGCCCGACAGCTTTCGCATCCCCAACGAGTCCCTTCACCTCTTCCGAGGCGGAGGGACTTTTTTGCGCCCTTGTCACGCCTAGCGACCTTCCCCGACAAAATCCTTCGTACGTGCGACAGGTGGACCTCTCGACGCAGTCGAAACGATCTCCACCAGATAACCCTACCGACGAAAGAGTTACCGACGAAAGCGGATAGTTGATAAACGTTCGTTATCCGTTGGGGCTCTTTCGATATCAAGAGAAGGATCTTCCATTTGGCGGAAAACTCCGGACGCACACCCGGTCGGAGTCGTAGCGGTCTCCAAGATCCAACCCAACCACGGATGATGCTGCCGAGGAAAACGTTACCGACAAAAGCGGATAGTTGGTCAACGCTTGTTATCCATTGCGGCCCTTGCGATATCGAGAGAAAAATCTTCCATTTGGCGGAAAACTCCCGACGCACAAACCCGGTCGGAGTCGCAACGGTCTCCAAGAGACGCCCCCAACCGCGGCTTATGCTGCCGAGGGAAGTGTTACCGACAAAAGCGGATAGTTGGGCAACGCTTATTATTCATTGGGGCTCTTGCGATATCGAGAGAAAGATCTTCCATTTGGCCGAAAACTCCGGACGCACAACCCTCGGTCGGAATCGCAAGGGCCTGCGCAGATGCAACCACCGAGGACAAAGTTACCGACGAAAGCCGATAGTTGTTCGATCCTCGTTATCCATTGACGCTCTACCGACAACGAGAGAAAAACCTTCTGATCGGCCGAAAACTTCGGCACGAAAAATCCCCGGTCGGAGGCGTGTCCGGCCGGGGAAATCGTTACGGCTTCCGTCGCGGGGACGGGATGTGCGGGCGATCAGCTTCCCGCGAGCGCTTCGAGGGGCGCGGCGGTGTCAAGCGGCGCCGTACGTTCGGCGCGCTCGGCGCGGCTTTTGCGAACGCGCTGCGTCAGGTGATAGACGACGAAGCAGAGCACCGTAAACGGAATGCCGCAGTAAAGCGCGATGCGCTGATCCGGATCGAAGCCCATGCCGACCATGACGGCGATGCAGAGGATCGCCCCCATGACGGGCACGAAGGGGAACCAGGGGCTCTTGTACTTGAGCTCAGCGAGATCATGCCCTTCGGCAAGGAACTGCTTGCGGAAGCGGTAGTGCGCAATCGAAATGCTCAGCCACACGGCGACCGTCGAGAAGCCCACGATCGAGGTGAGGATCACGAAGACCGTGTCGGCCGCCATGACGCTCGAACCGAGAGCGAGGAGCCCGCCGATCATGCTGAAGGCGAGCGCGTTCACGGGAACGCCGCGCTTGTTGAGCTTGGCGAGGCTCTTGGGCATCATGCCGTCCTTCCCGAGCGCCCAGACCATGCGGCCCGAGGCGTAGAGGCCCGTGTTGGCCGAGGAGAGGATCGCCGTGATGATGACGAAGTTGAAGACGTCCGCCGCGTACGGAATGCCGAGGTTCTCAAAGACCGTGATGAAGGGGCTCTTCGAGACCGTCACCTCTTCGGGCGCGACGAGCGTCGCGACGATGAGGACCGTCCCCACGAAGAAGACGACGAGGCGCAGAAGCGAGGCGCGAACGGCGATCGGAATCACGCGTTCGGGCGCGTCCGTTTCGCCCGCGGCGACGCCGATGAGCTCGGTCCCCGAATAGGCAAAGCACACCGTCACCATCGTGAAGAGCAAGGGCGCAAAGCCGTTGGGGAGAAGGTCGCCGTCCCCCATGAGGTGCGTGAGGCCGGGAGAGCCCGATTCGCCGAACGGAATCACGTCGAAGAAGGCGCAGGCGCCGAGCACGATGAAGATCTGAATCGTCACGACCTTCACGATCGAGAGCGCGAATTCGCTCTCCGCGAAGAACTTCGTGTCGATGACGTTCAGAAGGTAGATGACCGTGCCGAAGACGACGCACCACACCCATACCGGCACCTGCGGGAACCAGTACTGCATGGCAAAGCCCACGGCCGTGAAGGCCGTGCCGAGCGTGACCGTCCAGTTGAGCCAGTAGAGCCACGCCACCGAAAAGCCCGCGGCGGGAGAGATGTACTTGCTCGCGTAGAGATGGAAGGAACCGGGTTCTGGATGCGCCACGGAGAGCTCTCCGAGGCTCAGCATAATCAGGTACACCATGAAGGCGCCGATCAGATACGCGACGATCGTGCCGAAGGCACCCACGTTCGCGATGACGTGACCCGTTCCGAAAAAGAGTCCGCTGCCGATTACGCCGCCGAGACTCAACATGATCAAGTGGCGCAACCGCATCGAGCGCTGAAATTGGGACTCGTTGTTCGCCGTAACATTTTGGGAATTCATTGACTTCGCCTTTCCCAAAAGTGCTGCGTTTGCGTTCTAGCGCCGAGGGTACAGGCTGTTTACCCAAGGACTCAGGATCTTGTCTTCGACGAGTGATCTCGCTTCGAAGCTAGTCCGACAATCGCAGCTTGTTTGTGAAAGACGGCCGTCGTCCAAACGGTCCGCCTTGCGTTTTTTGTCGTAGCGGTTGTCTCCGCTCGTACGGTGGTCAAGGGACGCGTCCGCCCTTCGACACGCGAATCATAGGGTGAAAAATTTGTGAGGGCAAGCCGAAACGGGCAAAAATTCGCCTCTGGTGCAAAATTTTTCCCGCGCCCTGCAGCAGTTAAGCCCGCATTCTCTTGCGGCACAATCGATCATCAGAATTATTCCGACGAAAATTTTCGTGTCCTTTTCCCCACTTTCAGAAGGAAAACCCCGGCCGAATCGCTTCGGTCGGGGTTGCAATCGACATCAGTCGCGGCGGTTTCTCGCCTTGGGGGCGCGCAGGCGCTCGGGAACCCGGTAGAGGTCCGATCGCTTGGGCTCGAAGGTGGGCTTTGCCCCGCTCTCGAGCTTGGGCGAGGGATAGAGGTCCACGATCGAGAGATCGCCCTTGGCGTTCGGTCCCCCTTCGTAGCGAAAGAGGACCTCGTTGGGGCGGATCATGTAGAGGTGGCGCCTTGCCTGCTCCTCGATCGCCTCCTCGCGGTTTTCGAGCGAAAACACTTCGGCGGCGAGCTCTTCGTTGCGAAGACGAAGCGACTCGTTCACCCGGTTTTGCTCGGCGAGCGCCGTCTCGAGCATCGCAAGCCGCGCGTGGCTGCCCTCCTCACCGAAGAGCTGCCAGGAGACGATCGCGAGGCCCGAGGCGAAAAACGCGAGAAAGAACCAGGAGCGCATGCCCTATCAGCGACGGATCGAATAGAAGGCGTCGAGGCCCGGGTAGACCGCCACTTCGGCGAGGTGTTCCTCGATGCGAAGGAGCTGGTTGTACTTGGCCATGCGGTCCGAGCGGCTCATCGAACCCGTCTTGATCTGACCGGCGTTGAGGCCGACGGCGATGTCGGCGATCGTGCTGTCTTCGGTTTCGCCCGAGCGGTGCGAAATGACGGCGGTGTAGCCCGCGCGCTTGGCCATTTCGATGGCTTCGAAGGTTTCCGTGAGGGTGCCGATCTGGTTGACCTTGATGAGAATCGAGTTCGCGACGCCCTTTTCAATGCCTTCCTTGAGGATCGCGGGGTTCGTGACGAAGAGGTCGTCGCCGACGAGCTGCACGCGTTCGCCGAGCGCCTTCGTGAGCTTGGCCCAGCCTTCCCAGTCGCCTTCGGCCATGCCGTCTTCGATCGAGATGATCGGGTACTTGTCGCACCAGCCCTTGAGGACGTCGATCCATTCTTCGGCGGTGAGCGAAGCGCCCGAGGACTTCTTCATGACGTAGCGGCCTTCTTCGAAGAATTCGGAGGAGGCGCAGTCGAGACCGATCGCGATGTCCTTGCCCGGTTCATAGCCCGCGGCGCGGATGGCTTCGAGAATGAGTTCGATCGCTTCTTCGTGGCTTTCGCACTTCGGAGCGAAGCCGCCTTCGTCGCCCACGGCCGTCGACATGCCGCGGCCGTTGATGATCTTCTTCAGAGCGTGGAAGGTTTCGGCCCCGTAGCGGAGAGCTTCGCGGAAGGTCGGAGCGCCCACGGGAATGATCATGAATTCCTGCAGGTCGAGGTTGTTGTTCGCGTGCGCGCCGCCGTTGATAACGTTCATCATCGGGACGGGCATCTGAAGGGCGCCCATGCCGCCGAAGTAGCGGTAGAGCGGCATCCCGGCCTCTTCGGCGGAGGCGCGGGCCACGGCCATGGAGACGGCGAGGATGGCGTTGGCGCCGAGACGGCCCTTGTTGTCCGTCCCGTCGAGGTTGATCATCGTGCGGTCGATGTAGGCCTGATCGGTCGATTCGAGACCGAGGAGCGCATCGGCGATTTCGCCCGAAACGTTGGCGACGGCGTTCAGCACGCCCTTGCCGCAGTAGCGCTTCGGATCCTTGTCGCGCAGTTCGATCGCTTCGCGAACGCCCGTCGAGGCGCCCGAGGGAACGGCGGCGCGGCCGACGGCGCCCGATTCGAGCCAGACTTCGGCTTCAACGGTGGGATTGCCGCGGCTGTCGAGCACTTCACGGCCGATGATGTCAATAATCGCACTCATGATGTTTCCTGTTGAGACTGAGAGGAAAAAGGTTCAAGCCGCACGTCAGCGCGCGGCGTCGCAAATGGTGTTTTCGAGGAAAGGACGGGCCTTGACGACGCGGTCGATTTCCACGAGCGTCGAAAGGAGCGTCTTCATTTCGGAGAGCGGCACGAGGTTGGGGCCGTCCGACTTCGCGGTCGAGGGGGTCGGATGCGTTTCCATGAAGAAGCCCGCCACGCCCACGGCCGCCGCCGCACGGGCGAGGACCGGAACGAACTGGCGCTGACCGCCCGAAGAGACGCCGTTCCCGCCGGGGAGCTGCACGGCGTGGGTCGCGTCCATCACGACGGGGACGTTCGCCTCGCGCATGATGGCGAGGCTACGCATGTCGGCGACGAGATTGCCGTAGCCGAAGCTCGCCCCGCGTTCGCAGGCCATGAAGCGGTCTTCGGAGAGACCGGCTTCGCGCGCCGCGGCGCGGGCCTTTTCGATGACGTTCTTCATGTCGCCCGGAGCGAGGAACTGTCCCTTCTTGATGTTGACGGGACGGCCCGAGACGGCGCAGGCGCGGATGAAGTCCGTCTGACGGCAAAGGAAGGCGGGCGTCTGCAGGACGTCGACCGACTTGGCGACGACGGGGACTTCTTCGGCCGTGTGCACGTCCGTGAGGACGGGGACGCCGATCTTTTCACGGACGCTCTCGAGGATGCGCAGGCCCTCTTCCATGCCGGGGCCGCGGAAGGACGCGCCCGACGTGCGGTTGGCCTTGTCGTAGCTCGCCTTGAAGATGTAGGGAATGCCGAGTTCGTCGGTCACTTCCTTGAGGGTGCCCGCGATGTCGAGGGCCATTTGCTCGCCTTCGAGCACGCAGGGGCCGGCGATCAAAAAGAAGGGGCGGTCGAGACCGACTTCAAATCCGCAGAGTTGCACGATGGGTCATCCTTCCAAAAAAAATTTCGATACCGAATTGTAGGAAAACCGCCCGCAGAAAGCTTCTGCAGGCGGCCTCGGGTTCGCAACGAAAAATTACGCCTTCTTATTGGCTTCGGCGTGCGCAATCGCGGCCTCGATGTAGGCCTTGAAGAGCGGATGACCGAAACGCGGATTCGACGTGAATTCCGGATGGAACTGCACGGCGAAGAAGAAAGGATGACCCGGGAGTTCCATCATTTCGGGCAGGTTTTCCGACGGGGTGCGCGCCGAGAAGACGAGACCCTTGTCTTCGAACTGCTGCACGTAGGCGTTGTTCACTTCGTAGCGGTGACGATGGCGTTCGGCCACGACGTCGCCGTAGATCTTGTGAGCGAGGGTGCCGGGCTTGACGGGGACTTCCTGACGGCCCAGACGCATCGTGCCGCCGAGATCGGACGATTCGTCGCGCTTCTGCACGGAGCCCGTGCGGTCCTTCCACTCGGTGATGAGGGCGACCACGGGGTGCGCGGTGTCGGGCTCGAGTTCGGTCGAGTTGGCGCCGCCCAAGCCGCAGACGTGGCGGGCGAATTCGATCACGGCCATCTGCATGCCGAGACAAATCCCGAGGAACGGAATGTTGTTCATGCGGGCGTATTCGATCGCCTTGATCATGCCTTCGGTGCCGCGCTTGCCGAAACCGCCCGGAACCAGGATGGCGTCGAGGCCTTCGAGGACGCCGGTGCCCTTTTCTTCGATTTCGCTCGCGTCGATGAACTTCGTGACGACCTTCGTTTCGGTGTGGATGCCGGCGTGCGTGAGCGCTTCGTTGAGGGACTTGTAGCTGTCGGCGTAGTCGACGTACTTGCCGACCATGCCCACCGTCACCTGGCGCTTCGGGTGCTTGAGGCGATAGACGATGTTTTCCCAGGCCGAGAGGTCGGCGGGCTTCGTTTCAAGACCGAGCTTGCGGCAGACGATGTCGTCGAGGCCCTGGGCGTGGAGCATGAGGGGCACTTCGTAGATCGTCGAAGCGTCGGCGACGCTGATGACGCAGTCCATCGGAACGTTCGAGAAGAGCGAGATCTTCGCGCGTTCGCCTTCGGGAATCATGCGTTCGGCGCGGCAGAGAAGAAGGTCGGGATAGACGCCTTCTTCACGGAGCTTCTGCACGGAGTGCTGCGTGGGCTTCGTCTTCAATTCGCCCGCCGAGGGAATCCACGGGCAGAGCGTGAGGTGAATGAAGCACGCGTTGTTGCGGCCCACGCGGAAGGACATCTGACGGACGGCTTCGACGAAGGGGAGCGATTCGATGTCGCCCACCGTGCCGCCGATTTCCACGACCGCGACGTCGGGATCGCCCGCCGCCTTGGCGCCGCGGACGATGTATTCCTGGATTTCATTGGTGATGTGCGGAATCACCTGCACGGTCTTGCCGAGGTATTCGCCGCGGCGTTCCTTGCGCAGGACGCTTTCGTAGATCTGCCCCGAAGTGAAGTTGTTCGTCTTGTGCATCTTCGAGGAGATGAAGCGTTCGTAGTGACCAAGGTCCAGGTCGGTCTCGGCGCCGTCTTCCGTCACGAACACTTCGCCGTGCTGGAAGGGCGACATCGTGCCCGGGTCCACGTTGATGTACGGGTCGAGCTTGATCATCGTGACCGACAGGCCGCGGGACTCGAGAATGGCCGCCAAAGAAGCGGCGGCGATGCCTTTACCGAGAGAGGAGACAACGCCGCCGGTGACAAATACATACTTGGTCATGAGAAGCCTCGTAATGCAGGAACAGCTTGAAAACAGGGGGATTATACGAGCAAAGCCCTTCGGAGCAAAGTCCTTCGGGGCGCTCGGAAATCCGTTCGTCGGGCCGAAGCGCCGGAGCGCCTTGAAGGCGCCGCGCCTTCGTCCCGTGGAAAAGGTACAAAACGAAAAAGCCCGGAACGCAATAAATGCGGACCGGGCCGTTTGGTCGGGATGTCATTCTATCAGGGTTTGCGCCGAAGAAAAGCGGGAACCCGTAGAATTTTTTCAGATCTTTCCCGAGAGATCGAGTTCCGGCGCAGGAGCCTCGCGGAGGTCGCCCGAGAAGTCCTCTTTGCAGAGTCCCTGCGCGCAGATGGCGCAGGCCGCGTCGTTTCCGGAAAAGATCCATTCGGGCTGCACCGTCACGTGATCGATCCCGAATTCGCGCGAGAGTCCCGTGCGCAGCGCGTCGAGAATCTTGGGCCAGCACTCGGGCGATTCGATCGCGACGTGACACTGAATGGCCCCGTGTCCGGGACTCATCGTCCAGACGTGCAGGTCGTGCACGCGCACGACGCCCGGAATCGTTTCGACGAAGCGCCCCACGGCCTCGTAGTCGACGCCCTCGGGCACGCTGTCCAGGAGCACCCGCACGGAATCGCGCAGGATTTCGTAGGTGGCGTGCAGGAGGAGACAGCCGACGATCATCGAGAGGATCGGGTCGACGATCGAGGGGCCGCCCAAGGCGATGATGAGGCCCGCCGCGATGGCGGCGACCGACCCGAGGAGGTCCCCCATGACGTGAAGGAGCGCCGCGCGGGTGTTGACGTTCTTCTTGTCGCGCGAAAGCGACCAGGCGACGCCGACGTTGACGAGAAGGCCCGTAAAGGCGATCCCCATCACGGACCAGCCGCCCACGGCCTCGGGTTCGGCGATACGGCCCGCGGCCTCGTAAAAGAGCCAGCCCACGACGACGAGCATCACGAGTCCGTTGATGAAGGCGGCGAGCACCTCGACGCGGCCGTGTCCGAAGGAGTGGTTGTCGTCCGCCCCGTGGCGCGCCACCATGTTCGCGAGAAGCGCGAAAAGGAGACTCGCCGAGTCCGTCACCATGTGCCCGGCGTCGCCGATCAGCGCGAGCGAATTGGCCCAGAGGCCGCCCACGAGTTCCAGAAAGGAGAACCCGAGCGTGAGCGCCACGGCGAAACCGAGGACGCTCGTCTTCACCTTGTCGGCGACGTGAACGTAGGCGCTGTCGCCCTTTCCGTGACTCGCGAAGCGGTCGTGCTCATGAGGGGCGGGAGTGGTGGTTTCTGCCATGACGATGCGGGGAGGAAAAGAAAATTTCGAACCCTACATTTTACGGACACGGAGGCGAAAAAACAAATAAAAAGAGGGACCGCAACACTTGCGAATCCCTCTCATTTCTAAGCGTAAAAAAGAACGCTTCTTACTTCGAAAGCATCGGCGCCACGCCGTCGGCCGTGCCGATGAGGCCCGCCTTCGAGTAGATGCCGAGCTTCTGGCGCGTGTCGGTGATGTCGAGGTTGCGCATCGTCAGCTGACCGATGCGGTCGACGGCCGTGAACATCGAATCGCCCTTTTCCATCGTGAGGCGCGACGGTTCGTAGGTGAGGTTGGGCGAAACCGTATTGAGAATCGTGTAGTCGTTGCCGCGGCGCAGTTCGATCGTGACTTCGCCCGTGATGGCGCGCGCGACCCAGCGCTGGGCGCTTTCGCGAAGCATGATCGCCTGGCTGTCGAACCAACGGCCCTGATAGAGGAGACGGCCGAGCTTGATGCCGTTGATGCGGTACTGCTCGATCGTGTCTTCGTTGTGGATGCCCGTGACGAGACGTTCGTAGGCGAAGAAGAGAAGCGCCATGCCCGGGGCTTCGTAGACGCCGCGGCTCTTGGCTTCGATGATGCGGTTTTCGATCTGGTCGGTCATGCCGAGGCCGTGACGACCGCCGATGCGGTTGGCTTCCTCCATGAGGGCGACGGGGTCGCCGAAGGTCTTGCCGTTCAGGGCGACGGGAACGCCTTCCTTGAATTCGACCTTGACGACTTCGGGCTTGACTTCAACGGAATCGAGCCAGTGGGCGACGCCCATGATCGGTTCGACGATCTTCATGCTCGTGGAGAGCTCTTCGAGGTCCTTCGCTTCGTGCGTGGCGCCCAGCATGTTGGAGTCGGTCGAATAGGCCTTTTCCGCCTTCATGCGGTATTCGAAGCCTTCGGCCTGCAGGAAGGCCGACATTTCGGCGCGGCCGCCGAGTTCGGTGATGAACTGCACGTCGAGCCAGGGCTTGTAGATGCGAAGGTTCGGGTTCGCCAGGAGGCCGTAGCGGTAGAAGCGTTCGATGTCGTTGCCCTTGTAGGTCGAGCCGTCACCCCAGATGTGGACGCCGTCTTCGCGCATGGCTGCGACGAGCATCGTGCCCGTCACGGCGCGGCCGAGCGGCGTCGTGTTGAAGTAGAGCGAACCCGCGGTCGAAATGTGGAAGGCGCCCGCCTGAATGGCGGCGAAGCCTTCATGGACGAGCTGCGAGCGGCAGTCGACGAGGCGGGCCTTGACGGCGCCGTATTCCATCGCGCGGCGCGGAATGGCCTCGTAGTCCGTTTCGTCGGGCTGGCCGAGGTTGGCCGTGTAGGCATAGGGGAGCGCGCCCTTGTTCTTCATCCAGCGAAGCGCGGCGCTCGTATCCAAACCGCCGGAGAAGGCGATGCCGACCTTTTCGCCAACCGGAACACTCTGCAAAATCGTCTGAGACATAGGTGACTTCTTCCGTAAAAGTGAGGGACCCGAATGAGGGAGTTGTTAGAGAGGATTATCCCCAAGGCGTCGCCCCGCTTTCGGGGCCGCCGGCGCTTTTTCGATCTTCCCCCGACAAACGCAACCCCTCTCCTATGAATCCCCTAGAGAGCTTCCCGCACTTGCCAACCAATCCCCGCAATTGTCGACATTTGGGCCGTTCCTCGGCGCCCTTTCGAAACAGGGATCCCCCGCCCCGCCCTGCTTTCGGACAAAAAGCTTCTTGATCGCCCGTAAAAATCCCTAGAGAAATTGCTTAGGTCCCCCGCTATAGTGTTCCTGCTCGCGGACGCAACCTCCGCGATCCTGTCACATTTCGGGCCTTCGGGCCCTTTTCGAGGAGAAATGACCATGAAGATTTCCAAGACGCTCGTCGCCGCCGCCGTCACCGCCATCTCGGGCGTGGCCTGCGCCGCTTCGCTTCCGAACGTCGCCGTGCTCGCCACGGGCGGTACGATCGCCGGCGCCGGCACGTCCGCCACGGGTTCGGCCTACACGGCCGGCAAGGTCTCGGTGAATCACCTCGTCGCCGCCGTGCCGCAGCTCGCCGAAATCGCGAACGTCACGCCCGTTCAGGTCGCCCAGATCGGTTCGCAGGACATGTCCGACGAAGTCTGGCTCACGCTCGCCAAGACGATCAACCAGGACTGCGGCAAGTATGACGGCTTCGTCATCACGCACGGCACCGACACGATGGAAGAAACGGCCTACTTCCTGCAGCTCACGAAGAAGTGCTCGAAGCCGGTCGTCATGGTGGGCGCCATGCTTCCCTCGACGGGTCTCTCCGCCGACGGTCCGCGCAACCTCTACAACGCCGTTCTGACGGCCGCCACGAAGGAATCGGCCGACTTCGGCGTCGTCGTCGCGATGAACAACACCATCGTCGGCGCCCGCGACGTCATCAAGACCAACACGGTGCAGCCCGAAACCTTCCAGGGCGGCAACTACGGCCGTCTCGGCACGATCTTCAACGGCAAGGTCCGCTATGAAGTGAAGCCCCTGCGCGTCGACCACAAGACGCCCTTTGACGTGACGAACCTCAAGAGCCTCCCGAAGGTCGGCATCGTCTACAACCACGCGGGCGTTGAAGGCGTTCAGGCCGAAGCGCTCGTCAAGGCCGGCTACAAGGGCATCGTGAGCGCCGGTGTGGGCAACGGCAACATCCACAAGTCCATCTTCCCGATCCTTGAAAAGGCCGCGAAGGACGGCATCGCCGTGGTTCGTTCGAGCCGCGTCCCGACGGGCGCGACGACGAAGGACGCCGAAATCGACGACAAGAAGTACGGCTGGGTGTCGTCAGGCGACCTCAACCCGCAGAAGGCCCGCGTCCTCCTGCAGCTCGCCCTCACGAAGACGACCGACTGGAAGGAAATTCAGAAGTACTTCGATCAGTTCTGATCGTCCTCTGCCGTCGGGGAGCGCAGGCTCCCCGATCCGAGGTTTCCTCCTTGACTATCTTTCGGACCCCGACGGCCCCTCGGCCCTCGGGGTCTTCTTTTGCGGGCGAAAAGGCCCGCCCCTCATCTCTTCAACGCAACGCCCGTCAGTCGTTCTTCCCGACGTGGGATTTCGCAGCGGTCTCGTCCGAAGGCGCTTCCGAGGACTTTTCAATCTTCTCGGATTTCTCGTCCTTGTCCGGCAGACTCTTCTCTTCGCTCTCCTCGGCTTCGGGCTCCTCCCAATAGGGGAGCGTGAGCGTGAAGGCGGCCCCGCCGAAGCGCGAAGGCATTGCAAAGATTTCCGCATCGTGCGCGCGCGCGATAGTCCGGCACACCGAGAGCCCCAGACCGATCCCCGCACCCGAGGCGGCCTGCCCGCGGCGGAAGGGGTCGAAGAGGCGCTGGGGATTCCCTTCGGGAAGGCCCGGCCCGTTGTCGGACACCGTCACGGCGACGCGGTCGCCGCGAAGCTTCGCGCCGAGAATGATGCGCGAGCCCTCGGGACAGTACTTCACGGCGTTGTCGAGAAGATTCACGATCACGCGGCGAAGGAGCTCTTCGTCGCCGTCCAACATCGGAAGGTTCTCTTCGAGATTCCACTCGATCTTGTAGCCTTCGAGTTCGGCCCCCATTTCCGCGATCGCCGACTCGAAGAGCGCGCGAACGCCCACGGGGGCGCGGTGGAGCTCGAAGTCGGAAGACTGAAGCTTCGCCATGTCCTGCAGATTGATGGCGAGGTGCTCCATGCGGCTCGCGCCGTCAAAGAGCTTCTCGGCGTCGGCCACAAGGTCCGCGGGCGCGCCCGAACGTTCGACCTTTTCCAAAAAGCCTTCGCTCGCCTTCTTGAGAAGCGTGATCGGCGTGCGAAGGTCGTTCGAGAGCGACTGAATGAGACCGTGGCGCAGACGTTCGGACTCCATCGAGACGAGCGTCTGGCGGGCTTCCGAAGCAAAGCCGATGCGAAGAAGCGCCTGAGCGCCGAGGCCCGCCAAGGTGCCGATCAGACGCCGCTGCGTCAAATCGAGCGACTCGCCTTCGCGGGGCGCGAGAACGAGGACCGCGAGGACCTTGCCGCCCGCCATCATCGGGAGGTACCAGTAGGGAGAGGACGCAAGCGTGTGCGTGCCCGCCCCCGCCGGCTGCCGATGGTCGAAGCACCAGCGCACGATCCCCGGGTCGACGTTTTTGAGGACCATCTCCAAGCGCTCGAGCCGCAGCGTTTCGTCGTCCTCCTCGGTTTCGGGGACCCAGAATTCGGCTTCGACTTCGAGGTGATGACGAAGCGTGCCCGAGATCACCTTGTAGGCGTCCTCTTCGACCAAGACCTGCGAGAGTTCGCGCGAAGCGTCAAAGAGCATGCGCGTCTGATGTTCGCGCTCGTTGGCGGCCTTGGCCATGTCTTCGCGGTGTGCGACCAACTGTCCCGCGACGAGCCCCACGACGAGCATCACCGCAAAGGTCACGACGTACTGCGCGTCCGTCACGGCAAAGGACCAGCGGGGCTCGATCGCCGTCAAGTTGAAGATGAGGACCGAGAAGACCGCGGCGAGGGCCGCGGAGACGCTCCCGAAGCGCACCCCGCAAAAGAGCACGCAGAGAAGGTAGACCATCGCCTGGTTCGTGGGCTCCATCACGTCCCAGAAGGGCGTGAGCACCAGAGCGCCCGCGAGAACGGTGAGCATCGCCTGCCAGACGCCGGGACGTCCGAAGTCGAACTCGGAGAGCCAGCGCTTCCAGCCCGAGCGGGACTTCTTCCCTTCCTCCGTGTCGGCGAGAACGAGGACGTTCAATTCGGGGGCCGCGCGTCGAAGGTCCCGGCGCCGCTGATTGACCGCGCGCTCGCTCGTGCCGACGATCGCGACGAGCGAGAGATTGTGCTCGCGCGCATAGCGCGCGACCGTCTCGCCGTATCGCCCGGCGAGCACGTCGCTTCGGCCGCCCAATTCCTCGACGTAGTCGAAGAACTTCGTCACCGCCTCGCTGTCGGAGCGCTCGTTTCCCATGCCGTCCATCCAGACGACGTGCCAGGGAGAGGAAAGCGCTCGCGCCATGCGGGCGACCTCTCGCACCGACTCTTCCGAGACGGACTCAAGGACGAGCAGGAGACCGTAGTGGGTGTCTTCGACACTGCTTCGCGTCGAGCGCAGGCGCTCGGAGCGGATCTGCGTCTCCATGCGGCTCGCCATGGCGCGCAGCGCCAATTCGCGAAGCGCAATGAGGTTGCTCTTTTTGAAGTAGGCGTCCTTGGCGCGCTCGACCACCTTCGGGAGATAAATCTTCCCCGCGGCGAGACGCGCGAGGAGGTCGTCGGGCGGGAGGTCGATCAGCCGCACTTCGGAAGCGCGGTCGAACATGCGGTCTGGGACCGTTTCCGTGACGCTCACGCCCGTCACGCGCGCGACGACGCCGTTTAGGCTTTCGAGGTGCTGAATGTTGAGGGCCGTCCAGACGTCGATCCCCATGTCGAGAATCTCTTCAATGTCCTGCCAGCGCTTCGCGTGGCGAGACCCCGGAGGATTGCTGTGGGGCATTTCGTCGATCACGACGACCGACGGGTGCCGACGCAGAATTTCGTCGATGTCGAGCGTTTCAACAGAAATCCCGTTGTATTCGATGCGTTTTCTCGGGAGAATCTCCAAGCCCCGCGTGAGGGCCTCCGTGTCCTTGCGCTTGTGCGTGTCGACCCAGCCTATGAGCACGTCGAGCCCGGCGTTTTTTCTCTGGTGCGCCTCGGCGAGCATCGCATAGGTCTTTCCCACCCCGGGCGCCATGCCGAGAAAGATGCGCAGTTTGCCGAGCGTTTTTTCCCGCGTCTGCGCGAGCATCGCCTCCGGATCGGGGCGCAGGTCTTCCTGGGTCATGACGGCGTCTCCTGTCGGTTATGCGTTTCGGGTTTGCTGAGGGTCTTCCCCTCCTTCTTCATTTCGGCGAGGACCGCGGCGTTGAGATCGGCGACGTTGACGAGCCGCTCAAAGCCGAAGCGGATCATCTCGCGCCGCATCACGCCGTGGACTATGGCGTCGAGCCGCTTGGGGGAGAGCCCCGTCTGGCGGGCGACGTAGGGAATCTGATAGATGGCCGCGCGCATGGGAAGATCGGGGTCCTGCCCCGAGGCCGACGCCGTGACGAGCGCGACGGGGACGGGCTCGTTTCCGCCCACCCGTTCGCGCCAGAGCGCCGCGCGCTTTTGCACGTCCTCTGCAAAGGCGGGGTTCGTGAGCGCGAGGTTCGACCCCGTCGAAGTGCCTTTTCGCGCTTCGGGCGCGGGACGTCCTTCAAAGAGCCCCGTATCGCGCCAGTCATAGCCGACGTTCGTATTTTCCGCGGCGAGTTCGGGCGTTGCGAAGTCGTCGGCGCTTCTGGCGCCCGGCAGCACCGTCGCCAAACCCGTTACGAGGGCCGGATAGAGTACGCCGCAGACGAGAACGGCAAAGAGAAGCGCGCCCAGAGCCCGAAGAAGACGAATGAGAAAATCCACGGCGCCTCCCTCAGAAAAAGCCCGTCAGGCGGAGAAGTTGATCGATGAGCGCGATCCCGACGATGGGCGCGGCGATGCCGCTCAGTCCCCAGACGAGAAGGTTTCGCGTCAGGAGTTCCGACGCGCCCACGGCGCGGGGTTCGACGCCCTTCAGGGCGAACGGCATGAGAAGCGGAATCACGAGCGCGTTGAAGATCACGGCCGAAAGGAGCGCCGACTCGGGCGAGGCGAGCCCCAGAATGTTCCAGCTCGCCAGAACCGGGTCGGTCGTGCTCAGAACCGCGGGCACGACCACCACGTACTTCGCGAGGTCGTTCATGAGCGAGAAGGTCGTCAGCGCCCCGCGGGTGATCATCATTTCCTTGCCCGTGCGGATCACCTCCATGAGTTTTGTCGGATTCGAATCGAGATCGACCATGTTCGCGGCTTCTTTCGCCGCCTGCGTGCCGCCGTGCATGGCGAGCGCCACGTCGGCCTGCGCGAGGGCGGGAGCGTCGTTGGCGCCGTCCCCGGTCATGGCGACCAAGTGTCCCGCCTTCTGGAAGGCCCGGATGGCGGCGAGCTTCGACTCGGGCGTCGACTCTGCGATGAAGTCGTCGACCCCGGCTTCGGAAGCGATCGCGGCGGCGGTCAGACGGTTGTCGCCCGTGATCATCACGGTCTGCACGCCCATGCGGCGCAGTTTCGCGAAGCGCCCCGCGATGTCGGGTTTCACGACGTCCTTGAGTTCGATGATCCCCAGGACCTTTTCATCGACCGCGATGACGAGCGGCGTCGAGCCGCGCGAGGCGATGGCGTCGACCTGTCCCTGAAGCGAATACGGAAAGTACCCCGAAAGGCGCGCGACGCGCGCCTTGATCGCGTCGGGAGAACCCTTTCGGAGTTGCCGCCCGTCCTCGAGATTGATCCCCGACATGCGGGTCTGCGCACTGAAGGGCACGAAGACCCCCTCTTCGGGCGGCTCGAGCGCGTCGGGGTCGAGTCCGAGTTCGCGCGCGGCAAGTTCGAGAACCGATCGTCCTTCGGGCGTGTCGTCGGCATAGGACGTGAGAAGACAGGCTTCGAGGAGCGTTCGTCGGCTCACGCCCGAGACGGTGTAGAGCCGCGTCGCGCGCCGGTTCCCGAAGGTGATCGTTCCCGTCTTGTCGAGAAGAAGAATGTCGACGTCGCCCGCCGCCTCGACGGCGCGCCCCGAGCGCGCCAGAACGTTCGCGGCGAGAAGACGCGTCATCCCGGCGATCCCGATCGGGCTCAGAAGACCGCCGATCGTCGAGGGAATGAAGTTGATGAAAAGCGCCGTGAGGAAGGTAAAGCTCAGGGGCGCTCCCACGCCCGAGCGAGACACCGTAAAGAGCGACACGGGCAGAAGCGAAGCCGTGAGCAGGAGATATACGACGGTGAGCGCGATGAGAAGAACCGAAAGCGAGGTTTCGTTGGGCGTCGGTTTGCGCTCGGCACCCTCCACCATGCGGATCATGCGCTCGACAAAGCCTCCGCCGCTCGCGATGCTCGGACGCACGACGAGCCAATCGGAGAGAACCGTCGTGCCGCTCGTGACGTTGGCGAAGTCTCCCCCGGATTCACGGATGACCGGCGCGGACTCGCCCGTAACGGCCGATTCGTCGACGGACGCGACCCCCGCGACCACTTCGCCGTCGCAGGGAACGACGTCGCCCGGAAGGACGAGAACGAGGTCGTTTCCGAGAAGCGTCATCGAGTCGACGACCTGATGCGGCATGTCGGGACCGAACTTGTCGGAGGCGTTGACGATGCGCGCGGGCGTGCTCTTTCGCAGATTCCTCAGGGAAGCCGCCTGCGAGTGCGCCCGCCCTTCGGCCAAAGCCTCGGCGAAGTTGGCAAAAAGCAGCGTAAACCAGAGCCACCCGGATACCGCAAAAGCGAGCCCCGCGGGTTCGGAAGAAAGCCCCAGAAGACTCGCGACGCCCACGCAAAAGGTAAAAAGAGCGCCGAGCCAAACGAGGAACATCACCGGATTGGCCCACTGCACCTTGGGGTCGAGCTTCACGAAACTTTGCCGCAGGGCGTCCTTGACGAGCTGTTCATAGAGCCTTGCGGTGAAACGGGGAAACTTCATCGCCGGCTCCTTTAGAGAACGAAGTACTCGAGTTGCTCGGCCGCGGATCCGAGCGCCATGAGAGGAAGATAGGTGAGCGCTCCGAAAAGCAGGATCACAAAGGCCAGGAAGACCGCAAAGAGCGGTCCGTTCGTCACGAGCGCCCCCTTCGTGTGCGGGGAGCGCCGCTCCAACCCCACGTCGCCCGCGAGCGCCAACAGGAAACCGAGCAGCCCGACGCGCCCCGCGATCATGGCGAGTCCCAACCCGATTTCAAAGAAGGGCGAGCTCGTGTCGAGCCCTCCCATGGCCGAGCCGTTGTTGCTTGCGACCGACGCCCAGGCGTAGAGGATTTCCGTGTAGCCGTGGGCACCGGGGTTCGCCACCGCCTCCTGCGCGATCGGCGACAAAAGCGTCACGATGAGGCCCGTCAACGCGACGACCGGAATGACGAGCATCGCCGAAGCGGCGAGTTTGATGGTGGAGACGCCGATGCGCTTTCCGAGATATTCCGGCGCGCGCCCGATCATGAGGCCCGCCACGAAGACGGCGAGGACGATGTAGACGGAAACCGAACAAAAGCCCGCGCCCGACGACTCGAAGACGCCGCCCGTGAGCATGAGAAGAATGAGCACCATCCCCGCGCCCGGCGCGAGCGTGTCGAGAAGATTGTTGACGGCCCCCGTGCCGCTTGCGATCGACGTCACCGTAAAGAGCGCCGTATGCGCGAGACCAAAGCGCGAGTCCTTGCCCTCCGTCATGAAGCCGCGCGCGTCGATCCCGTACTGGGCGAGGAAGTCCCCGGCCGAAATTTCATCGTGCACGAAGGAAAACAGCGCAAGCGCAAAAAGGAGCCACATCGCCCAGCGCAGGCTTCGGCCTTCCTTGGGGTCCCCCGTGAGCTTGCCGAACGTGTGCGTGAGCGCAACGGGAATGAGGAGCATGCCGACCGAGGCGGCGAAGTTGACGCCCGCGGACGGATTGGCGACGGGATGCGCGGAATTCGCCCCGAAAAGCCCCGCGCCGATCGTGCCGATCGTCTTGACGGCTTCGCTCGAAGCGACGGGACCGATCAACTGCGTCACTTCCCTTCCCGCGGCGCTCACGACTTCCACGGGACCGAGCCAGGCCTGCGGAACGCCCATGACGAGGAGGAAGACCGCGTAGAGGGTGCAGAGCGGAAAGAGCACCCAGATGAGAATGCGAAGAAGGTCCACCCAGAAGTTTCCGAGTACGTTCGTCGCCGAGAGCGCGAAGCCGCGCATGACGACGAAGGCGACCGCAATGCCGCTCGCCGTGGAGACGAACTCCGCGACGCCGATCCCGATCGCCTGCGAAAGAAGCGAAAGCGTGGTCTCGGGCGCATAGGCCTGCCAGGCCGTACCGGACACGAAGGAGGCCGCCGTATGCAGCGCCGTCACGAGAGGAACGCCCGCAAGTCCCGCGGGATTCCCGGGGAGATGCCCCTGCGCGAGCAGGACCGCCGTGAGAAAGACGAAGGCGAGAACGTGAAAAAGGAGAACCGAGAGCGCATAGTCGCGCCAGCCCTCCTGCGCGTCGGGCTTAAGCCCGAAGGCCTTGAGGAGCCACCGATCGGCGGTCGCGACGCAGGCGGGGGCGCGCCCCTGCGCGAGGGGCAGCAGCCAAAGTCCCAGGAGCCTCGCCAGAAGAGCGAGCGTCAGGAGAAAGAGGAGGAAGAGTTCGAGCGTGTCGAGCATGATTCGATACCGTAGAGGCCTCAGGCACGCCACAGTTCATAGAGCAGACGAAGGAGCAAAACGAGCACCGCCGCAAAAAAGAAAAGCGTATCGATCACTCGAAGCGACTCCCCGGAAATGAAGACAAACGGATCGGGCGCGCAGAGGACGCGCCGAAAATGTCCCCACATGTTAGCCCATCGGGAAGATCTCGGGGCGCTCGCCCCGCCGCCGAGTCGCCTCATCGAAGGAAAAACGAAGTTTTCTTTTCACATCCCCTTGACAAATCTTCCAAATTTCGGTATAGTTCACGTCCTGCACTTCAGAACGCGGCTGTAGCTCAGTTGGATAGAGTATCTGGCTACGAACCAGAGGGTCGTGGGTTCGAATCCTGCCAGCCGCGCCACTTTTCCACAGGAAGGAAGCTCGTCTCGAAAGAGATCGGGCTTTTTTTGTTGCCCGGAGAATTCTTTCCTTTCTCTTCTCCCCCTTCCCTTAGCGAAGTTATCCACAGATTTTCGCGAAGATTTTTCTCGAAATTTTCAATTTGCACATTTTTGCATCAATTCGGGTTTTCCTTGGTGCGAGAAGGGATTTGCCGAGCGCCGAAGCTAAGATGTTTATCTTACCCACAAATTCTGTGGATAAATCGGCGGACAACCTGCCCTCCCTGCCTGTGGACAACTTTGCCGCCCCGCTCCAAACCCCTTCTCGGAGGGCGGGTTGCCGACAGCAAAAGGCCGCGCTTCGGTTATCCACCGAGGGCGCGGCCTTTTCGATGTTTTCCACCGTCCGTCGTTCAGCCGGCGGGGTTGCGCGTGAACTTCTTGAAGCGCACGGAGAAGTCCCGTTTTTCGTCGGGCGGGAGTTCCGAGAGGAGCTCCTCCGTCCAGTCCGAACGATCGAAGTCGGGAAAGCTCGTGTCCCCTTCAAAGTCCCGGTCCATTTCGGTAAGCCACAGGACGTCGGCTTCGGAGAGCGTCTGACGGTAGAGCTCTCCCCCGCCGATCACCATGAGTCGGGGCGCCTCGGCAAGAAGCGCCTTCGCCTCTTCCCAATCGTGCACGACCTCGACGCCCTCGTGACGCCAGTCCGTGCGGCGCGTCAGCACCACGTTGCGCCGCCCCGGCAGGGGGCGCCCGATCGATTCGAAAGTCTTTCGTCCCATCACGACGGGCAAGCCCATCGTCACGGTCTTGAAGTGACGGAAGTCTTCCGGCACGTGCCAGAGCATTTTGTTCTGGCCGCCGATCACGCCGTTTCGCGCGACGGCGACGATGAGTTCCACCGACTGCGTCATACCGAAACGACCCCTTTGATGTGCGGGTGCGGATCGTAGCCGACGATCTCGAAATCTTCGTATCGGTAGTCGAAGATCGACTCGGGTCGGCGGTGAATGACGAGCTTCGGATAGGGGCGCGGCTCGCGCGAGAGCTGCAGCTCGACCTGCTCGAAGTGGTTCTTGTAGATGTGGCAGTCCCCGCCCGTCCAGACGAAGTCGCCAGGCTCCAGGTCGCACTGCTGCGCGACCATGTGCGTCAAAAGCGAATAGGAGGCGATGTTGAAGGGAACGCCGAGGAAAATGTCGCAGCTTCGCTGATAGAGCTGGCAGGAAAGACGTCCGCCCGCCACGTAGAACTGCATGAGGAGGTGGCAGGGAGGGAGCGCCATCTTCGGCACCTCGGCCACGTTCCAGGCCGAGACAATCAGGCGGCGCGAATCGGGATTGCGCTTGATTTCGTCGATGAGGTTGGCGATCTGATCGACCGTCTCCCCGTCGGCGCCGCGCCAGCTGCGCCACTGCACGCCGTAGACGGGACCGAGGTCGCCGTTCTCGTCGGCCCATTCGTCCCAGATGCGAACGCCGTTTTCCTTGAGGTAGGCGATGTTGGAGTCGCCCTTCAGGAACCAGAGGAGTTCGTGGATGATCGAGCGAAGATGAAGCTTCTTCGTCGTGACGAGCGGAAAGCCTTCCGCCAGATTGAAGCGCATTTGATAGCCGAAGACGGAGCGGGTGCCCGTACCCGTACGGTCGGCCTTGTCGACCCCGTGCTCGTATACGTAGCGCATCAGGGTCTCGTACTGATTGGAGACCATGGGAAGGTAAAAGCCAAAGTGATGGTTACAAAGAATCTGACATTGTAGCCACGAAGTGCCCGCCCGTGTCTCCCCCGATGCAAAAACGGGCCGCCGCCCGAAGGCATGCGGCCCATCGTATCGGGAAAATCGCCCGTGGCTCAGCCGCGGCGACCGATCGCTTCGGCGCAGGCGGCGATGAGCGCGGGGCCCGAATAAATGAAGCCCGTGTAGAGCTGCACGAGCGAGGCGCCCGCCTCCATCTTCGCGACGGCGTCTTCGGCCGTCATGACGCCGCCCACGGCGATGATGGGGAGTTCGCCCTTGAGATGGTCGGCCAGAATGCGGACCACTTCGGTCGAGCGCTCAAAGAGGGGCTTGCCGGAGAGGCCGCCCGGGTTTTGGCTCTTTTCGAGGTGTTCGACGCCCTTGCGAGACACCGTGGTATTGGTCGCCGTCACGGCGTCCATTTCGTAGCGCACGAAGAGGTCCGCCACGCGCTTCAAGGTTTCGTCCGCGAGATCGGGACCGATCTTGATCGTGATCGGCACGCGGCGCCCGAGGCGGTCGGCCTGACGGTCGCGCTCGGCGGCGATGCCGGCGACGAGCGGTTCGAGGGCGTCGGCTTCCTGCAGACGCGTGAGGCCCGGGGTGTTCGGGCAGGAAATGTCGATGGCGAGATAGTCGGCGTGCTCGGTGAGCTTCTTCATGCACTCGACGTAGTCGGGCAGAGCGTCGGCGACGGCCGTCGAGTTTTGCTTGCCGATGTTGATCCCGACGATCCCGCCCTTGGCGCGGTAGGCCTTGGCGCTCACGAGATTTTCAATCGCCTTGTCGGCGCCGCAGTTGTTGAAGCCCATGTGGTTGACGATCCCCTTGGCGGGAATGAGGCGCCAGCAGCGGGGCTTGGGATTGCCCGCCTGCGGACGCGGCGTGATCGTGCCCACTTCGATGTGGCCGAAGCCGAGGCTCCCGAGCGAGGACACGTGGGCCGCGGTCTTGTCCATCCCGGCGGCGAGACCCACGGCGTTGGGGAAGCGAAGCCCCATCACCTCCACGGGGTGCGAGACGGGCGCGGGGCAGACGAGGCGCGTCGCGCGCACGGCCGCGGCCCAGTCGATGTTGTTCATGATGAGGGCGTGAGCCGTTTCGGGGTCGAGTCGGAAAAGAAAACTGCGGATGAGGGAGTAAAGCATCGGGATCTCGGGTATCTTGGTGAATCTTCTTCTGGGTCTCGGGGGCCTTTCGGGGTCTTCAAAGAAAACCGAAGGCCGCCGCGGCGACTGCGGGTTGCAAGGATACAATTTCTCACTGCTCTTTGGCGGAAAATTTCGTCCGCACCAAGTTCTCAAGGAACGGATCATGCCGAAAAAACCGACTTTCTGCGTCTTCTGCGGCTCCCGACCGGGCCGCTCCCCGCAATACGAAGCGGCCGCCCGGACGCTCGGCGACGCGATCGCCCGACGCGGCTGCGACCTTGTCTTCGGAGGCGGCAACGGCGGCCTCATGGGCATCGTCTCGCAGACGGCGCTCGCGGGCGGCGCCTCGGTGACGGGCATCATCCCGACCTTTCTTCTCGGGCGGGAAGCCCCCGCGGGGAACCTCACGAAGCTCGAGCACTGCGAAAGCTTTGCCGAGCGCAAGGCCCGCATGGCCGAGCTCGCCGACGGGTTCTTCGTGTTGCCGGGCGGCATCGGAACCCTCGAAGAAGCCTTCGAGGTGCTCACGACCCTCTCGATTGACCGCACGAGAAAGCCGATCGGCTTCGTGAGCACCGGGGGCTACTACGATTCCCTCTTTCGCATGCTCGAGACGGCGCAAAAGGAAGGCTTCCTGGGCGACGGAGCGCTCTCGCGCGTTCGGGTGAAGGAAGACCCCGAAGCGCTTCTCACCGAGCTACTCGAACTGCTCGACGACTGACGCGAAAAGTCCTTTTCGAGCGCCCAGCAAAAAGCCGGAACTCCCGCGGGGGAGTTCCGGCTTCATTTTGGGGTGGGAAGGAACGCGCGCCTTATTCGGCGACGAGGACCTTCACTTCATCGCCGTATTCGTCCTTCACGGTCGTATGGATGCCGAGAAGAACAATCCAGCGGCGGACGGTGCCGACGATCACGAAGAGCATCAGGAACATCACGAGCACCGAGAGGACGGCGAGCAGATACTGCCCGGCCGGGAGGTACTGGTTGACGACGAGCCAGATGCCGGCCCAGAAGGTGATGATCGTCATGAAGACGCCCGGCACGCCCGTGATCCAGGCGTACTGGGTCTTGTTCATGCGCAGGATGACGGTGGTGCCGATCAGAAGCGTCACCGAGGCGAGCAGCTGGTTGCAGATGCCGAAGAGCGGCCAGATCGAACCGATGTCGCCCGAGTAGACGAGGTAGCCCCAGGCGCCCGTGAAAATGACGGACGTGATGATGATGCCCGGCCACCATTCCTTGTCGGCGAACTTCGGCCAGACCTTGCCCATCATTTCCTGCAGGAAGAAGCGGCCCACGCGGGTGCCCGCGTCGACGGCCGTCAGAATGAAGACGGCTTCAAACATGATGGCGAAGTGGTACCAGTAGGCCATCAGGTCTTCCATGAAGGGGATCTTCGAGAAGATGTGCGCCATGCCGACGGCGAGCGACACGGAGCCGCCCGGACGGGACATCAGCGTTTCCTGAACCTGCGCTTCGAGGTGCGGGAGTTCGACGACCTGCATGCCGAGCTGCGCGAACTTGTCGGCCGGCGCGTTGATCGCGAAGTAGTCGGCTGGAACGAGCACGCAGGCGGCAACCAAGGCCATCACGGCGACGAAGCCTTCCATGAGCATGGCGCCGTAGCCGACGAAGAGGACGTCGCGTTCGTTGCTGATCATCTTCGGGGTCGTGCCCGTGCCGATCGTCGCGTGGAAGCCCGAGAGCGCGCCGCAGGCGATCGTGATGAAGATGAACGGAATCACCGGACCGCCCACGATCGGGCCGCCGCCCTTGACGAATTCCGTGAAGGCGGGCATATGGAATTCCGGCATCACGAAGGCGATGCCGAGCGCGAGCGCGGCGATCGTGCCGATCTTGAGGAAGGTCGAGAGGTAGTCGCGGGGAAGGAGAAGGAGCCAGACGGGGAGGACCGAGGCGATGAAGCCGTAGATCGGGATGATGAGGCTCATCGGCTTCTTGTCGATGTCAAGCCAGCCGAAGTATTCGGGATGCGCCGCAACCCAGGGACCCGAGAGGATGCAGAGGAAGAGGAGCACCACGCCGATCAGGCTCGCGCCCTTCACGTCGCCCTTGCGCCACACCTGCATGTAGAGACCCATGATCACGGCGATCGGGATCGTGCAGAAGACCGTGTAGGTCGACCAGAGCGAATTGTGCATGGCGTTCACGACCGCGATCGAAAGACCCGCGAGCGTGAGGCCGAGAATGGCGAGCACCGCCCAGGACGCGACGAACCCCGTCGTCTTGTCGACTTCGGTCGAGGCGATGTAGGCGAGAGAGCGGCCGCGGTGGCGCACCGAGCAGAAGAGCACGACCATGTCGTGCACGCCGCCCGCGAGCACGCAGCCGATCAAAATCCAGAGAAGTCCGGGCATGTAGCCGAACTGCGCCGCGAGAACCGGCCCGAGCAAGGGGCCCGCTGCGGCGATGGCCGCGAAATGGTGTCCGAAGAGAACGTACTTGTTCGTCGCCACGTAGTCCTGACCGTCGGCGTATTTCACGGCGGGGGTCTGACGGGCTTCATTGACGTTGAGCACTTTGGACGCGATGAACAGACCGTAGAAGCGGTATGCGATCGCAAAGACGCACAGGGCGGCAAAGACAATGGTCAGCGCGTTGACGCCGGTTCCTGCCTCCATTTGCTTTTCTCCTAGTGAAGGTTTGAGAGGGATCGGAACCCGACACAAAAAAAGTGCGAGACCCATGAGGTTCCGCACTCTTTATAGGATGTGGACGCTCCGACTCGGACAGTGTACCGATCGGAGCGTCGTTTGTCTTCATCCGTTTTCTTGAACGCCCTTCCAAAGAGGAGGATATTCGGGAAAATCTGGACGCGATTCGACTTTTTACAATGCCACGTTCGTCAGACGATGTGGGCGTGCGTCTGCGCCTTGAAGATGAGGAAGGCCGTCGGAAGCGAAAGGCTGTCGCGCACCCCCGAAAAGACGCCCGACCAGGCCACCATGAGGTCGATGTATTCCTTGGGTTCGAGCTTGCGGCCGAGCATCGCCTCGTGTTCTTCATGCGCCATGAGGACGTCGAGGTCCGCCTGGAACATCGCCACGGCGCGGCGGATCACTTCTTCGTCGGAGGTTTCGGCCGAACCGACTTCGTCGCCGAAGACCTTGCGCAGATGCGCCGCGAGTTTCGCACCGGCCCAGCCGTTGTCGACGAAGCGGCTCTTCTCCGCCTTCCCCGTCAGAAGCGACACGACGTCCTCGCGGAACTCTTCGCTCTGGGCCTTCACGGCCGCGGCGTCCGCGTGGTCGGGGGACTTGCGCTCGATCCAGGCGTTCTGCATGTACGCGATGCCGAGTTCCTCCAGGACGATGAAGACGTGGTCCTGGTTGGTGAAGTCAGGCTGCAGAGCCGGAGCGAATTCCTGGTTCGGTTCCTGGTGGGACATGGTTCGTTTGCGGTGAATCAGTGAAAGAAACGGAAAGTGTACACCAAGCGAAAATTTTTGAGAAGAACCCTTGCTTTTTTACGAAAGCTTAGGCATAATACGTCTTCTCTTCTCGAGCGTCCCTTCCGGGGGCGCACCATCGAAATGGAAGGATGGCAGAGTGGTTGATTGTACCGCCCTGGAAAGGCGGCATACGGAAATTCCGTATCGAGGGTTCGAATCCCTCTCCTTCCGCCAAAATTCAAAGCCCCAAGTTGTTTCGGCAACTTGGGGTTTGCTTTATGCTCCCTGCGTAAAGCGTTTTTCACCCGGAGGCCGGTTATGCGCCAGTGCATGGATGCCGAAAATCTTCACCGACGGCTCCGCAAAATCGTAGGACAAGTCAACGCGATCGACAAAATGATCGACGAAGACGTCCCGTGCGAAGACATCCTCATGCAGATCAACGCCGCCAAAAGCGCCCTGCACAAGTGCGGCAAGATCGTCCTCGAAGGCCACCTCAACCATTGCGTGCGCGAAGGAATCGAGCACGGCGACCCCGACAAGACCATCAAGGAGTTCGCCGCGGCGATCGAACACTTCTCCCGACTCTCTTGAGAGAAGATCCTTCCGACCATCCCCAACGAATGCATTTCGCCCCTGCGGAGGACTTGACGGCCGACACCGGCCGTTTTATTCTGCCTCCAAACAATACCCATGGGGGTATAGGTATACATTTCTCTTTTCCTCATCATGTCCCTCAAACTGCCCGACTGGATCGACGCCGACGCGCGCCGAACCCTCCTCTTTCTTCTCATCTCCGGCGTCGCCCTTGCGTTGAGTTTCTTCCCCGCCGCCGCGGCGCTTCCCTTCGATCCCTCCTGGGTCGCCATTGTTCTCTGCGGCCTTCCGATCCTCAAGGAGGCGGCGGAAGGTCTCTTCACGCGCTTTGACATCAAGGCGGACGTCCTCGTTTCCATGGCGCTCATCGCGTCGGTCGTGATCGGCGAAACCTTCGCCGCGGGCGAAATCGCCTGGATCATGACGATCGGCTCGCTTCTTGAAGAACTCACCGTGGAAAAGGCCCGCGCGGGCGTCGCGGAACTCGCCAAGCTTTCGCCCGAGAAGGCGCGCGTCATACGCGACGGCGTCGAGACCGTCGTCCCGGCGGGCGACGTGCTCACGGGCGACCTCGTCCGCGTACTGCCGGGCGAAAAAATTCCCGCCGACGGCATTCTTCTGGAAGGCGCCACCGCCATCGACGAATCCGTCATGACGGGCGAACCGATGCCCGTCGACAAAAAGCCGGGCGACGAACTCCTGAGCGGCACGATCAACCGCTTCGGGGCCTTCGTCATGCGCGCGACGGACGTCGGCGAAAAAAGCGCCGTGAACCGTCTCATCGAACTCGTCAAGAGCGCCGACGCGGGACGCGCCAAGATCGTTCGGCTCGCCGACCGCTGGGCGACCTGGATCGTCGTGGGGGCGCTCGTTTCGGCCGCAGGCACCTGGTTCGTGACGGGCGAAGTCGTGCGCGCCGTCACGATTCTCGTCGTCTTCTGTCCGTGCGCCTTGGTGCTTGCGACGCCCACGGCCGTCATGGCCGCAATCGGGAACGCCACGCGACGGGGCTTCCTCGTGCGGGCGGGCGACGCACTCGAGCGCCTTTCCTACGTCACCAAGGTCGCCTTTGACAAAACGGGCACGCTCACGGAAGGTCGCCCGAGCGTGGCTCGCACGGTGGCTCTCGCTCCCCGCACCGACGCGGATCTTCTGCGCCTTGCGGGTGCACTGGAGCGCCTGAGCGAACATCCCCTCGGCAAGGCCATCGCTACCCACGCCGAAAAGACGCTCGGTCCGACGGAACTGCCCGCGGCGGACGACTTCCGCATGATTCCCGGTGTCGGCGTGACCGGTACGGTGGACGGACACCTTGTCGAAATCGGCCGCAACGCGCCGCAGGACGACGAAGCGCTCAAGGCGCTTGAGGCGCAGATCGAAGAGGCGGGCGCCGCGGGCGAAACGGTCTCCTTCGTGGTCGTCGACGGAAAACTCGCGGGCATCCTCTCGCTTGAAGACAAACTGCGGCCCTTCTCGAAGCGCGTCGTATCCGAACTCAAATCGCTGCGCGTCGTGCCGGTTCTCCTCACGGGCGACCGCGAAGCGGCGGCGCGGCACGCGGCGGGCGAAGTCGGCATTCTCTCGGTGCTCTCGCAATGCCGTCCTGAAACCAAGCTCGCCTATATGGAACGCGAAGCCGGCGCGGGCACGCAGGTGCTGATGGTGGGCGACGGCGTCAACGACGCACCCGCCCTCAAGCGCGCCGCCGTGGGCGTCGCCATGGGCGGCGTCGGAAGCGGGATCGCCCTCGAAGCGGCCGACATCGTCGCGGTCGGCGACCGCATCGACGGTCTGCCGGACCTCATCTCGCTTTCGCGGCGCATGATGCGCGTCATCCGCATCAACCTGACGCTTGCCATGACGATCAACTTCATCGCCATCATTCTCGCCATGGGCGGTTGGATGGGTCCGGTGGTCGGCGCGCTCGTGCACAACGCGGGTTCCGTCGCAGTGATCATTCACTCCGCTTCGCTTCTCGGCGTCGGAATACGGGCGAGAACGCTCGACGCGCTTCAGCTGAAAGCCGCGGCCTGAGGACAATCGGCGCGTTTTCAAGTATCTCTTCTTTGCCCGAGCTCTCCCGGAGCCCGTCCGTCGGGCGAACCGGGAGTCGGGTTCGGACAACGTTTCGTCGGCGGCGCTCCCTTCTCTCCTTTCCTTCCAAACTACCGCCCGCGCCCGTCCCGTAAGGCATCTCCCCGTACGGGGTGTGTTCCGTCGCGCTCCTTTTCGCTACAATCTCCTACGAAGCGTTGCCCCGCCTTGGCTCCGCGTTCGAAATCGAACGCGCGGGCGGACTTTTCCCTATCGCGTACGTCCCTTTCTTCCAAGCGGCCAACGCAACCCCCTCTCAACTTTCTAGGATCGGACATGTCCAAGAAAACCGTTCTCTCCGCGCTCGTGGGGCTCGCCACGCTGTGCATGGGCGTCAACGCCGCCGAGCTCAACGCCTACACCGTCATGCCGGAAAAGTATGCCTCCCGCATCTTCGCCGAATTCACCAAGGACACCGGCATCAAGGTGAACTTCCTTCGTTTCTCCACGGGCGAAGCGCTCGCCCGCCTCACGGCCGAAAAGGGGAATCCTCAGGTCGACGCTCTCCTCGGCGGTCCCGCCGACATGTACGCCGCCGCCAAGAAGGAAGGCATTCTCGAAGCCTATCGTCCGGCTGATTCGGACGCGATCGCTCCCGAAATGCGCGACCCCGAGAACTATTGGACGGGCGTGGGCGTCATTCCGCTCTGCTTCCTGACGAACACGAAGTTCTTGAAGAAGAACAACATGGAAGCCCCGACCAAGTGGGCCGACCTCCTCGATCCCCGCTACAAGCGCAACCTTCAGATGGCCGACGCCCGCACGTCCGGGACCGCGACCGAACGCATCTTCTCGCTCGTGAAGATCATGGGCGAAGACATCGCCGTGGGAGCCAAGATCTACAACCTCACCGGCTTTTCCGCCCATGCGGACCGGGACCAGATGCTGGCCTTCTATAAAGGGATGGAACGGAAGCCCAAAGCCTTCTTCGTGGTACACGGGGAATACGATGCGGCCAGCTCCTTTGCCCATCTGCTGAATACGGAACTGGGCACTGCCACCTACATCCCCAATTTCGGAGATGCAGCCATTATCGACGGCACCGACTGGCGGATCGAAGAGACCAAGGTCATCACCAGCGCACCGGCCATCCAGGCCATGCGGGATTACCTGCGGAACTTCGAAAAGGATTACCTGGTTTACAAGGGCCGGATGGAACAGCTCATCACCCATGATCCCCGTCGGATCCCCGATATCCGGGCCAAGATGGACAAGATCCGCAAGTATATCGACGATGTGATGAAGACCCTGTAAATGAATTTGACATACGGATGGGAAAAGCATATAATAGGAAAGTCGAAATGATGTAGTTTACTTTGAGGATGCTTCTTTGACGGGCATCCTCTTGATTTATCTGGAAATAAGAGGGGATTGGGCTTTTATGATTAGAAATGATTTGCGTAACATTGCCATCATCGCTCACGTCGACCACGGCAAGACCACTTTGGTGGATGCCATGCTGAAGCAGAGCGGTGTATTCCGTGCCAACCAGCAGGTGCAGGAACGGGTCATGGACTCCAACGATCAGGAAAGAGAACGTGGCATCACCATCCTGGCCAAGAATACCTCCGTCATGCATGATGGCTGCAAGATCAACATCCTGGACACTCCGGGCCATGCTGATTTCGGCGGCGAAGTGGAACGGGTGCTGAACATGGTGGATGGCGTGCTGCTGCTGGTAGACGCCTATGAAGGCCCCATGCCCCAGACCAAATACGTGCTGCGCAAAGCCCTGGAACATCATCTGAAACCGGTGGTGGTCATCAATAAGATCGACCGTCCCGATCAGCGGGTGGAAGAAGTGGTGGACGAAGTGCTGGATCTGTTCATCGAACTGAACGCCAACGATGACCAGCTGGATTTCCCGGTGGTCTATGCTTCCGCCAAGAAGGGCGTTGCCAAGCTGTCCATGGATGACGACAGCGACAACTTGGAACCTCTGTTCCGCACCATCATCGACAGCATCCCCGCTCCCGATGTGGATGTGGATGCACCGCTCCAGATGCTGGTGAACACCCTGGACCACGATGATTATGTGGGCCGGATCGTGGTAGGCCGTGTGGTCCGCGGGACCATCCGGAACGGCCAGAATGTATGCCTGATGCACGATGACCAGCGCTCCAACCAGAAAATCGGCCGTCTGTACACCTATGAAGGGCTGAAACGGGTGGAAGTGCCGGAAGCCAAGGCCGGGGACATCATCGCCCTGATCGGCCTGAACACGGCAGAAATCGGCGACACCATCGCTGACGTGGACAACCCGGAACAGCTCCAGGGGATCAAAGTGGATGAACCCACCCTGTCCATGACTTTCTCCGTCAACGACAGCCCCTTTGCCGGCCAGGAAGGGGATTTCATCACCAGCCGTCACCTTCGTGACCGTCTGTACAAGGAAGTGGAGACCAACGTTTCCATGCGGGTAGAAGATACGGACAGCGCCGATACCTTCAAGGTATCCGGCCGTGGGGAATTGCACCTGTCCGTGCTCATCGAAGCCATGCGTCGGGAAGGGTTCGAACTCCAGGTCGGGAAACCCACCGTCATCATGCGCCGGGATGAAAACGGCAAGCTGCTGGAACCTATGGAAGCTCTGACCATCGAAGTGCCCCAAGATTTCATGGGTGCTGTGATGGAAGGGCTGGGGATCCGGAAAGCGGAACTCCAGAACATGACCGAAATGGCCGGCTATCTGCGGATGGACTTCATCATCCCGGCCCGGGGCCTGATCGGCTTCCGGAATCAATTCCTCACCGATACCAAGGGCAACGGCATCATGAACCATGTGTTCGCTGGCTGGGGTGCCTATAAGGGCGAAATCCCGGGCCGTACCCGGGGCAGCCTGGTGGCTTTCGAAGCCGGTACCACCACGGCTTACGGCATCGACAAATGCCAGGCCAGAGGCACCATGTACGTGAACCCTGGTGAAGAAGTGTATGAAGGGGAAATCGTCGGCGAAAACAGCCGGGAAGACGATATGGACGTAAACCCCTGCAAGAAGAAACACGTTTCCAACATGCGTGCTGCTGGGAGCGATGATGCGGTCCGTCTGGTTCCGCCCCAGACCTTCTCTCTGGAAGGGGCCCTGGAACACATCAATGACGATGAAACCGTGGAAGTCACCCCCAAGAGCATCCGTATGAGAAAACGGGTCCTGTCCCGCCTGGAACGGGCCCGCACCAGAGCACGGAACGCTCGGGCGTAAGAAAAAAGCTGCCGCATTGCGGCGGCTTTTTTGCTTTCTCCTCCAAATTGGTGTAAAATAAAAAGATACAAAGAAGGGAGGGATGTCACCCATGTTTGCCAGTTTCAAATCCGGGAAAGCTCACCAGGAGGAACGGGAAAATCCCGGCTTGACTCTTTTGGATACGCCCAATCTGGATTTGTGTCTCCGGACACCGGGCAGCCTGGAAGACATCGTCTCCTACGGCGACCTGATCATGGCGGGGAAGGGGCTGCTCGTATGCCTCAACGACCTGCCGGAACCGGATAAGATCCGGGCCCAGGACTACCTGGCCGGCATCGCCTACACCATCGGCGCCACCGAAACCGAAATTTCCCCGGAAGTGACCATGTACCTGCCGGGAGAAGTGGATACGATACGAGGATAAGAGAAAGCTGTTGCTTGGCAACAGCTTCTCAGTCGGGAGTCGGAAGTCTGAAGCCTTAGGACAGGACCTGTCTTAACAGGCAGGTCCTTTTGATTGTGTAGAACCAGGAACGAAATCATTTTTAGAAATCATTTCGTACAAGATTTTGCTTATTCAAAAATTTGCCTGCAAATTTATCATCCGGCTCCAGACTTCAGACTTCTGACTTGAGCCGCTATGCGGCGCTACAGCTAAGGGTGTTGCTACGCAACACCCTTTTTTAAAGGAGCACCCATGAACCAATTCGTCCATTTACATACCCATACCCAATACAGCCTCCTGGATGGGTCCTGCCGTATCCC